>Ga0214502_1000060_pt1 | contig 10715 bp, 1 predicted proteins | sample G5R2MT_8_FD_206151 | JGI IMG/M metagenome (GOLD analysis project Ga0214502, IMG submission 206151) | Metatranscriptome of phyllosphere microbial comminities from switchgrass, GLBRC, Michigan, United States - G5R1_NF_12SEP2016_LR2... | ecosystem: Host-associated > Plants > Phyllosphere >... | reverse complement strand
GAGAGAGAGAGAGAGAGAGATTCCTCTAAAAATAAGAGGTTAACTTTCATAGGTTTAATTTAGACAATTAAGATTGAAATTCAAATAATTTAACTAGTTCTAAAATCGATGCTAAAATAACAGCTTTTAGATCATTTTTCGTTTTGTTTAAATTGTTGTTCAATGTTTCGACTACTTTAGCAGCAGTACTCTCTTCTTGGCTTGTTATGGATGTCTGTTCTTCTTCATTTGGTTTTCTTCGTTTTTGGGGCATTTCAATATCTGAACTTGAGGAACCTGATTCAACTGTAAAATTTGTTAATTTAGCTTTAAGAGCAGTTATAGCAACTTTATGTTCATCAGTTAAGAGTTTTGGTGTGATGTCATTTGAAAAAATAGCCAACAATGATCTTAGATAAGATAAAATTTCAAAATATTTTTTTACAAAATGTGCTTCTTCTAAACTTAAATTAATTGAACAATCTATTGAGATGAGTTTGGTGATGTATTGTGGCGTTAAAATTGGAGGATTAATCTTAGGCAAGCAGTGTTTGACCAATTGAAAGACAACGTCATTTTGAAGGAAATCTCTTTCAGATGTTAATACTAGATTAATATATTCTTTGAAGTAGTGACACGAACTACAGAGCATATTGATAAAATTATCTCCAACAATTGAATTGATCATTTCAAACCAAAGATTCGGAAATACAATAACACGCATTACTAGACTTTCAAGAGCAACCATTGAACAGAAGCCAACTAATTCTTGATTGACTATATTATTTCTCAATGCAATTTTACAAATGTTTGCGATAAAATTGTAATAAGGCAGGTAATAGTTTTTCAAATTGTTGTCATATGCTTTATCCTTAACGAATTGTACTTGCAACATTTTTGGATGGAAATGCATTTGAAATATTGGTCTTGTTGGCCTAAGGCTTGATTTTGTTAGAGTTGGATTTTGACCTAAACGCGGAAAGTATGGACCAGGAGAAAAGTTCATATACTGTTCTTGAAAAGTTAAATGAACTAGACCAAGCAATTGTACGGTCACTGGAATGCATTCCTTTGGAAATAGTTTTATTAATTCCATAAGAAAATCCATACAAGCAATACGAACTTCACTTGGTGTGAAAGTGTTAAGAAGGTGGATTGGTTTTTTGATGAATTCACTACGATCTTTCCATTTAGAATAGAATTCTTGCATTTTAGGCTGTTCAAGCTCTTTAGAAAGTGTTTTCAGTAGACCAGTGATAATGCGAAGAACTTCGACAATTTCATTAGTTATGTGACAAGCAGTAGCCTCATGAAACATCATAAAGAGTATGCTAAATGATTGATACAATGAATGTATGGTATTGTTTGAGATCGCAAATACTTTATCTTCATCATTTTCAAGTAGAATTGAGAATGCTGTGATCGTCGTTGTCCAGCACGATCGCTGGTCAACTGAATTCAAATAGGTTAAGATGGTGTTGCGTTTGAAATTTTGTATTTCTTCTAATTCTTGATCGGTAGTATCTTCAAATGTTTGAATAAACAATTTCATTAATTTAAAAAGCTCATTTACTGCACTTTGATACTGTGTGTAATATGGTGTTATGTTCTTAAATGCCCAAATGATATTCTGATGAACGGCAAGTTGACGTGTAAAGCTTCTTGATTGCATACAACATAAGCCTAATAGGCCATAGTATGATGGTAACATAATACGATTAAATATAACTACTTCTTGATCATCATGATCTGCTAAAATATAATTGAATGCTATATTTTTAGTAACCTGACTATTCTGTATAATACATTGTACATTCTCTGGACAATCAATGCATGCTTGATACCAGAAGAAAAGCAATGCTTGCTTATTCTGATTGACTGCAACAGCAGGTTCACTAAGTTTTGGTTGAAAAAGATTCCATAGATCATTGAAATAAGGCACTAGCATCAATTTCTCCTTCTTACTAAGCAGACAATAGAACATTAACGCAAAATAAGATGTTAATTTTGATGTACCATGTACTTGAATATCCACATATTGACGTGATACTTTTAGTAGATCGAGTAGACTAGAGAATATCTTACGTACAACATTGGTTGCTTCTTCGGTCAGTTCAAGGTTCTCCTTACTTTGAAGCATGAGAAATTTGTGTGATTTGTATGTTTGTCTAAACACGTTATTCGGCACTAAAGAAATAATTAAGTAAGCTGTTGCTTGACGTACTCGTTGATTAGGATGAGCAATCAAGAAATATTCCATCCATTTATTTAGATCATCCATTATGATACTGTGTAGATTTTCATTTCGAGGTACTTGCACCGTTAACCATTCAAGTGTGTGTAATGGATTTTGTTCAGCTATTTCCCAGATCTTTGGATAAATATTGTTACCAAATGAATGCATTGACGATGTAGTAGCAGAAGATGCAGATGAAGAGATTGTTTGCTGTTGATTATTGAGTTCAACTAACATTGAGAGAATAATAAAAAACGGTTGACTTGTTTCTGGTTGACGATTAATGGATGCTAAGATCATATTAATGATTTGTGCTGTCATCTTATCATTGTTCATACAAAGAGTACAAATTAGATTGAATGTTTGTCTTAAGTTGATATTATCTCGAATTTGTCGATTTATAAATGCAAAGTTCTTTCCAACCAATGCTTCCATATCATTTGGACTAATACAAAGTTTACCATTTGAATTGCGTGATTTATCAACAAGAAAAGCAACAAAACTGATCATCTTATCCAATGATGCTGGCTTAGTGTATTTTTCTTGTTGAAGCTCTTTGAAACTTTGTGCAAGACTACCTATGATTTGATTATTGCGATAAAAGCTGAAATTAGGTGATGCATTTGAAGTCGATGGACCTGCAGACACAATTGGATCAATTTGTTCCTCATCAAATTCACTCAGTAGTTCTTCTTCATCTTCGCTAACTATCTCTAGTATTTCTCCATTTGCTTTGCAATGGCTCAAATGACTTAAATAGAACTGTACAATGATCGAAATGGTTTCCATCTTAAGCATAAATTCGCATTCGATTTCGCCCATCTTTGTGAATTCGTAAAGTAAATTGAAGTACTCGGTCAAATGTTTGAGATGTGGTCGAACAAGATTATTGTTACATTTAATAAGTAGCAATAATTTACGAATTAATCTAGTAACACATGAATGTCGACCATAGTTAGGCAACAAGTTATCAATTGACTCTAAATTCTGCATTGATTCTAGTTTAACTATACCAGCTGATTGACGATGTTTTTGTTGATTTTGTTGATGTTGTTGCACTGATTCATCAGATAATTTAAGTTCGTTTGATTGTTCATCGAAAGAATCTATTGAGGATTGATCAGCATATTTTAAATAAAGATTTTGCTGTGATTTCTTTAGTTCAGTTATTACATGCACACATAGACGTTGGAACAGCTGTCTAACCATTTGATTAGGACAACGAAGTAGAATATCGACTGGCCAATGTAGATAATTTTCAGCAATATGATCTATAAGCCATTCACAAGCTTCAAGACTAGCGTTGAACTGTTTAGTTAATAGTTCTATCCAAGATGCGATTGTAGGCTTCTCTTTTGAATGTATCAATGTTTCAATCACAAATGCCGTTGCTAGTTGTGCACAAGGTAACATTATATTTTGACTATTATTCATTGTTTGTGGCACTATTGCACAGACTTGCCACATAAAGTTAAAGTAGGTATGCTCAAATATGTACTTATCCTTGATAAATTGTATATTATCTTCCCAAATCCAATCATTAAGCTCTTTAGGTATTTCGTAAACAATTTCACATTGTTTAGCTTGTTGAATTAACTTGTTCAATTGTTGTGAACTTGATTTTATAGCGGCTAATGATGATTGAGTTGAGTTTTGAGATTCCGACAAGTCTGTCTTACTTGAACTACCGGCCCATAGAGTACTTCTAGCTATACGCTTATAGAAGAGCATGTATGCTGAATTGGTTTTCTCGATTGCAAAATCCATAAATTTATCATTAACTGAATCATAAGTTTTGCTGGTCATCTCACCACCGAAACATTCGGAAGCAAGTTGATTTGGATCAAATGCATGTACTTCAGCATCATTAAAAATATACCACTTATCTTTGCCTTTCGATTCATCTGGTTCACGAATGAAACAATAGTAATGACCACCATCAGCTGTACCTGTATGCACAGTAACACCAATTAATTCATATTGATTTGATTCATCATTTGCTGTTGTTGTTATGCTGCTACTTTCATCTTTCGATAGTCGTTTACGAATGTTTTGTTGTTCTGTCGTTGATGTAGTTTGTTGATTAGTTGAACACGATGGTTGTTCAAATGAATCGAATAATGCATCTTGATTTGATTTCTTTTGTGGAGTTTGTTGTTTATTATCATCATTTCTAATTAAATTCTCCTCTAGATAAGGTGATAAATCTATTCGCATCGGAAATGAGAAATGAGTGTTCACTTTCTCTTTAGTCATTGTTACCATGTTAAAGGTGTATCTTAGTGTATTTAAGCATAGAATTTCAGGCAGTTTCTTAATACAAGCTCGTTTCTCAGCTCTCACCTTTTTACCACATTGAGAACATGTGTACATATTATCTCCTTCTAGTGTATCTTTAACCGTTAATTCATCTAATGAATCATATAAATTTCTCATATCTGCAACTTTACAACGCAATGTATAGAATTCTTCTGTTGTTCGACTAATGTGCGGACAATCTAATGAAACAACATTATTTGATAATGTACCAGCAAACAATTCTCTAAGCGTATTCTTTAATTCACTAGACATGTCTTCTAGCTTTGAGATTAGATCTGTAAAGAACTCTGTCATGTCTTTTTGTTCACCGGTGTTCAATGGTTGATTGTCCATTGTATAGACTTTACAAAAATTCTTTGGATTATAAGCTTTACGTTCAGATTCGAGAAGAAAGACAAACATTCGCTGTAATTCGATAAGTACAGGTGCATTTTTGGTATTCTTTGAAATCTTTGAGCTCAATATTACTTGACGAACTTTTGGAAACATGAATAGATGCTGTACACATGAGGCCATATAACACGTTGCACCGAGATTCAAAAGACCAACATATTCAGATCGACAATCATCATGAGGCCAGTAGTCCCAAACATAAGTATTATGTGAAGTTAAAGTGTGTTGTTTATAGAGAAGATCAATGAGAATTTTTTGATTATCTTCACAATCTTTGATCATTTCAAGTAAGAGATCGAATGCTGCTGATCTAGTTGATTGTTGTTTACATTTAGGTAGATTACGATCTTTGGCATTTGGATGTGCGAATAAACAATTAAAAATAATGTGCAAAAATGTTCTACAACTATCACTACGTTTATAAGGTGGATTATGTTTCAATGAAACAGACATTAACATTAATAAACCACGTAAGCTTTCATCTTCAATACTTAAATTACGAGTTTCTCTTATCTCAAGACTTTCGATCGCCTGTGCTAGATAGACACATAGATTTTCAAGATCAACTTTACCATCTTCATTGCCGATCGTAGCAATCGTATCAGGTTCTAAAGAATCGACTAGTTGATAAATTAACCAAAAATAATCTTTACAACCTGGACCAAAAGACTCTTTCTCAATGTAACAGATTTCATCTTGTACTTGATTTTTGTACGGTTTCATTTGTTGAGCAATAGGTAGAAAGGTGAGCATTATGTTGAGTAGATGTGGTATGAATAGATAACCGATTTTACCATTCTTTGAATTACCTAAACAGAGACGATAAAGACAGGTGCACACTTCTCGTCTAACTGATGGATCAGAATCTTCAAGAACAAGCATTCGAAGAAGGCCTTTAAACATTGTGAAATTAAATAAATTAATATGTATAGATGGATCAGAGAATAGCCAGCTAGTAAGAAAGGTGAATGTATGAAGTACAATCTGTGTTCGACCCCAGAAACCAGTTTGATAATAGATGTTGTCATTTTTTGAAACTGAACATGTCTCACTGAGAATAGTTAAGATCACTTGTAAAACTTGATCAGCGTCGTTTAGCATCGACAATAGTTGATTGTTGAATTGATGAACAATCAATTTATCATTTGTACGATTAAATTTTCGACGTCTAGTTTGATGTTGAGCTTGCTGTTCTTGTTGTGGATATTTGCTAACCTCTGTACCACTACTTGTAGATTTAGAATCTTTAGTTACTATATTATTTTCACAATCTGAATTGTTGTCATTTAATAAACTATTTATACCAATTTGATAAATTAATTGAAGAAGAAATGCTAGACAGTCTTGCTTCCATTCATTCCAACTATTCGATTCACCTTGCTGAAGTACACCAGAAATGAAAATGTCAAACAAATGATTAAGACCACCGTAATCAACAAAATATTTCAGCCAACTTTGTCCATTTATATCTTCATCTCTTACTTTCTGTAGATAATCAACAATTTGAAGTGAATAAATTAATTTCTGTGGTGATTTTGGATCTAGTAAACTATTTAAACTTGGCAATTTCTCATTACCAACGTCTTCTTTATCACTAGCACTACTAGTACTTCGTATCAGTGCAATATTTTTAAAACATTTCATAAGATTTGGCGAAGTCGGTAATAAATTAATGATCTCCCAAACACGTCTAGATAACACTTGAGCTCGACCAGCACAGAAAGTCTCCTTCATTGAGCCAAGTTGTTGAAGCAGATCGAATAATTGATCAAAATAGATTGGATCTAGCAAGAGTATAAACGGTAATTTATTCTTAGGTGGATCAGGTAATTTGGTTTCAAGAATTTCTTTTCGTCTTGTTTGTTTATTATTAACACTTGTCGTTATGTACACGATTTGTCCTTCTTTGAAATTCATTTCAACTAACGTCTTCTCGTCCAAATTATAAGTGATCTCTTGTCCTTGTGAGAGTAGACGTAATGGTCCATCAAAATTTAAATTAATCTTCTTATTTGCAATTACTTCATGATCAGATTTAATTTTATCCATCACCTTAGTCCACCAATTCGTGATCTGAGCACGCAGTTCACCAACATAATCATTGTAGTTCATTTCGAAAATTACTTTTTCATTCAAAGAGGAGATTTGACAAAAGATCTTAATTAATTGTTGAGGTAGACGTTCACTTAGTTTGTTACGGTGACTAGTGATTGTTTGGTCACCATTCAATTGCATTAATCTAAAATGATATGAGTATCTACAACGAAACGTTTCTAAGTGCGTTTTTAAGAGAACTAAAGCACGTTGAATAACAGTCAAATTCTTCTCTTCATCATCGCGTAGGCTACGTGATGAAAACGTCAAGTAGTCCATACATTGTTTAATGAACTCTTCTTCTTTGTCCAGAGTCTTTGCACTTTGCAGATGTACGTAATAGTTGTTCAGGTTACGTATTGCTGCCATACTTACATCGGTATTGATTGCTTCTAGTGCAATATTCCACAATTGTTTAATTGCAATAGAAGCTATCTTCCACTGATCGTTATCTGTAGTTGTAATGTCGATTTTGTTATTATTGTTGTTACTGCTACCCTTTGATGGATCTTGTTGTGTTTGCTGTTGTTGTTGTTGACTATTAAATATTGCTTGATCGAGTTTACGATTGTACATAAGTTCCTGTTGTTTACGAATGAATATATTGTTCGATAAACCTTGTAATAATTCTAATGCAATCATTGTGTACGAATCTGGAGTTAGACATGGCATCTTGTTCTCTAGTATATACTCTAACATATCATTACATAAAGCATGTTGCTCTTTGGTACGAACTTGATTTAAAAGCCAACTAAACAATTCGTCACGGCATTCTGGATCGTATGCAAGACAATACCATAGAATATCAATTTGATCTCGATCCAATTGAAATATTTCAGGCGAGCAATTACTTGAAAAGATAGTAGACAGAAAGTGAAGTCTTGTCTGTATCTCTTCTTGGTGACTATAGAGCATATTTGAAAAGAACTCATAGCATGTTTGTTCATAAAGAACGTTAGTTGATTGAGATGATGATGACTGGTCAGTTTGAATAATTGTTGTTTTGCTTCTATCTACAAATGGACTTGTTGATTTATCTTGATGTGATTCACTAGTTTTACGAATTTTGTGCGGTTGCTCGTAACAAACATTCAAATCTAAATTCGATGAACAGGTAGTTGTTGCTTCATTTTCTTCATTAATTTTCAGACGTGAATAATACTTATATTTCTCAGTGTATTGAACTAGATTAGAGAAGAAATTCTTAAGGAGATTTCGTTCCTTTTCGACCATCATGGTCAATGTGTGTATTTCATTCTTAGCACGTTGTTGATCGAATGACATTAATAGTTTCGGTAGTAGACGAAGAGAAATTATCACAGATCGATTTTGAGATATATTATCCATACAGCCTTCAATGAATTTCATTCGAAGTCGTTTATCACTTAACCAACAGATCAAATTGTACAGTATCTTTTCACAATTCAATGCTAAACCATCAGACAAGTAACGAATAGAATCATCTTGGAGTAAATCCCATAGTAGAGTTTGACCAGGTCTGCAGACATTGTCAAGTGAGAATTTGACAAGTTCAGCTGCAATTTCACTTTCAAATGATAGCAGACTTTTAGTTGAGTGTATTGCTGCTTGATTTTGTCGTTGTTGTAAATTGGCTAGATTGATGAGTGAATGAGTGAAATAATTCTTAGTTGGTGATGCAGACATTTGATCGATAAAGTTACTTTCTCTGTTGAAAAAACGTTGTTGTAATTCTTTTTGATTATCTAATTCAATTTGATCACTACCCGATGCATCGCTCTCTTCTCCATCATCGAAATCATTCATATTCTTCTCACTAAACTGAGATGAGATGCTGTCACTATTAGCAGACTGAGCAAGCTTTGGATTTTTAGATGCCTTTTGTCTAAATTTCATAAGTCGTGAATAGATGTTGTCTTGAGTCAAGACTTGATGTTGGTCTTCTTCACTATCGTACATCTCATCGTCATCATCCGGAATCTTTAAATTAAATGATTCACCTTTCTTAAAGCAACCAGCAAAATTATTATCTGCACTGCGTTTTTGTTTACGTTTTTCTTTGAAACAAACATCGGACATCTCTACATCGAACTCTGATTCACTACTTGCATCATTCCCTTTCTTCTCCAAATAATCTGCAGTTAGTACTGGCTGAGGAGTTTCAAAATTGGTTTGTTGTTGAGTGGTCTGAAATGTTTGTTGAGAGAATACTTGACGATGAGATTTGAGTTTAGGTTGATGATTGGCACTTGATTTGTTGAACACTTCATTTGGTGCTGTAGTTACAATTACTTCATCTTGCTTATTTTCATCATCTAAAGATGCACAACTACTATCACCTCCTCCTACTTCTGTAACTAATGGTCTTTGAACAGATTGTTGATCTTTAATAAAGCTAGCTGAGACTTCTTCCTCATCTTCACTTGTATCATCTTCGACCATACTTGCACTTACTGAACTATCTTCACTTGCTTCTTTCATGTAATCATAATTCGGAGTGACGAACAAAAATGGTTGAGGATAATTCTTTTTAGCGAGTAGAAGATTGTTACTCAGTTGATTGCTAATATTCTGATTAATTGGTGACTCATTGATATTGAACGATTTAGCCCAGATATACTTGAGCAGATAAGATGCTAAACAGAGTGTATGTTCGGTATGCTCTTTGATATCTAGATTTTTGAGTAGACTATAGAGATGTAGTACGGTAGGTATGTTCATGTTTTTGATTAAAGGCATCACTATGTCGAACACTTGTTTAGAACAATGTTTCAATTGTGATGCACTCCAAATTACATCAATTTGCTGAGGAGTTAGATGTGAGACAACAAAATTGAGTATGGTTTGACTTTGTTTAATCACTTCAACATGTAGATTTGGTCCGAAGATGTGCTCAATAATTTTATTACTTAAAATCCATTCAACAAACTGCTCACCTTCCGAGTGTCTAAGCGATGAGATCGAATTTTCGGCTTGTAGACATTCATTGAATAGATTAATGTAGCTATTTATTTGAGCGATGCCCGATAGACGCATAGTCAATGTAGAGCTTGTAAAATAATTTAATGCCAAATTTAAGCCATCTTTATCGATTATGTACCTATCTATAGGACTGATCTGTTGACGTTGTTGTTGTGGTTGATTAAATTGCTGTTGTGAGATCTGATGAGGAACATGTAGTTGATTTGTGTAGTTATTTGAAGGATCATCACAGTTGAGCTTATTTAAGTCACTTTTTGTAGTGTCCATATTGCTATCAAAGTTTGACGACACTTCATCTTTACTGCATTTATCATTTGTTGGTGTTTCGTCATTATTCATCTTTCTTCATCTAGCTTTCACTAGCCTTCTTCAACTAAATTACTATTATTTACATGCACACGATGAAATGATGAGATATGTTTATACAAAAAATAGCAAAATTTGTTACTAATTGACCACAATAAACTAAAAAACAAAAGAGAACTGTACAAGAGAGCAACACTTGCGCTTCTTCTATTGCATAACTTTGTCCCCCAATTTATATAAGAGTTGTCACTTGATAAAATCGAATTAAAGAAGATTACAAGAATTGATTAAACTAATCAAATTAAGAAGAACTAAATTAAAGGGGGGGACTCAGATCAGTAAAAGAGAGAAAGAAGAAAAAAGATGATTAAATTAAGTTTACTATGCTTGTTGTATTTTAAAAATATGCACCACTGTTGTACTCTCT
>Ga0214502_1000058_pt1 | contig 10897 bp, 1 predicted proteins | sample G5R2MT_8_FD_206151 | JGI IMG/M metagenome (GOLD analysis project Ga0214502, IMG submission 206151) | Metatranscriptome of phyllosphere microbial comminities from switchgrass, GLBRC, Michigan, United States - G5R1_NF_12SEP2016_LR2... | ecosystem: Host-associated > Plants > Phyllosphere >... | reverse complement strand
GCTTAACTGAAACTCATCATCAGTTTTCTTTTTCATCTTTTGATTAAAATTAAAAATAAGATAAAATTTTTTATTTTTTATTCTTCTTTTGTTGTTATTTTAAATTTCATCTCTTTACCTTTAAACTAGACGTTGTGTATTGTAGAGAGAGAGCGAGAAAGTTCAGTGAGATCGACCGATTTTAGTAATCAAAAAGTAAACATAGCAGCATCACATCATCATTACAACAGTATAGCTAATTAAATGAAAGCAAAGAATTAAATGTTAGAATTGTGATTATGCTATGTGTGTACACTACAAAGATCCAATTCTTCTACCTATACACCATCACCAAATCACCTGTACACGTCATCCAAACTAGTGTATTACTTAAGTCCATTATTTAATTGATAACCGAAAAAAAAAACAAAATTAATTCATTAATCTGAATGTAATTAAGAAGATCAGCTTAAAGTAGTCAACTTAACAAGTTCTATTGGTTAAGATGGTCGATAAACAGAAAGATAGTAATGAATTAAAGACAGATGAAGTAGTTGATGAGAAAAGTAAACAACAAAATGTACCGACAATTGAAGTGTCAATTGTAGATGATAAGCAAATTGATGGTAATGAGAATGTTGAAAAGCAAAATGAAAAGAATAATGATGAAAAGCCAAATGATAATAATCAACAAAATGAAAGTGATTCAAAAGATAATAATGATATAAATAATGATAAATGTGAAAATGATGAACAAAATTTTATTCATAAAAATTCATCAGATCATTCATCGCCTATTAATAATAATGTAATTAGTGATGTAATTAAGAATGATGACTCATCAAATGATTCAATTATTAAAGATGAAAATCATGTGCAATCAAGTGAAATAAGTGAAACAATTGAACAATCTGATAAGGAGTCAAATGAATTAAAAGAAGATAAAATTAATTTGTCATCAAATTCAGACTGCAAAATGACTAATGATCAAGTTGATCAAGTATCAATTGATGTATCAACTAAAGATAAGGATTCAAATAAAGTAACTGATACAAGTGATAAAACAACTATTGATCAACAAGATGATTTGTCAACCACAGATTTGAATAATGAACTCAACGATGAATTAAGTGCAAAATTAGAAGATGTAGATTTGAATTCGAATTCAGACGTTGAATTGGAAGAGTCGCCGATGGTTGCTGAATCTGTTTGTGAATCAGTCGTTGAATCAATGGCTGAATCTGCTGTTGAATCGGTCAGTGAATCAGATGACAAACCAATTATCATTCAATCAAATGATGAACAAATCACCAATGAAATTAATCCAATGTTGTCCAACGATGATGAAGAAGATGATAAACAAACTGCAACGGAATCTAATCAAGAATTAAATAGTCAACAAGAAACTGAATCTGATCAAGATGATAAGACTGAAGACGATAGTCAACCTCAACCAACTAATAGTTTCAAAGTCACAAATCTAGATCATCTACTTAGTGCAACTTTAACTGATAATAGTCTGACTGATGAGATTAAATTGAATGTGTTGTGTTCTAAGATTGTCGCGCTTTCAGCAGACGATAATATCGATGTGCAACCGTTTGCTGATTCAATACTTAAATTGTTAATTAAAGAAGATATGCAAAAGATCAATAGTCCAGAATGTATGCAAATCTTCTTCTCAAACTACATTCGCCATTTGCCGAAGAAACTATTGGCCGAGATACTAAGCATGCTAATTGCTGTGTTCAAGAAGTCACTTTTAAATGTTGAATTATCGAAAGGTATTCTATTAGATTGTTTGAGCATGTATGTCGATGAAAGTCAAAAGAACACCAATGATAATCTGATTAAACATTTCTTAAAAGAGATCATTGGTCAACTTTGCAATTATTCATGTAATGTTAAAGAATTGAAAAATCTTATTAAAATCTCCGAAGATGATCCGCAACTACTTGCACTTATAAGACAAGCAAATTTACATCAACGCGGTCGACCAAATTCATTTTTTAATTTTTCTGGCACAAAAGGATCGGTTCTATCGCTGCCACCACTTACGAAAATGCCCACACAAAATGGCTGGACATTTATTTGTTGGTTTAGAATAGAGCCAAATACAATTAATTCACAGCCATATCTCTATTATTTGCGTTCTTCAAAATCGAATGTAGGTTACTCAGCTCATTTTACCGGTAATTGTCTAGTATTGACCAGTATGAAAGTGAAAGGAAAAGGATTTCAACACTGTATTCCATATGAATTTAGTCCATTTAAATGGTATCACTGTGTTATAACATATATCGCTAAATGGAGAACATCTGAGATCAAAGTATATGTGAATGGTCAATTGACAGCGAACAATGAAATGGCCTGGCAAGTGCAAACAGCAGATATCTATGACAAATGCTTCATTGGTGGTACATCGGAAATTATGAATGAAGCGCATTTATTCTGTGGTCAATTGTCAGCAATCTATATGTTCGATCAATCATTAAGCGCATCTCAAATATGTGCAATCCATCGATTAGGCCCAAATTATATGGGGCAATATAAATATGCTAATGAGATGTTCTATTTTGATACGATGCCTTCTGTGATGAAAAAAGTTCTCTATGAAGAGAAATTAAGTAGTGCCCTTTTCTCGTTATATACACCTGTAGCGATAGAGAGTGATACTCTTTGTCTACAGTCTGCACCAAAAAGTAATCTTTCATATTTTACAAGTAGTGGACATGCCGCACTGTTAGGTGATGCAAAAGCAATCACAAATTATTCAATTAGTTATACATTACAGTCCATTGGTGGTATACGAGCTCTTTTACCATTGTTGAACAAATTTAGTGGCTCAAATTCAACGAATACAATCGATACAGAAGCATGTTCAACAATAATTGGATTCATTTGTGATCTACTTGAATCATCTCATCATTGGTTTGGTAATGAAGTTGTGCAATCTTCATCATTTGTAATTATTTCAACATTTCTTATGAAGAATGCAAAAGTTCTGATCAACGAAAAAACACTTGACATCATTTTAAACTTAACTAAGACATTGATTAGTGCTTCGGTGAATGCAGGAAATAGTGATGATTCTGTTTTACTCAAACAGTTAATGGACAGTATCTTATTTAACTCATCACTATGGATTTATGTAAATTCTAAACTACAGATACGTCTTTATAGTTATCTTGCAACTGAATTTCTATCAACTGGTGTCGCATCTTCCGCTCCACTCAATCAACAAATCAATTCCTCTTCTAATCAATCGAATCTAGAATCAAATTCAAACAACTATTCAAATGCATCATCTACAGGTAGTAATCTCTCTAATAACACAACGAACAACTCATCACAACAACTGAATGGTATTGTGTTCAGTGAAGTGAGGCGTATATCAACCGTATTACAGCTATTGCACAGTCTTAAATACTATTACTGGGTTGTACCAGAAGATCAACCAAATCAATCTACAATGAATGTAAATTATGAACTAATGAATGCACTTAAAGGACAAACTTTAACAAATTCTATTCAGCCAATTCAAGTTCGAGCTAGAGATAATCAACTACGTCCATGTAAAAATGATTTGATCACAATTCGTGGTTACATTCTACTATTCATTAAACAATTAATCATCAAAGGCAATGGTGTACATCATGATGAACTGCAAGCTATTTTAAATTACCTGACCACAGTATTTCAAGATGAAAATCTCATTGATGTTATGCAAATGTTACAATCTCTTATGATTGATCATTCAGCATCGATGATACCGGCCTTTGATCAAAAGCAAGGTATCAAAACAATTTTCAAGCTACTTGAGTCAGAAAATGAACAAATACGAATTCAAGCACTCAAACTGTTAGGCTACTTCTTATCAAGATCGGTCCTTAAACGTAAACTTGATGTTATGCAGCCACACAATCTCTTTATGCTACTATGTGAACGTCTAATGAAGTTTAGTCCGCTTACGATTGAGACCTATAATGCATTATTTGAGATACTAGTTGAAACGCCTATCGAAAGTGTAAGATCAAGTGGTGCAAGTGCTTTATCTTCTCTTAAAATTGAGAATTCAATGATACTAAAAGTAATTGCAACAATCATAATCGAAGGTAATCGTAATCATTCAACTAAGCCTACCGCTCACAAATACGATCATTTAATTGACAAAAAAGACAAGGATCAAATTAAAAAACTTTTTATAAATGATCTTTGGAAATTGTTGGTCAATAATCGAGAGAATCGTCGGCTTGTACTTCAAATGTCTGTTTGGCAAAATTGGTTAATCAATCTAATTGATAAAAATGATCAAATAATTCGCGATCAAATACTAACTATTTTCAGGGTGCTGCTCTATCATGCGATTAAATTTGAATTCGGTGGTTGGCGAGTTTGGATCGATACGCTTGCTATTCTACATAGTAAATTTAGTGAGATTGAGCATGATGAAATGATTGAAAAGATGAAAGCCGTCAATACAATAAGTAATACAGTTTTAACACATAAGATTGAAAACAACAATGGTATTAATCATCAATTTAATGAAAAGATCAATAAATTAACTAACGAATCTCAATCAGTAGATGAATTAGATAAAGATGATGATAACAACACTCAATCATCCAATATTAAGATTGTAAGCTCTGAATCACAGATTTGTACGATAAGTAGTTCAGATGTGGATAGAACGAATTCAGAGCAAGAAGGAACTAAAGAGCCATCGATAAGCACAATCACTTCATTGAATGAAAGTGAAAATGAAATAAGTCAAGACAAAAAAGAGATTATTAGTCAAGAGGATGAGAATGGTGAAGAAGCAAATCAAGAGATTAATAAAGATGATACAACAGATGTTGCGGCAACTCGAATATTTCGTAAGAATCAAAATCCAAACACCAAAGACTTCTACTCTAATTTGCTGCTTAGTGGTCAGCAGACTAAGCTCAACAATAATAGCAACACTCAGGAAAGAAAATTCAGTGGTATACCATCAACAACGCCTGCATTTAGAATTCCAGAATTCCGTTGGTCTCACTTACATTTGAAATTGCTCAATGATCTACTTTATTCAATTGAATGCGATATTCAGTGCTGGAAAAGTCAAGGTACAAAAGGCATAAGTAAAGAATTTGATGATACAGCTAAAGTGATTTCAGCATCACATCTTGATCAAATTCTTCAAAATCCAGATAATCAGATCTATGTTGTGAACTCAATTCATCTTATTTCACAACTCTGTGATAATATTATAATTGCTTCTGGTGGCCTTCTACCTCTCTTAGCATCTGCAACGGGTGGTAATTCATCAAACAACAATTCAGCTAATCATAATTCGATCAATCGTGGTGGTGAAGGCCTAACTTCAGCTCAAGCAAACTCACTACTTTATAGATTGGTCAATCTAGCAGATATTTTATGTTTTGCAGCTACTCATATTAATTTTGCTGAATTAGAGAATGAAAAAAATATGAGTCCTGGTGGTATACTAGAACAATGCTTAAGATTAGTTTGTACAGTTGCTGTTAAGAATTGTCTTATTGTACAAAAGCATCAAGAAGAGAATGGAAGTGATGATATTTTGACTTTAGAATCAATCAATCAAAATAATATTCATAATCTCGGCATTCCGCTCACATCGGCCGCAGAGCTTTTTGGTGGAGATTATGGTAATTTTAGTGGTGCGAACACAGTGGCAACATGTTCAGGTGATGAGGATTCTTCATCAATAGATTCAGCTGAAATTCATCATACTGGTAATACACCATCAGATGTGATGATCAATCATCTTTCAATGCATCCATCACCGATCAAAGATCTATCTAAATTATTACAAGAGATGGACGTTAATCGTCTTAGAGCGTGTATTTATCGAGATGCGGATGCAGACGCAAAGCAATCACAATTTTTAGCTTTGGCTACTCTCTATTTCATCTCAGTGCTTATGGTCAGTAAATATCGAGATATAATTGAACCTAAATTCGATAATCAATCGAGAAACTTTGAAGGTATCTTAGAGAATGAATTGAATGGAGTCGAATCACAAGAATTTCGTAATAAGATTGGTGTTGATCCAGCTAATATTGGCGATATTTTAACCTCTAAACTTGAAACCACATTATCTAATGTTTGTCCAATTTTAAAAGAGATCATGTGTGATTTTGCAGGCTTTCTCTCTAAAAAGCTAGTCGGTTCACATGGTCAAGATTTGGTTAGTAAAGAGATTGTTCGTACTTTTAAACGGTCGAACGTAAGCTCAGTCGAATTGGTAATGCTATTGTGTTCGCAAGAGTGGCAGAATACTTTACAGAAAAACGCTGGTCTAGGTTTTATTGAGCTTATAAATAGAGGAAGAATTTTGAGTCATTCAATGAAAGATCATATTGTACGTGTAGCAATGGAAGCTGAGTTCATTCTCAATCGTTTAAGAGCGGATGATGTAACTAAACACGAAGAGTTCAACATTAGTTGTCTAGAGACAATGCAAGCTAGATATCATGAAGAATCATTGATTAATTCATTGATCACTTCAGCTAAACGTCGTGATCGTATGTTGTACACAAGATTCAAAGAGAATCTACTACATCTAACCAATGTTGAAAGTTTAGAGAGTTTAAATTTGGCCTATAAATTAGACCAATGGGAAGATGATTCAAGAAGAAAGCGTCGTTTTGTTCTAAATCCATATTCATCTTTAGATAATTGTGGTAATCGATTGAATGTCAACAGAAATCAAGAAGAATCAATTAGCAAAGAAAAAGAGTTAAAAGAACAACAAAAGAATCTATCAACACCAATTTATCTACCACAGAACAGTGCAAATAAAGTGACATCATCTTGTAAAGATAACAATAGTCTAAGCAACGAAGAAGATATGGAATTATTCTCATGGGAACCAGATGACATCAATAGCTCAACACTTGAATTAGAAGACGACAGAGAACGAGCCAATAATGCAGAATTTGTTGAAACTGTTCTATTTACTGTGAATTGTTCATTGATTTGGTGCACTTATGCAGTTGAGGGTCAACTACAGATCACATCAAATGAAATGATCTTTGAAGCAAACAATATAAGCTTTGATTCATCGTCTTGTTGTGCATTAGATGGTGCAATTATGTCGAAAAGTTCAAAAGGATCCAAATCAAGACCAAGTTCAGCAAGTAATCAATCGGCTAAGATGGGTGAGAGCCTTAAGAATCTTGTTGGTTCCAATGGTAGTCGACCAGCGAAAGGTACCTTCAAAGATCTTGATCTGAATGTTCTAAGATACTGTGATTTACTCAATTATAATGGTAAGATACAGTTTAGTGAAATAAGAGCAATCTTCAGTAGACGTTATCTACTTCAACCAAATGCTCTTGAAATCTTTCTTTCACATCGAACTTCCGTTATGTTTACATTCGCTGATTTTGAAACAGTTAAGAAAGTTATAAAATATCTACCTCCAGTCGGTGTCGGTGTTAAATATGGTATTGTGCAATCGAGAAGAGCATCACTTATGAGTCCTAAACAATTGTTTGCAGCTTCCAATATGACACAGAAATGGCAAAAACGAGAAATTACCAACTTTGAATATTTAATGTTCTTAAACACTTGTTCTGGTCGTACATATAATGATCTAAATCAGTACTTTGTGTTCCCTTGGATACTAACGAATTATGAATCTGAAGAACTCGATTTAACTCAACCAGCAAACTTTAGAGATCTATCTAAACCAGTTGGTGCATTGAATAGTGAACGTAGAAATGAGTTCATTGAACGCTACAACAATTGGGATACATCTTGTCTAATACCACCTTTCTTCTATGGAACACACTATTCAACAGCAGCTTTTACTTTAAGTTGGTTAATTAGATTAGAGCCATTCTATTCGGCTTATCTTGCTCTACAAGATGGTCAAATGGAAGAAGAAACAAGACTTTTTACATCAATAAGTGATAGTTGGATCGGATCATTAATGGGTGGTCAACAGAATGTAAAAGAATTGACTCCAGAATGGTTTTATTTGCCTGAAATGTTGACTGGTACTGAAGCTACGCCATTATTAGAAAATGTCAAACTACCTAAATGGGCTAAATCACCTCAACATTTTATTCGTCTACATCGTATGGCCTTAGAATCAGATTTAGTTTCATGTCAACTTCATCAATGGATCGACCTAATTTGGGGTTATAAAGCGAAAGGTGTTGAGGCTGTTAAAGCGACCAACGTTTTTTATTACCTAACTTATGAAGGAAATGTTGACCTTTCAGTTACTGATCCTTGTTTACGTGAAGCAATTGAAGCACAGATAAGACATTTCGGTATAACACCATCTCAGCTGACAACTGATTGCCATCCTCCAAGAAACAGCGCCTTACACATTTCACCATTAATTTATAATACTGTGTTGGATGAAGTAAATCAAATATTGAAATTTCCATTTAATGCATCTATTACACATATTGCGGCGTGCTCGATGCATAATTCAGCAGTAGCAAACAATTCAAATCTACCATCAACAATTGTGACCATCAATTCAAATCTTGGCTACCACTTGCATAAATGGAATCCAAAAGAATCAAGTCAACAACCATTCTCCACTGATCCTTGTCTCTCTAGTTCATCTTCAACATCTTCACTAAGCTCATCGAATGCATCATCTAATGTTGGAACTAAACGACAATTGCAAGATCTATCAGGTCTATGTACTGCAGATACTCCCCAGTACATTGTAACTTTAGATGCTAAGCATATTATCATTGCACCATTCTTTGATAATTCATTTAGAGTCTATTCAACAATCGATGGAAAGATTACTCAAATTGTGTATGGTCATCGTGGCCTGATCACTTGTATTGTTAGATCTGAATGCAATGTGGTCGCTGATTTCTATATTGCATCTGGTTCGAAAGATTGTTCTATACTTCTTTGGACTTGGAATGCAAAGTATTCACAAATTGAAGGAAACAACAATATGTGTAGTAACAATAATAGTCAAATAGTGAATCCATTACCTAAACTCACATTAACAGGTCATGAATCTGAGATCAAATCTTTATTGATTAGCGCTGAACTTGGTCTTATAGTAAGTGGCAGTTTGAATCTAATCTTAATTCATACAACAACCAACGGTGATATTGTATGTTATATTGACATTCGAAACCGTTTCAAGAAGAATCTATTCTGTGCTAGACCAACTAAACAAATGGATTCGAACACTTATTTCAAGAACACTAAAGAAGCAAGTGTTGAAGCCAGTCTAATTGGTCCAAGTTCAGGTAATAAGAATTTGGCAGCGAAAATCTATCCAGATAGTAATGAAAACGATTCAACAGTTGATTTAGAGAGTCAAGCTCAGAAAGCAATTCTATCTGCATCTAAGATTGATCCCGAAGACTATTTCATTACCAACTTAGTTCTTTCTCGTGAACTTGCTTTTATTGTTGGCATTGCAATACCGAAAAAATCATTAACTAAATTAAAAAAGCAAACATCATCAACTTTACTATTCACTTACAATTTAAGAGGACAATTAATGAAATGTGTATCATTCTCAACTAATAGTTCATTCAATCCACTACTTACCACTACACGCGATGGAGAATATTTGATAATAGTTGAAAATCATCATACAGTTAAGATTATACAAAGTTTCGATCTAACTCCACTCTATGCCTTGAGTATAAGTGATTTGAACTTGTCATCAAGTTTACAAAACAACGATGAATCGAATAGTAAAATGGTGAACGGCAGCAAGGCGATTCGATCAATTTTGTTATTAGATTATAAGTATTTACTTGTTGGTTTGGATAGTGGTAAATTGATCATCTACAATATCGATTTTAATAAGTGGCATCATGAGTTCTCATCATCCAGATAATTTAAAAAAAAAATAGAAATTGATCGTACAATGTAAATTTGTTGTTACTGAACTTGCTCACAAAATTATCTGCAAAATTCATCTTGAACTTTGTCTAAATTTATGTAGCACATTGTATCAAACTATGAAAGTATTTGTACATAGAAGACAATCAGATGAAAATGTAAGAGTCTTACTAGGAACTAAAATTATAGTATATACTGTATAGGTTCGTTACCTAAGTAATACTTAGTAAGTAGCCTCCTACTGACATCAGTCTAAATTTTTTTTCCTTTTGCTAATTTATTATTTTATAAAATATTTTCAGTCTCTCTTATTTTTCTCCTCTTTAGTGCCTAATCTAGTCTAGAAGAATATCTCCTCTACCCTCTATCTTATCTATATAATTCTTTTTTTTTCATTTTTCACTGCTTAGAAATAGTGCTTTTTTAAACTTATTTATCACTTCTCTTGGTCATCTCACATTTAAGGAAATGGTGATATTTTTTTAGTCAGTAGAGTTGGCTATTTTCTATATGAAAAAGTCCATTAGCTCTCTTTTAAAAAAATAATAATTTTATTTTGAAAAATATTTTGTAAATGATGCATAAATGTGATGAGTCATCTTCTAATAGTATCAATTTAGATATCAGGTCTTATGATAGGACTTCTATGTAGATAATTATCTAAAGAAAGAGAGAGGGTACTATTCGTATTATCTAAATAATAGTTTATGAATGAAGAACATTCTTGTGATATTATGCGATCAACTTCTCCTCAATACGACTCAGTCTAAAACTAGTCCAACTCGAACTTCAAGTCTTTTTGAAGTTCAACGCCCTCTCCTCCTTAATTTATTTATTTTTCTTTGTTTTAATTTCACTTCTTAAGAACAATCACTTTCAATCAAAGTTTAGAATGAAATTCTATATATATTTGCTAAATAATCCTATCATTTTTTAAAAACTAAGGGTTACGGGAAAAACACATACCGGAAGTATTCTTTATTTGTGAATAATATTCAAATAAAAAATTATTAAGTTAATTGTTAATTTTTTTAAAACTGAGATTATC
>Ga0214502_1000056_pt1 | contig 10981 bp, 11 predicted proteins | sample G5R2MT_8_FD_206151 | JGI IMG/M metagenome (GOLD analysis project Ga0214502, IMG submission 206151) | Metatranscriptome of phyllosphere microbial comminities from switchgrass, GLBRC, Michigan, United States - G5R1_NF_12SEP2016_LR2... | ecosystem: Host-associated > Plants > Phyllosphere >... | reverse complement strand
CCTGAATCCGGAGTATATTTATTAAACCATTATATTCATTAAAAACCTATTATTTTTTTTTTTTATAAAAAAAAAATAATGGAGACTAAAGCCCGAGTAGTTCAACGGTTAGAACATTAATTTCATGCATTAAGAATGAGAATTCGAATTTCTCCTCTGGCTAATCTTTATCTTTCTTCAATATGCACGATTGGAAAAAAGGAATTAGCTCAATTGGTAGAGCAACCGTTTTACACACGGTAGGTTAGGTGTTCAAATCACCTATTCCTTAATTTAAAATAATTTTTTAGTAATTAGTTAAGTATATACTTAAAGAATTTTCTTTATTATAAACTTACACATTAATAATAACAAACGTGTTTTAAAAATAAATACACTATTAAGGTATGTAGTATATAAATACATAATATGCCTACAAGTATATTTTTTTTTTATAAATTAGTTAAAGGCTTTATATTACGTATATAAATATGAATCTTTCACTAATATTATTTTTAATAGGTATATTAGGTTTCGTGTTAAACAGAAAAAACATAATCCTTATGCTTATTTCGATAGAAATAATGTTATTAGCTATAACATTTTTAATACTAATAACATCACTTAACTTTGATGACATATTAGGTCAGGTATATGCTATATACATAATAGCCATAGCTGGAGCAGAGTCAGCTATCGGTTTAGGTATACTAGTTGCATTCTACAGATTAAGAGGAAGTATTGCAATAGAATTTAAATAATGTATCTGTCTATCATTATATTACCTTTATTAGCTTCAATTATTTCTGGATTTTTTGGAAGAAAAGTAGGAATAAGCGGTTCTCATCTGATTGCTTGTGTATCGATAATATCAACAACTTTACTTGCTATAGTTGCTTTTTTTGAAGTTGGTGTTAATAATATATCTGTATATTTAAAATTATTTAGATGAATAGATTCGGAGTCATTAAACGTTTTATGAGGATTTACTTTTGATTCGTTAACTGTGTCTATGTTAATACCTGTTTTGATTGTTTCTTCATTAGTACATGTTTATTCTATAGGATACATGAGTCATGATCCACACAATCAAAGATTTTTTAGTTATTTAAGTTTATTTACTTTTATGATGATTATTCTTGTTACAAGTAATAATTTTTTATTAATGTTTGTAGGTTGAGAAGGTGTAGGTGTATGTTCTTACCTATTAGTTAGTTTTTGGTTTACAAGAATAGCAGCAAATCAAAGTTCTATATCTGCATTTTTAACAAATAGAGTAGGGGATTGTTTTTTAACAATAGGTATGTTTGCTATATTATGATCTTTTGGGAATATAGATTATTCTACTGTATTTTCTTTAGCACCTTTAATGAGTAGTGATGTTATAACTGTAATTGGTATATGTTTATTAATAGGTGCTATGGCAAAAAGTAGTCAAATAGGATTGCACATATGATTACCTATGGCCATGGAAGGACCTACTCCTGTATCTGCATTAATACATGCTGCCACTATGGTTACTGCAGGTGTATATTTATTAATGCGTAGTTCTCCACTTATTGAATATAGTAATACTGTTCTATTATTATGTTTATGAGTAGGTGCGATTACTACTGTATTCAGTTCTCTTATAGGTCTATTTCAACAAGATATAAAGAAAGTTATAGCTTATTCAACTATGAGTCAATTAGGTATGATGGTTATAGCCATAGGATTATCTTCATATAATGTAGCATTATTTCATTTAATAAATCATGCTTTTTATAAAGGATTATTGTTCCTTGGTGCAGGTGCAGTTATACACGCAGTTTCCGATAATCAGGATTTTAGAAAATACGGGGGATTAATATCTTTTTTACCTTTAACTTACTCAGTTATGTTAATAGCATCCTTAAGTCTTGTGGCTTTCCCTTTTATGACAGGATTTTATTCTAAAGATTTTATACTTGAATCTGCATATGGTCAATTTTATTTTTCTAGTATTGTGGTATATTTCATATCTACAATAGGTGCTATGTTTACTACACTTTATTCAGTAAAGGTTTTATATTTAACTTTTTTGACTAATCCTAATGGTCCTATAGTTAACTATAAAAATGCACACGAAGGGGACATATATATGAGTTTACCTTTAATAATATTAGCAGTATTTTCTATAATATTTGGTTACATAACTAAAGATATGTTTATAGGGTTAGGTTCTGATTTCTTTAAGGATAATAGTTTATTTATACACCCTTCACATGAAATTATGTTAGATACTGAATTCGGAGTTCCAACTTTGTTTAAAATATTACCTTTAATATTTACTGTATCTTTAAGTGTATTAGCTATAATAATGTCCGAATATATACCTAGTATGTTAATATATTTCAAACTATCTAGATTGGGTTATAACATATTTGGTTTTTTTAATCAAAGATTTTTAATAGAGATGTTTTATAATAAGTATGTAACAAATCTAGTATTAAAATTAGGAGGACAAACAACTAAAGCAATAGATAAAGGTTCAATAGAACAAATAGGACCTTTTGGTTTAGAAAAAGGATTATTGTATCTTAGTAGAAATATAGGTAGCTTAGACACAGGAGTTATTACATCATATGCATTGTATATTTTAGTGGGGTTAACTTCTTATATATTATTACCTTATTTTTACGAAATAGATAATAATTTATTATTAATCACAGTTATTGCTTTTGTGTCTTTAGTTAATAAACCACAAAAAATATATTTTTTATAAATTGTATCTAAAAAAAAAAAAGATTTTCTTATATTTATAGCTATAATATTATATTGGTAATATGGTTGATATGATTATAAAGTTTAAATTTTTGTTTATAGTTATAATATATTTTTAGTAGTACGGTTGATATAATTATATGTAAGGTTTAAATTTTCATTTATAGCTATCATGTTATATCAGTAATATAGTTGGTATATACTATATGTAACTTTAAAATTTTTATAGTTATAGAATTTTAATAGTAATATGGTTTATATAAATCATAGATAAGTTTTAAACTTACATAAAAAAAAAAAACAAAAAAATTATATATTCACACAGTATACGAAGAATATATGGAATATTATATATTATATATAATATATATAGCACTTTAGTGGATAGAACACTTTAGTGGAGTACATCTAGTACATTCCATGTGTCCATTTATTATTTTTCTTTTTCCATATGTTAAATAAACACATAACAATAAACATCATGAAATTTTCAAAATCTTTTAGTACTAATAATTGTTTATATCATCCTAATTCTAATGGCAAAGATAATAGAGATGATCAAACAAAATTATTTGAAAAAATTGAAAGCTTAGAAGAAGAATTTGATGACATAGATGAAGAGGTAGAGGATTTTTTCGAGGACATAGTGGAACGTGAAGCAGGAAATGGGTATGTAGGTTCTGACGATTCTGACGATTCTGGCGATTCTAATGGCTCCGACGATTCTGACGACTCTGGCGATTCTGAGGATTCTGACGATTCTGAGGATGAAACAGAGTTATCTAAGTTTGTTCAAAAGAAGGTCAAGGAGAAAGATGACCTAGTCGGGGAATTCGAACCAGCTAGAGACAGAGCTGCTGTTGAAGATAATGCCCGTGAGGGAAAATCAGTTACTTTGGACTTAATTGGAAAAGTTACTGATAAAGATATAGATAATCTAAATAAAGTTGCAGCTGAAATATCTGAAGATTATCACTGAGAAAAAGTTGTTGAGTTAATCGAGAGACTTGAAAAGGTAAAATCTGACACTGCCGAATTAAAGGAGGAGTTTCACGAAAACGATCTTCCCCCTATTCTAAGTTCAGAAGAAGAATCAAACAGAGCATCATCTGAAGGGGAGTCTTCTACCGAAGCACCCTCTACTAAAGAACCTTTCAAACAAGATTCTAGTGATGTAATGCCAGACGACACAGAAATGCCTGATTACACTGATCCTTCAGATGTATAATAAACATACATGAAAATATTATATAAAAAAAATATATATATTCTCATTGTATGAGGGCGATATATGTAGATTAAATATTAACTATTACTATAGTTACATAGAGATATAGTAAACTACACTATATTTATTAGAAATACATTATTTTCTTTCATGTGTCAATTTTATTTCCTTTCCTTTTTTTCTTAATTTCAATTAGTAAGATTTACAGTATATATGAAATTAAAGAAAAATCTAATAGGTTATCTTCCGATACAGAAAAGCCTCAAAATCTACTACCAGATAAACTAGAATCCTTATGTGACAGTTTATCATCTTTCGAATCATCTAACCAATTAAAATTTAATAACCTACTTTCAGAGAATGTTGAGTGTAGTAACTTACCATTTGGTACAGTAAAATCTGACATAAGTATGTGATGAGAACGTTGATTCTTTTCAAGTAACGCAAAAGATATTGGAACATTGTATTTAATATTTGCATTGTTTTCAGGACTATTAGGTACGGCATTTTCTGTACTTATAAGATTGGAATTATCAGGTCCTGGAGTACAATATATAGCAGACAATCAATTATATAATAGTATCATTACCGCACATGCAATACTTATGATTTTTTTCATGGTAATGCCTGCACTTATAGGAGGATTTGGTAACTTTTTACTACCTTTATTAGTTGGAGGTCCTGACATGGCGTTCCCTAGACTAAACAATATTAGTTTCTGATTATTACCTCCTAGTTTAATTCTATTTTTATTTGCTAGTACAATAGAAAATGGGGCTGGTACAGGTTGAACATTATACCCTCCTCTGTCAGGTATACAAAGCCACAGTGGACCCAGTGTAGATTTAGCTATATTTGCTTTACATCTTTCAGGTATAAGTAGTTTACTAGGTGCTATGAACTTTATAACCACAATTTTAAATATGAGAAGTCCAGGTATAAGACTACATAAATTAGCTTTATTTGGATGAGCTGTTATAGTAACTGCTGTGTTACTATTGTTATCTTTACCTGTATTAGCAGGTGCAATTACTATGGTATTAACAGATAGAAATTTTAATACTTCATTTTTTGAAGTAGCAGGAGGTGGAGACCCTATATTATATCAACATCTTTTCTGATTCTTTGGTCATCCTGAAGTTTACATATTAATAATACCAGGATTCGGAATAATAAGTACGACAATATCAGCTAGCTCTAATAAAAGTGTATTTGGATACTTAGGTATGGTATACGCCATGATGTCTATTGGTGTTTTAGGTTTCGTTGTTTGAAGCCACCACATGTATTCAGTTGGTTTAGATGTGGATACAAGAGCTTACTTCACAGCAGCAACATTAATAATCGCAATTCCAACTGGTATTAAAATATTCAGTTGATTAGCTACTTGCTACGGTGGATCATTACACTTAACACCTTCGATGCTATTTGCTTTAGGTTTCGTGTTTATGTTTACAGTGGGAGGACTTAGTGGAGTGATTTTAGCTAATGCTTCACTTGATATTGCTTTCCATGACACTTACTACGTAGTTGCTCATTTTCACTACGTTTTAAGTATGGGAGCAGTATTCGCATTATTTAGTGCTTGATATTTTTGAATACCTAAAATGTTAGGTTTAGAATATAATACTATGCTAGGTAAAGTACATTTCTGAATATTATTTATAGGGGTTAACGTAACATTTTTCCCTCAACACTTCTTGGGATTACAAGGAATGCCTAGAAGAATTAGTGATTACCCCGATGCATTTGCAGGATGAAACCTTGTAAGTAGTTTTGGTTCAATAATATCTGTAGTGGCTACATGATTATTCTTACATATATTATATTTACAATTAGTTGAAGGTAAAAGTGTATCAAGATATCCGTGACTAACACCTCAGTTTTATACAGATTACTTACAATCTTTACTTAACAGAGCGTATACTAGTTTAGAGTGAGCTCTAAATAGTCCACCTAAACCTCACGCTTTTATGAGTTTACCGTTACAAAGTTTTTTAGTTTTTTAGTTTTTATACATAGATAACTATTAAATAGGAGCGTATATAATAACAGATTCTATGTCTCTTGATAAGTTTTTATCATGATTACAAGAACAATAATTATAAAAAAAAAATATGATAAATTAATTTCTAATAATGAGGTACTAACTTCAAAGCTAATTAATTACGTTTTTTCTTATTAATTTATGGACTCTCTTGCAGTTGAATGTATATTTATTTTAGGTCGTGTATTGATCAACATACCTGTCTCAGATTATCAACTAATATTTACAACAATGGCGTCTTGCTTGGTAAGTTTAGCGTCTACAACCGACTACATAAGTGTAAATTCATTAGCTCAAGCCATGCTTTCATCAGGATTAGTGAATAATTTTAGCGAGCAACAAATATATTCTATGGTTTGTGGTACATTTACGAGTTATATTGACCCATCTAGACTAACTGGCCCTGAGGTGGCGAACATATACAGAACAGGTACACATATTGTAGCCTCATATATGAATGGGGGTATAGATGTTCCCTGACTTATTAAATTCATGCAATTAATAGGGGAAGACTGAACTAACCAGGTTATTAGATCTGTTGCAGGTTTTACAAGATAATCACCTTATTTTATAAATAAGGTAATAGGGGGTAGGTATGATATAAACCAATTTAGATACTACGGGACTAATTTTAAGTCTGTAAATTTTTCGGGAAAAAGCGAGAGAATGATACAGGCAGCTAGAATAATAGGAACTGGTTTAGCTACTACGGGACTAACAGGTGCCGGTGTAGGAATAGGAGTAGTATTTGGAGCACTGATACTAGGTGTATCTAGAAACCCTTCATTGAGAAGACAATTATTCTCATATATTATACTATATTTTTCTTTTGCAGAAGCAACTAGCTTATTTGGATTAATTATCATTATAGGTAGTAATACCTATTATAAATAATACAATACCTATTGTATTAAAAAAAACAAAAAAAAATAGTTAGATATAAATTGTTTTTTTGCTTACTATTCTAGTAAAAACATATTTCCACAATAAACAAGCACAATTAAATGAGAATATTAAAAAGTTATCTTATATTTTCAGGTGATAATTTATTACACAAAGCTAATAAAACAAGATTCATGAGAGAATCAATAAAAGAATTCTCTGTTACTACACTACTGTTACGGAGTAAAGCCTTTACAGATATTACAAAAAGTCTAAGAAAAAATGAAATTGAAAGAAAACCAATAAACAACATACTAACTGGAAAAAATTCACAACCAATTAAAAATACAGAACATTAAAACGGTGCGGAGTCCATACTAGAAGATAGCCTATTCACAAGAAGTGGTAAAAATCTTTATGAATATGAAACTGAAAGCACTAATAGAAACACAAATCATGTTGGAGATTTTATATATATAATAATCCAATTATATTATATAAGTATAATATTATTTATTTTTTATTTAATAAATTAATTTTTAATAGGTATTAATTACTAATAAAATAAGCATATTATGTATACAAAAATAATCAATTAGATATAAATTATTTTTTTACCTACTATTCTAATAAAAAACATATTTTTATAAAAATATATACACAAATGAGAATTTGAAAAAGTCATCCTTTATTCAGCCTAGTTAACGGTTATTTAATAGATTCACCTCAACCATCTAATATAAGTTATTTATGAAATTTTGGTTCATTATTGGGTTTCTGTTTAATAATACAAATAGTTACAGGTGTAACATTAGCAATGCATTATAACCCTAGTGTTTTAGAAGCATTTAATTCAGTTGAACACATAATGAGAGATGTTAACAATGGATGATTAATACGTTACTTACACTCAAATACAGCTTCAGCCTTTTTCTTTCTAGTATATTTACACGTAGGTAGAGGTTTATACTACGGGTCATATAAAGCACCAAGAACATTAGTATGAACAATAGGTACTTTTATACTTGTATTAATGATGGCTACAGCCTTTTTGGGTTATGTTTTACCTTATGGACAAATGAGTTTATGAGGAGCCACAGTTATTACTAACTTAATGAGTGCAATACCATGAGTTGGACAGGATATAGTTGAGTTTCTTTGAGGTGGTTTTTCAGTTAATAATGCTACACTAAACAGATTCTTTGCACTACACTTTGTTTTACCTTTTGTATTAGCTGCTTTAGCTTTAATGCACTTAATAGCATTACATGACAGTGCTGGTTCAGGTAATCCTTTAGGTGTAAGTGGTAATTATGATAGACTACCATTTGCTCCATACTTTATATTTAAAGATTTAATAACTATATTTTTATTTATAGTGGTGTTATCAATATTTGTATTTTTCATGCCAAATGTATTAGGTGACAGTGAAAATTATGTAATGGCTAACCCTATGCAAACTCCTCCTGCTATAGTACCTGAATGATACTTATTACCATTTTATGCTATATTAAGATCAATACCTAATAAATTACTAGGTGTTATAGCTATGTTTTCTGCTATTCTTATTATATTAACTATGCCTTTTACTGATATAGGTAGAAGTAGAGGATTACAATTTAGACCTTTAAGTAAAATATTCTTTTATATTTTCGTAGCTAATTTTTTAATTTTAATGCAACTTGGAGCTAAACACGTTGAATCTCCATTTATAGAATTTGGACAAATAAGTACGGTATTATACTTTGCCCATTTTTTAGTTATAGTACCTATAGTTAGTCTAATAGAGAATACACTAATAGATCTACACCTGTCTAATACAAAGTAAAATCGATAACAATTTTATAACAGAAGGTTTTTTGTATAAGATTAAAAGTATTGCTTTTTTTATTAAATGTATACTATATCTAATATGTTTATTAGTTATTAAAAAAAAAACTATTATGTCTAAAATTTTTTTATTTAAGCTATTTCCCGGCTTATGTGAGCTATTTCCCGGCTTATATGGTAAAATATATTGTACAGGTGGAGACGAAGAACTAATTAGACAGTTTCATAATATAATCGTTGAAGTAAAAAATATTGATTACTTTAAAGATTAAATAAGAAGTTTCGATGCTGATTTTAAAAATGCAATTATAAAGGAGATTTGGACGAGGCGAAAAAGGATTTAAAAGAAAGTAAAACAAATCTTAACAGTGAGCAGAGAATGCTTAGATTTTTAGAAAAAAGATTAGCTGAAGATAATTATAGTTTACGGGTACCGCATTTAGTGCAGGTAAAAAAAACATTTGAAGAAGATAGTTCAAATATGGATACCACACCTAATACAAGTAAAAGAAAATTTGAAGAATAATCAATAGTTTTTTTTTATAAGAAAAATAATAATTAAAAAACTGTAACATATGCCACAACATATATAATTATGTATAGTGTGAAGATATTCGCATTGTTATTATTGCAAATAGAATATATTTTTATATATAAAAGAGAAAAGTTATTTTTTTTTTATTTATATTATAAATGTTACTTATTTCCTTATTACTTATACCATTGATTGGTATATTTATAGTTTCCACTATAAATTACACTTCAACAAACATACATAAATCTAACATACTAACAAAAACAATAGCTCTGTCTACTTCAATAATTAATCTATTTTTATCATTGATTATATTTACTTTATTCAATTTTAGTAGTAACCAATTTCAATTTGTACAAGAATACCATACAATAAGCAGTTTTGATTTTTACCTAGGTATAGACGGTATATCTGTGTATTTTGTATTATTAACTACAATTATAATGCCGATAGCATTGTTAAGTAATTGAACTTCAATTAATGAAAATATAAAATCCTATGTAGTAATAATATTGTTATTAGAAACGTTATTATTAGCAGTTTTTTTAGTACTGGACATATTACTGTTTTATATATTTTTCGAAAGTATATTACCTCCCTTATTTATACTAATAGGTTTGTTTGGTTCAAACAATAGAGTTAGAGCCAGTTTTTATTTATTTTTATATACTTTATTAGGATCTTTATTTTTGTTATTATCTATATTAACAATGTCATCTATAATGGGAACTACTGATTTTGACGCATTATATAAAACTAATTTTAACTTTTATACCCAACTATTTTTATTTTACGGAATATTTATAGCTTTTGCTGTTAAAACTCCTACTATTTTCTTAAACACTTGACTTTTAAAAGCTCATGTTGAATCACCTTTAGGTGGTAGTATAATATTAGCAGGTATAGTTCTTAAACTAAGTTTGTACGGTATATTAAGATTAATATTACCTTTATTACCTAAAGCTTATTTATATTTCACACCAATTATATATGTTATAGGTGTTATTACAATTATTTACGCTAGTTTTAGTACATTAAGAACTATTGATATTAAAGAACTTATTGCTTATAGTTCTGTGTCACATGCAGCAGTTTATTTATTAGGTGTGTTTAGTAATTCTATACAAGGTATAGAAGGTGGTATAGTTTTAGGTTTAGCTCATGGTTTTGTATCTTCTGGGTTATTTATTTGTGCAGGAGGTGTATTATATGACAGATCTTCTACAAGATTAATAACATTTTATAGAGGTATTACACAAGCAATGCCTTTATTTTCTATATTATTTTTTATACTATGTTTAGGTAATGCTGGTACGCCTTTATCTTTAAATTTTATAGGTGAATTTATGAGTTTATATGGTACTTTTGAAAGATTACCTTTATTGGGTGTTTTTGCTAGTTCATCTATAGTATTTAGTGCTGCTTATACTATGTATATGTTTAATAGAATAGCTTTTGCAGGGTCATTTTCTAAGTTTTTCAAATTTAGTATACCAGATTTAAATAAACGAGAATTTTCTATATTAGTAGTTTTAGTTATCTTTACTGTTATTCTAGGTGTGTATCCTGCCCCTATATTAGATGGTTTACATTACTCTGTATCATCTTTAATATATTTTACAAGTATATAATAATATATATTAAAAAAAAGATATAATTATATTAATAATTATTAAGTAAATATAAATATATATTGTTATATAATAAATATATACTTTTATTTATAAATAATACTATT
>Ga0214502_1000055_pt1 | contig 11227 bp, 20 predicted proteins | sample G5R2MT_8_FD_206151 | JGI IMG/M metagenome (GOLD analysis project Ga0214502, IMG submission 206151) | Metatranscriptome of phyllosphere microbial comminities from switchgrass, GLBRC, Michigan, United States - G5R1_NF_12SEP2016_LR2... | ecosystem: Host-associated > Plants > Phyllosphere >... | reverse complement strand
TCCCGATAAGCCAATCACCAAAAAGCCGGCTGAAGTACGGATGGGTAAAGGTAAAGGTGCTCCAGAATACTGGGTAGCCGTCGTGAAGCCCGGCACGATCATGTTCGAAGCAACGGGTGTCGATTTAGCCACGGGCCAGGAAGCCTTGCGTTTAGCTGCTCAGAAATTACCGGTTCGAACTAAATTTGTGGTTCGGCGTGATTATCAGGAGCAAAGCGCGTAATCCCCCAAGCAACGAGCAAGATGAAAAAAGAAGATTTGAAAGGACTGTCAGCCGACGAAATTCGCACTGAGATTGGTGCTGAACAGGATCGTCTGTTGAAATTAAAGTTTGCGCATGCTGTCTCTCCAATAGAGAATCCGATGCGCATTCGCGAGAGCCGTAAACGGATTGCTCGCCTGAACACGGAACTGACGGCTAAATTAGCACAAGCCTAATAAGACACGACAATGGAAGAGCAACAAGCACCGCAGGCGGAACCTACACCGGTAGTAGCCGCTGAGCAGCCGCAAACTACGAGCGTTGCCGCAACTGAAGCAGCCGCTTCAGAGCGTAACGCCCGGAAGGAGCGGATTGGACGGGTGACCAGCAATAAAATGCAGAAAACCATCACCGTTGCCATCGAACGGAAGGTGAAGCACCCACTGTACGGTAAGTTTCAACAAAAAACGAAGAAACTGACTGCGCATGACGAACAAAACGAGTGTGGTATCGGCGACATGGTTCGCATTATGGAGACCCGCCCGTTGAGTAAAAACAAACGTTGGAGATTAGTTGAAATCATCGAAAAGGCGAAGTAATCCATGGTACAGCAAGAATCAAGATTAGGAGTAGCCGATAACAGTGGTGCTAAAGAAGTGCTTGTTATTCGCGTCCTGGGCGGTACAGGCAAGCGGTATGCATCAGTCGGTGACAAGATTGTCGTGACGGTGAAGCAAGCACTGTCGTCCAGCAGCATGAAAAAGGGCACGGTATCGAAAGCCGTTGTCGTTCGTACGAAGAAAGAAGTACGTCGGAAAGACGGTTCTTACATTCGTTTCGAAGACAATGCCGCCGTATTGCTCAACAACAACGATGAGCCAAGAGGCACCCGTATCTTCGGACCTGTGGCTCGTGAGTTGCGCGAGAAGCAATTTATGAAAATCGTATCGTTAGCGCCGGAAGTATTGTAAGCTATGGAAAAGAAAATCACACTCCCAAAGCACAAATTCCACATCAAGACTGGGGATACGGTTCTTGTAATTGGTGGGAACTCAAAAGGCCAACGTGGGGTAGTAAAAGAGGTGATCATTGAAAAAGATCGGGCTCGCGTAGAAGGTGTCGCAATGATTACCAAACACGTGAAGCCAACCGCTTCGAACCCACAGGGTAGCCTGGTAAAAACGGAAGGATCAGTTCATATCAGCAATTTACAGCTGATTGATCCAGCAACGGGTGAAGCAACCCGGACGGGCCGCAAGTTGAATGACAAAGGTAAGTTGCAGCGATTCTCTAAGAAGACTGGCAACTTTATCCCGGATGTTCGTAAGTAACACCTAGAACAGGTCTAAGAAAATGGCAACGCCAAGACTGAAAGATAAATACTTGAGTGAGGTCGTACCTCAGTTGAAAGACAAGTTTCAGTATAAGTCGGTAATGCAAGTACCGCGTCTGAGCAAAATCGTCATCAACAAAGGGATTGGTGCCGCTGTCGCAGATAAAAAGCTGGTTGACGTAGGCGTCGAGGAATTGACAACGATCACAGGACAGAAAGCCGTTCCGACACTGTCGAAGAAAGCGGTATCGAACTTCAAACTGCGGGAGAAAATGCCGATCGGTGCGAAGGTTACGCTACGTGGCGTAAAAATGTATGAATTCCTTGATCGCCTGACCGCGGTTTCGTTGCCACGGGTTCGTGACTTCAAAGGTATCAGCGATAAAGGCTTCGACGGCCGTGGCAACTATACGTTCGGTATCCAGGAACAAATCATCTTCCCGGAAATCAGCATCGATAAAGTAGCCCGCATTTCGGGGATGGATATTACGTTCGTAACAACGGCTAATACCGACAACGAAAGCTACGAACTGTTGAAAGCAATGGGAATGCCGTTCGCAAACGCTGGCAAGAAATAACCAACCGACATGGCAAAAGAATCAATAAAAGCACGTGAGCGGAAACGCGAAGCCCTGGTGGCTAAATACGCTGTAAAACGGGCTGCCCTGAAAGCAGCTGGTGATTACATCGGACTGGACAAGCTTCCCAAGAATGCTTCCCCTGTCCGGTTACACAACCGGTGTAAACTGACCGGCCGTCCACGAGGATACATGCGCAAGTTTGGTATTTCTCGGGTAACGTTCCGCGAAATGGCATCAGCAGGTAAAATCCCAGGCGTAACCAAGTCGAGCTGGTAATTCCAGTATCACTTCTATTTGTAATTCAGTTTCCGTAATTTTGCGAACTTTCTCAAAAACAGGAGTTTGCAAGTAACGCAACGCTAAGAATGAATACAGATCCAATAGCAGACTATCTGACACGTGTCAGAAACGCCATCCGCGCTAAACACCGGATTGTAGAGATCCCTGCTTCGAATATAAAAAAGGAAATTACGAAAGTATTGTACGACAAAGGGTTTATCCAGAACTATAAGTTCGACGATAGCACTCCACAGGGCAGCATCAAAATTGCACTCAAGTACAATCCAACAACGAAGCAATCTGCCATCGTTGATCTACAACGCATTAGTCGCCCAGGTCTGCGTCAGTACCGGGGAGCTGATCATCTGCCACGTATCCTGAACGGACTGGGTGTTGCCATCATTTCTACCTCGAAAGGTGTGATGACTGACAAAGAAGCCAAAGTGCTTAACGTAGGTGGTGAAGTATTGTGTTACGTTTATTAATCTGAACTGAACGATGTCACGCATAGGTAAGAAATTAATCGCTCTGCCCGCCAACGTTACGCTTTCTGTTGATGAACGTAACATTGTAACGGTCAAAGGGCCGAAAGGTACGCTGACACAAACAGTCGATCCGGATATTTCGGTTGCTGTTGAAGAAGGTCAGATCCAGGTAACGCGTCCAACCGAGCAAAAACGCCACAAAGCGCTGCATGGTCTGTACCGCTCCTTGGTAAACAACATGGTAATGGGCGTTAGCGAAGGCTTTAAACTAAACCTCGAAGTAATCGGGGTAGGTTACAAAGCATCAGTCGTGAATAACGTTCTTGAACTGCAGCTTGGCTATTCGCACAACGTGTACGTTGCCGTTCCTCAGGAAATTAAAATTACAGCTGTAACTGAAAAGGGACAGAACCCGAAAGTATATCTGGAAGGCTCTGACAAACAACTGCTTGGTGACGTTGCTGCAAAAATCCGCTCGTTACGCAAAGTTGAGCCCTACAAAGGCAAAGGTATCCGCTTCATCGGTGAGCAAGTTCGCCGGAAAGCTGGTAAATCTTCGTCTAAAAAATAAGGTAATCGGATCATTGATTGTCAGTGAATGGCTACGCCTGTTGACGCTGACAATCAATGACTACCGTGTCCTACCAATGATCATTTAACGAGCCAATTTGGTCGGAATCAAATAACATGGCAACGAATAAACAAGAAAGAAGACAACGGATTAAGTACGGCATCCGGGCTAAAGTATCCGGAACGGCTGAACGCCCACGGCTATCCGTTTTCCGTTCAAATAAAGCGATTTACGCACAATTGATCGATGATATCGCTGGTCGCACAATCGCGTCGGCATCGTCTATTGAATTGAAGAGCGAAGTAGAGGGAAACTCTACTGACACGGCGAAAAAAGTAGGACAGCGGTTAGCTGAGAAAGCGGTTGCTCAAAACATCAGCAGTGCTGTGTTTGACCGTAACGGCTATCTGTATCATGGTAAAGTAAAAGCATTGGCCGATGCAGCCCGTGAGGCCGGCCTCAAGTTCTAAGCAAGCAATGGTAACGAACGCAGCAAGACCGACAAAGTATAACGAAGCGGACCTCAAGGAAAAGGTAGTTGCTATCAACCGGGTCGCTAAAGTAGTAAAAGGTGGTCGCCGGTTTAGTTTTTCGGCGATTGTCGTCGTCGGCGATGGTAATGGTGTTGTTGGATACGGATTGGGCAAAGCCAATGAAGTAACCGACGCTATTGCTAAAGGAGTTGAAGATGCTAAGAAAAACCTGGTGCAGATTCCTCTTCTGAAGCACACTGTTCCTCACGAAATGGAAGGTAAATTCAGCGGTGGCTTCGTCCTGCTGAAACCAGCCGCTCCCGGTACGGGACTGATTGCTGGTGGTGCAATGCGTGCTGTGCTGGAATCAGCTGGCGTGCGTGACATCCTGGCAAAATCGAAGGGTTCATCGAACCCTCACAACGTAGTAAAGGCAACGCTTGATGCCCTGCTGAAGATGCGACTGCCACACCAGGTAGCGTTCCAGCGGCAGGTAAGTCTGGCAAAAGTGTTCAACGGTTAAACGACATCACTTATGGCACGGGTACGTATTACACAGGTCAAAAGCACGATTGACCGTCCGCAAACGCAGAAAAACGCCATCAAGTCGTTAGGCTTGGGCAAAATCAACCGAAGCGTTGAACTAGAGTATAATGATTCCCTGCGGGGGGCCATCAACAAAGTTCAACACTTGGTGAAGGTTGAAGAAATTTAAGTATCTTTGCGATTCTTTTGGTTTTCTATATTATGGATTCCGTTTTGAAGTCCTCTAGAAAGCCAGAAGAATCATCTTTTATATCTATACAATAATGAATTTAAGCAACCTTAGACCGGCAAAAGGTTCCGTCAGAGAGCGCAAGCGAGTCGGACGCGGGCAGGGATCAGGCATGGGCGGTACGTCTACGCGTGGTCACAAAGGGGCGCAGTCGCGTTCCGGGTACAGTCGTAAAGTTCACTTTGAAGGCGGTCAGATGCCCCTTCAGCGTCGTGTACCGAAATTTGGTTTCAAAAACATTAACCGGGTTGAATACAAACCACTGAACCTGGATTCGATTCAGGCGCTGGTAGATGCAACAAACACCACCGTCGTGAACCTCGAGTTCCTGCGTGATCATGGTCTTGTTGGCAAAAAAGACCTCGTTAAAGTGCTGAGCCGTGGCGAACTGACGACAGCTATTGAGGTGCATGCTCATGCATTTTCCGTAAGCGCGAAAGAAGCTATCGAAAAAGCAGGCGGTAAGGCTATCCTTCCTGCTGAAGAAACGAAAGAAGAAGCAGCGAACTAAGTCGTGAGCACGGCCTAAGCCGTTATATTCCATGAACCGACTCATCACCACGTTTAAGAATATTTTTGCAATTGACGAGTTGCGGACCCGTATCCTCAACACGTTGTTGTTTATCACGGCGTTTCGTCTTGGTTCGGCTATTGTGCTGCCAGGCGTAGACCCGAGCAGACTGAACTTGAACCCTCAGGGGTTACTTGGTCTGCTGGACACCTTTCTTGGTGGTGCATTCAGCAAGGCGTCTATTTTTGCGCTAGGCATCATGCCTTATATATCGGCGTCGATTGCCATTCAGTTGTTAACGCTGGCGTTACCCTACTTTCAGAAGATGCAGAAAGAAGGGGAGTCGGGCCGTAAGCGACTGAATCAGATTACCCGGGTACTAACGATCGGGGTAACGGCTGTACAAGCGATTACCTATGTAAGCACGACGATTCCGCCAGAAGCTTTGTTGATCGATCGAGCGCTGTTCAGAATTGCATCCGTATTTATTCTGACCGCAGGTACTATCTTCTGTATGTGGCTGGGTGAGCGTATTACGGACAAAGGAATTGGAAATGGTATCTCGATGATCATTATGATTGGGATCGTATCGCGACTGCCAGGTGCCATTTATGGCGAAGCTTTGTCGCGTGGTACCTCTCAGTTGCTAATCTTCGTTCTGGAGTTGGTTGCCCTGTACTTCGTCGTAATGGGTGCTGTTGTACTAACCCAGGCGGTTCGCCGGATTCCAATTCAATATGCTAAGCAGGTTATTGGTAATAAAGTAGTGGGTGGACAGCGTCAGTATTTACCACTGAAGCTGAACGCGGCTGGTGTTATGCCAATCATCTTTGCGCAGGCGCTGATGTTTATTCCTACGTACGTAGCAGGTTTGTTTGCTGAGAAAAGCGATTTTGCTGCTAGCGTTCAAAATGCGTTCCAGAGCTATACCACCTGGCAGTATAATCTCCTATTCGCGTTTTTAATTATCGTCTTTACATTCTTCTATACAGCTATTTCGGTTAACCCTAATCAGATAGCAGACGATATGAAACGGAGTGGTGGATTTATTCCCGGTGTAAAACCTGGTATTCAGACGTCGGAATACATTGGTACTGTTCTGGACCGGATTACGTTACCAGGTGCTGTGATGCTTGCCATTGTAGCTATCTTACCTGCTATCGCTAATCTGCTGGGTATGACGAGCGGGTTTGCACAGTTCTTCGGTGGTACATCGCTCCTGATTATGGTTGGTGTAGTACTTGATACTCTGCAACAGGTCGAAAGTTATCTCCTTATGCGTCGGTATGAAGGTCTGATGAAGTCAGGTCGGATTCAGGGGCGTACGAACGAGACTGTAGCAGCCTAATTACATGGCCAGTTCTGATAAAAAAGAAAAAACGATTTTTATTCGGAGCGACGAAGAAATCGATCTGATAAAAATTAGTGCTCAGGTTCTCGGAAAGGCCCATGGCGAAGTGGCTAAGCTTATTCGGCCAGGGGTAAAAACTAAGGAACTGGACCGGGTAGCAGAAACGTTTATTAAAGATAACGGGGGTATTCCGTCGTTCTTAGGTTATAATAAATTTCCTGCTTCTTTATGCATATCAGTGAATGAAGTTGTCGTTCATGGTTTTCCTAGTGGATACGAACTTAAGGACGGAGACATCATTTCCATTGATTGTGGAGTAAAGCTGAATGGTTACCATAGCGACAGTGCATATACGTATCCTGTCGGTGAAGTGAATCAATCAGTTCGGAAGTTGCTGGCCCGGACAAAAGAGTCTCTCTACATCGGTCTTGAGAAAGCAATTGACGGTAATCGGGTAGGTGACATCGGTTACGCAATTCAGACGTATACGGAAAAGTTTGGATATTCGGTGGTGCGGGAATTAGTAGGTCATGGCGTAGGTCAGGATCTGCACGAAGCACCTGAAGTGCCAAATTATGGTAAACGGGGACAGGGTCCAAAATTACGTGAAGGAATGATTCTGGCTATTGAGCCAATGATTAACTTCGGTAAAAAGGGTGTTGTTCAGGAGCGTGATGGATGGACAATTCGGACAGTTGACCGGAAGCCTTCCGCCCACTTTGAGCATACAGTAGCGGTACGGAAAGGGAAGCCTGAGATTCTGACTACTTTCGACTACATCGAAGCCGTCACGGCCAATACCAGCCTGATGGTTGATACACAGGAACTGACGGCGGCTTAACGTAAACATGGCAAAGCAGAATTCTATCGAACAGGATGGCATCATCCTGGAAGCGTTATCAAATGCAATGTTCCGGGTAGAACTGGCCAACAAGCATGAAGTAATCGCTCACATATCGGGTAAAATGCGGATGAATTACATCAAGATTTTACCTGGTGACCGAGTTAAGTTGGAGATGTCGCCCTATGATTTGAGTAAGGCGAGGATCGTGTATCGGTACAAATAAGCGCGTAACTCTTGGTGGTTGCCAGGGGTACATTTCAAGGGTCATAAATTGTAAATCACATGAAAGTCAAAGCGTCTATCAAGAAGCGCAGCGAAGACTGCAAGGTGATCCGTCGGAAAGGGAAACTGTACGTGATCAACAAAAAGAATCCCCGTTATAAACAAAGACAAGGTTAAGCATGGCGCGTATTGCAGGTGTTGATATTCCAGATAAGAAGCGTGGTGAAATTGCGCTGACTTACATCTACGGCATTGGCCGCAGCCGGGCAAAGAAAATTTTGACCGACGCCGGTATCAGTGTTGACAAAAAGGCCAATGAATGGTCTGATGACGAAGCGAGCGCAGTACGTAACGCTATCTCGAACGAGTACAAAGTAGAGGGTCAACTACGTTCTGAAGTTCAGCTGAGCATCAAACGGCTGATGGACATTGGTTGCTACCGTGGTCTTCGTCACCGGAAGGGGCTGCCCGTTCGTGGTCAGCATACGAAGAACAACTCACGTACCCGGAAAGGGAAACGGAAAACTGTTGCTAACAAGAAGAAAGTAACGAAATAATTAATCGGTCGCTCATCGCCATACGACGCATTTGTGGTCATCTGATATTCAGGTGGCAAGTAATGAAAGTTGGTGGCACATTGACGATTACCTAATAACAATGGCTCAAGCAAAACGCAAGGACAAAGCGAAAAAGCGGGTAGTAGTTGTTGAAGCCGTAGGTCAGGTTCACATCCGGGCTACGTTCAACAACATTATTATCTCGATCACCAACATGAACGGCCAGGTTATTTCCTGGGCTTCGGCGGGTAAAATGGGCTTTCGTGGCTCTAAGAAAAACACGCCCTACGCTGCTCAGACAGCCGCTTCCAACTGTGCTGCCGTTGCCCACGATCTGGGAATGCGCAAAGCAGAAGTGTTTGTGAAAGGTCCGGGATCAGGTCGTGAATCGGCTATCCGTACCATTCAGAACTCAGGTATCGAAGTAACTACGATCCGTGATATTACCCCGTTGCCGCACAATGGTTGTCGGCCACCAAAACGTCGTCGTGTATAATACACGGATGGCATGAATAAGGGCAGGCGACATTTGGTTGTGTCTGTCCGATGTTTCACATTTATTCATTCATTGAAGAATGGCACGTTACATTGGGCCAAAAGCCAAAATTTCGCGCAAGTTCGGTGAGCCTATCTTAGGCACCAGCAAAGCGCTACAGAAAAAGAATTATGGACCGGGTATGCACGGTCGCGGTCGTAAACGGAAACAGTCCGAATACGCCGTCCAGTTGATGGAAAAACAAAAGGTAAAATATACCTACGGTATTCTGGAGCGTCAGTTCCGGGCCCTGTTCCACCGCGCTCAGGTTCGTGAAGGCATTACGGGTGAGAACCTGCTGAAACTTTGCGAAGCTCGTCTCGATAACACGGTTTATCGGTTAGGTATTGCTTCATCACGTCGGGCTGCTCGTCAGTTAGTTGCCCACAAGCATATTATTGTTGATGGCGAAGTCGTTAACATCCCCTCTTATTCGTTGAAACCAGGTCAGCTGATCGGCGTTCGTGAAAAATCGAAATCGCTGGAGGCTATTGCCGGAAGCCTGTCAGCCCGTAGCACCAAACGCTACAACTGGGTTGAGTGGGACGGACAGCAAATGACGGGTAAGTTCATCGGCTATCCCGAGCGGGATCAGATTCCGGAGAACTTCAACGAGCAGGCCATCGTCGAATTGTATTCGAAGTAATCCAGCTGGCAGAACTCTTTATGGGTTCTGCCGCCTTTAGTATAAATAGCTTACGATCAATACATTTGCTGTCAACTAGCCACCATACAGTTGATGACACAATAAGTCGAAGCTTGTTTCAGTCTTCACTCCCAGGCAGAGAACTGCTGTAAACAATACGAAACGTATGTCAATTTTAGCGTTCCAAATGCCCGACAAAGTCGTAGTGGAGAAAGCCGACGACTTTCACGGGGTGTTTGAGTTTAAACCTCTTGAAAAAGGATACGGTGTAACGATCGGTAATGCGCTACGGCGTATTTTGCTGTCATCACTGGAAGGCTACGCTATCACTAGCGTAAAATTTCCTGGTGTGTTGCACGAGTTCTCCTCGATCGAGGGCGTTGTTGAAGACGTGACCGAAATTATCCTGAACCTAAAAATGGTTCGGTTTAAAAAGATTTCGGACATGGTTGACAACAAAATTACAGTCAACATTAAAAAACAATCGGTTCTAAAGGCCGGTGATATATCTAAGTTCTCGCCTTCGTTCGAAGTATTAAATCCCGATTTGGAGATTTGCCACATCGACGATACGCGTGATCTGGAAATGGAAATTTTCGTCGAAAAGGGTCGTGGTTACGTTCCTGCCGACGAACCTCGGGCAAACGAACTGCCGTTTGGACACATCCCGATTGATGCCATTTACACGCCAATCAAAAACGTTAAGTTTAGCGTTGAAAACACGCGGGTTGAACAGAAAACGGACTACGAACGGCTGTTGCTGGATATCGAAACAGATGGTTCGATCCACCCAGAGGAAGCGCTCAAAGGAGCGGCTTATATCCTGATTCAGCACTTTATGCTGTTCTCGGATCAGACAATGACGTTTGAAACGGCGAAACCAGAAGAAGAAAATGTAGTGGACGAGGAAGTGCTGCATATGCGCAAACTTCTGAAAACATCACTAGCTGATCTGGACCTGTCCGTTCGGGCGTACAACTGCCTCAAGTCGGCCGATGTACGGACGCTGGGTGACTTGGTTCGGCTTGAGATTTCAGACATGATGAAGTTCCGCAACTTCGGTAAGAAATCGCTGACGGAGCTGGAGCAACTGGTTGCTGAGAAAAACCTGACGTTCGGTATGGACGTTGCAAAGTACAGACTAGACGAAGATTAAGACTTGTTTTGGGTAGTGGGCTTGGGGCATAGGGATCAATAAACCTAAGCCCCAAGCCCCAAACTCTAAGCCAAAATAACAATGAAACACGGTAAAAAACATAATCACCTAAGCCGGACGCACTCGCACCGTGAAGCGATGTTGCAGAACATGGCTTCGTCGCTCATCCTGCACAAGCGTATTGAGACGACGGTAGCGAAAGCGAAAGAGCTTCGCAAATTCGTGGAGCCTATCCTGACCCGGGCTAAGGACGATACGTACCAGAACCGCCGGATTGCGTTCCAATATCTGAATGATAAGGAAACGCTGAAAGAACTGTTCGGCGCGGTAGCTGATAAAATTGCAACTCGCCCGGGCGGTTACACACGGATCATCAAGTTGGGTAACCGATTGGGTGATAACGCCCAGACCTGCCTGATCGAGCTGGTTGACTTCAACGAAGTACTGCTGGCAGCTGCTGCTGAGAAAGCAACGGCTACTACCCGGACACGTCGTAGCCGCCGTGGTAGCACGAAAGCTGCCGATGATGCTGAAACAGTAGCTGCTCCCGTAGCCGCTGCTGAAGTAGCTGAAGCGCCTGCCGAACCAGCTGAAGAAGCATCTTCTACTGACACTGCTCAAGAGGCACCGGCCGATGAAGCGCCTGTTGCTCCAGAAGCATCTGCTGACGACGAAACGCAAAAGAGCTAATGACCTTGTCATTATC
>Ga0214502_1000052_pt1 | contig 11455 bp, 3 predicted proteins | sample G5R2MT_8_FD_206151 | JGI IMG/M metagenome (GOLD analysis project Ga0214502, IMG submission 206151) | Metatranscriptome of phyllosphere microbial comminities from switchgrass, GLBRC, Michigan, United States - G5R1_NF_12SEP2016_LR2... | ecosystem: Host-associated > Plants > Phyllosphere >... | reverse complement strand
TGTCAAGCGAGAGATGATCGTATGCTACACCACTGCGCCAATCATGCACGCACCAACCCCTCCCGCCCGGCGCTGCTGGGGCCTGCCACGAGCCTGACAGGGTCGACAGGGTCGACAGGGCAAGGCAGGGCAAGGCAGGGCAGGGTCGGATGAGTAAAGTGTGAGGGCATCCGGTCCCATCCCATCGCCCTGCCTGTACTTTGTACTATTATGTATCCCTCCCGCCTTGCATTGATTAGCAAGGTCCAAGGCAGCTAGTCCGGGCCTGCTAAGTGCATCCAAGTCCAAAGGGAAGGCTGTCATCCATCGCCCTCGTGTTGTGGTCCTGCAAGCAGAGACGTGCCTGACCGGAAAACATCGACAGCCAGAAGTTTCTCCTGCCATACATACCACCACCATACACACCTTGCGGTTGCAGTTCGCCACAACATCCAGGAACACACGGCCCAGAGCGAACGGGCTTGTCGACAGCAGCGCAGCGCGGCGCAGTACAGTACAGCACAGGCCTCCCGGGGTCCGTTGCATGCAGCTCAAACTTCCAAGCAAGTCACTGGAGCTCGCCTTGATTACGTCCTCCGCTATTCACTTTGCGCCGCTCCCTCTCCGATTGGACTTTGTTGGCAGATTTGCATAATTTTCTGGCTTCTCCTTTCCGCTCTCCTCTGCAAATCCCCATCGATCGATCCGACGCCTGTCTGACGCTGCGGGCGCGCGTCTCTCGCAGAAAAAAAAGTCGGTCACTTGGTCAGCAACACCGCCGGCCACAGCATCCACACGGGGCTCGTCACGCTTGTCCCCGATGCTTCGGACGCAGTCAATAACACATAGACCGCGCGCCTGAGACACCCTGCAGCAGCGCCCCGTGAGCTACTGACTCGGCACTTGACAGGAGCAAGAGTCTCGTCCTCGCATGAGCCCTGTCCCATCCGCGACAATCCAAGTTGTTGCGTTGATGGTGGGCGCAGGCGAGGACTCGGAACAGACCACCCAGCAACAATATGGCCGCGGCTGCGGTGCTGGGTTTTTGCCCGTCTGGGCTAGAGAGCGCATTTGGCTCACCAGCGGTGCCCTCGACGGCGGGCACAACCGCCGCTACATGGCGGACATGGTGGGACGATCATGACTTGGAGACACGCCTAAACCTAATTGCTTCCGCATGGCTGCGGTCGAGGCAGGACAATGGCCTTATCACAACCACCACCACCACAACCAGATTCCGCTCCCTTCCACAAATCGATTACCTCGCTGTCGCACGCCGACCGCTGGTGCTCCCAGACGCGACACCAAGGCGATCACGACGGCTACCTCGGCCATGCGACTCGGAGCCTCTGGTGCGCGAAGCGCCTCTCGATCCCTCAACCACTAATGACGTCGCGTGCCCACGCGACCCCTCTGATCAGCATCACCAGCCACCTCGTTCTTCACATAATAGCAGACAACGGTCCAGCCCGCCTGATGCATTGTTCGCCGACCCGACAATGGACTTTGGCATCGACTTTGGCTCCGCACGCGGCTTCGTTCAGCACGCCAAGAAGAGCAAGAAGCCGGCTGCGGCTGCGAAGCCACCTGGAGGAGCCCCTGAGCCGGAAAAGAACGGCGGCGGCGGGGCGAAAGATAATAATGACGGTGGTGCTAATGGCGACTCGGGAAAGGCCAACAGCGGAGGTGCTGGCGACGGCAACGATCCCTGGGGCAGTCTTGGCTCGGGCGGCGACTTCAAACAAGAGGACCTGTTGGCAGGGAGCGCCCCGACGACGTTTGACGCATTTTCAGATATCAAACTAGACGATGCCGCACCGACTTTGGACATCAACTTTGGCTCTTCCGGTGGAGGGATGGGCTGGAGTGGAACAGGCGCCGCTGCCGGTGGCGCGTCGTGGGACTGGATGGGCTCCAAGTCTGGCGGGAAGCCTGGTGGTAAGAAAGATGACGAGGGAGATAATCCATGGAGTGACGACACTTCGAAGCCCAAAAAGAAGTCGACAGGTTTCGGTTTCGGATCGTTCGACGAAGACGACGCGGACGCCAAGGGCAAAAAGGACGACTTCGACTTTGGTTTCAGCTCGGCAGCCAAGAAATCTGCCAAGGCCGATCCGTTGGGCGATGCCAGCGATACGTGGGGCAGTTGGGGAGGCGTGAAGAAGCCGGCAGATCCAAAGGCTGGGTCGTCCTTGAGGAGTTCAGGAAGCAACGACATCGCCTTGGGGTCTGTCGAGAAGGGCGGCAAACAGGATGATGACTTCTGGGCGGCCTTTGGAGACGACAAGGATAAGAAGAAGAACAGCCTGCTTGACGAAGGATCGCTCAAATCGCCAACCGAGTCGCAAACGTCGCAACAAGCTGCTCAAACCGGCAGTGGTGCCGCGGGGTGGAGCTTCTGGGGACTCACTAAGAAGGCCCTGAAAAAAGAGACACCAGTCTCGCCTCAGCCAGATCCTGCAGGAGAAAAGTCTGGAGACGACTGGTTGAACTGGGGTTCCAAAGCGAAAAACATGGTCAACAAGACGTCAACACTACTTGACCTCGGCAAGGAATCGGAACCCTTACCAGCCGCTCCTGACCCTCCAGCTGGTGGGAGTGGTGACGATCTGCGGGATGCATTCGGCAGCAAGAAGACGGCCGATCTCATGTCACCGGGCTCCAACGAAGCCGATGCTTGGGGACTGTCAGGACCTCCGAATGGAAATGAACAAGACCCCGTTCCGATCGACCCTGCTGCCCAGGCTGCAAAGGAAAAGCTCAAGGCCGAAATCGCTGCCGATGCGGAAGAGATTGCACAGCTCGACAAGAAACGCAAGGTCAAGAAGAAGCTACTCAAAAAGGACCAGGCTCGTTACGACGAATTAATACAACGAGTCGAGACCCGTACAGCAGAGATGGCTGCTGCTGATTTAGCGGCTGCTGAAGCTGCAGAAGCTGCGCAGGCCGCAGCAAGGGCAGTCGAAGAGGCGATGGCAGCGGACGCACAAGCTGCGCGAGAGGCGGAAGAAGCTGCCGCTGCTAAAATGGCGGAGGAGGTAGCAGCGGAGGAGACTGAGCTTCAAGCTCTCGAGACAAAGCAGGCTGCCAAGAAGAAGCTGCTCAAGAAGGAACAGACACGCTTCGATGAGCTCAAGGAGCGCGTCGCCCGCCGGGCCGAACAAAAGGCCGCGGCCCAGGCAGATGGTGATGCTGCCGTCGTTACAGAGAGCATACCAGATCCGGTCTCTGAAGCGCCCTCTCCGCCTGTCGATGAAATTGAACAGTCTCTAGAGGAGGATCCTGCCATCCAAGCGGAGATCACACTTCTCGAAGCCAAGAAGCTATCTAGAGGTGGAAAACTCCTCAAAAAGGACCAGGCTCGACTGACAGAACTCCAGGCCCAGGCCGACGCATGGGCCGCCAACAAAGCCACTGCCGAAGCGGCTGCTGCAGAGGCGGCGGCGGCGGCGGCACAAGCTGAAGCAGATGCCCAAGCCGCGGCAGATGCTGCTGTCGCTGAAGCCGCCGCCACTGCTGCGTTGGAACCACCTGGTCTCAGTGCAGAGGCCCAAGCAGAGCAGGACGAGATCACGGAGCTCGAGACGAAAAAGGCCAAGCGTGGTGGCAAGCTTCTGAAGAAAGACCAAACACGGCTCAATGAACTACTCGACAGTGCGGCACGAAGAGCCGCGGACGAAGCAGAGGCCGAGGCCGCCAGAGCAGCAGAGGCGGCAGCAGAAGCGGAAGCGGCTCAATCTGCAGCCGAACCTATTCCGGAACCTGCGCCAGAACCCCCTGTCGAGGCTGAGCTCGATCCTGAAGTTGTAGCTGAGCAGGCTGAGATAGCCGAGCTTGAGGCAAAGAAGGCGAAGCGCACGGGGAAACTACTCAAACGAGACCAAGCTCGACTAGACGAGCTCCTAGCGAAAGCCGAATGTCGCGAGATGAACGCTGCAGCGATGGCGGCAGCAGCTGTTGCAGCGGCTCCGGCAGAGTCTGAGGCCCTAGTTGACGTTGTGACGCAAGAGTCTGAGCCAGAGCCACGTATCGATACAGAACTGGACGCCGCCATCGCCGAGGAGACAAGGGAACTTGCTGCGTTGGAAGCAGAACGCATCAAGAAAGGTCGACTCTTGACAAGGAAGCAAGCACGATATGATGAACTCAGCGCCAAGGCGAGACAGCGTGCGGAGGAGGCCGCGGCGGCTGCCGAAATAGTATCCGAGCTAGTCCCAGAGGCGCCCGAATCCCCTACACCAGCTGAGGAAGTGTTGTCCCCAGAACAGCTGGAGGAGGATGCAGAGCTTGCTGCGCTTGAAGCAAAGAAGGAGCGAAAGGGCAAGTTGGGCAAGACAGACACCTCACGGTACGAAGAGTTACGGGCCAAAGCTGAGCAGCGCGCAATCGACAAAGCCGCACAAGAGGAAGCTGACGCGGCAGCCGCTGCCGAGCCTGAGCCCGAGCTTGTGGACACGCTAGACGATGTGGCTGCTCCGGAAGTCGACGAGATTGCCGCCGCGGAAGAAGCCGAGATCGCCGATCTCGATGCCAAGAGGGTCAAGAAGGGTAAACTTGGTAAAATTGACAAGGCACGATATGAAGAACTTGTCAAAAATGCCGAAGTTAGGGCGGCCGACAAAGCCGCGCAAGAAGCCGCCGCCGACGAGGTAGCCGCTGTTGCCGAGCTCGAGCCAGAAGAAGAGCCTGTGCCGGAACCAGTGGAAGAAATCGATGAAGAACTCACAGCTGAACTTGCTGAACTTGAAGCATTGAGCACCAAGTTGTCGACAAGAGGCAAGCTCACAAAGACTGATAGGGCACGACACAATGAGCTTCTCGACCGGGCTGAACAGCGAGAAAAGGACAAGGCCACGGCGGCTGAGGCGGAAGCAGAGGCAGCCGCAACAGCCGCTGAGGCGACCCCTGAGCCTGATTTCGAGCCCACCGTTCCCGATATCGATCCTGCTGAAGTCGCTCGGATAGAAGCGGAGGAGAGGGAACTTGCGGATCTAGTGGCCAAAAAGGAGCGGCGCGGTAAGCTTGGCAAAACCGACACTTCTCGCTACGAGGAATTGCAGGCCCTTGCCAACCAGCGCGCAGCTGATAAGGCAATGTCAGACGCCGCTCCCGATGCCGAGCCTGATGCTGAACCTGAAGCGGAATTGCTAGTCGAGGCAGAGCCAGAACCAGCGCCCGAAGCGCCCGAAGTCGTCGACGAGGTCGCAGCTCAAGAGGAGGCAGAACTAGCGGCCCTCGACGCCAAACTTAGACTCAAGGGCAAGCTCGGCAAAACGGATAGAGCAAGGCATACTGAACTTCTAGACCTTGCCGAGCAGCGCGCTGCTGACAGGGCTGCAGCGGAGGCTGCTGCTGAAGCAACAGCAGTGGAAGAGGCAGCAGCAGCCGAGGCCGCTGCCGCCGAAGATCTCGCCGCGACAATCTTTCTTGAGGAGGAGGAAATGTCGGCGCTCCAAGCTAAGCTTGCGAAGAAGGGTAAGCTTGGTAAAATTGACAAAGCCCGACTGGACGAGCTCGTGGACAATGCCAGGACTCGGGCGGAAGATATCGCTGCGAAGGAAGCCGCTGCAGCCGCAGCTGTAGAAGTTGACGAACCGGAAATCGTAGACGAGCCAGAGCCGGAGCCGGAGCCAGAGGCGGAGAGTCCTGCTCCGTCTGCCGAAGACGAGGCTGCTGCGCTTGAAGCTGCAGCTGAGGACGAAGAGCGCGAGGCTCTAGAGGCGAAGCTCGCACGAAAGGGAAAACTTGGCAAGGCCGACCGCACAAGACTTGGGGACTTGAATGAGCGCCACCAGCAACGTCTTGAAGATGCTGCAGCCAAAGCGGCAGCAGAGCCTGCCAAGTCAGAAGCGGACGCCCCGGAGGCTGAAGATGCTCCTCTTGATTTAGAACCCGTCGACGAAATCGACGCTAACCTCGTCGCTGAGATCGCAGCAGAGGAAATGGAACTCAAGATGTTGGAAGCTAAATTAGGCATCAAGGGCAAACTGGGCAAGATCGATAGGGCGAGACACGCAGAGCTCATAGAGCGTGCCGATCAACGAGCCGCTGCACAGGCCGACGAAGGCGCTGCTGAGTTCGAAGACTTTCCTGAAGAAGCTGAGCCGGAGCCAGAAGCAGAAGCAGAAGCAGATGCTGAACCAGAGCCAGAAACCGCCATTGACGAAGCTGCTGCCGCGGAGATTGCCGCCGAAGAGGCTGAACTTGCCGCTCTTGAGGCCAAGCTTGCGACCAAGGGCAAGCTTGGCAAGACTGATCGCGCCCGGCACACGGAGCTTTTAGACCATGCGGCTAAGCGCGCCGAGGAGAAAGAAGCCGCCGAAGCCGCCGCCGCCGAGGCCGCCGCTGCCGAAGCTGCTGCAGCAGAAGCAGAGGCAGCAGAAGCAGCAGCTGCTGAAGTCGCCGCCGCCGAGGCTGCTGCGGCAGCTGAGGCTGAGGCCGAAGAGGCTGAGCTCGCCGACCTTAATGCTAAACTCAAGCGAAAAGGCAAGTTGATGAAGGCGGACAGAGCCCGGCATGAGGAACTCTCCCAACGCTCGGCAACGCGTGCAGAAGAGGCTGCCGCCAAGTTGGCTGCCGCTGAAGTCGCAGAGGCTGAAGAGACCGCACCAGAGGTCGGTGGCGAGGAGGACCCTGAAGCATTCTCTGAAGCCGCGCCTAATCCGGAAGAGGCAGTCGACGATGCCCTTGTGCAGGAGATTGCCGAAGAGACAGCAGAGCTCGCAGCACTCGAGGCCAAGCTTGCCAGGAAGGGAAAGCTCGGCAAGACGGACCGCGCTCGGCAGGCAGAGCTACTAGAGAAAGCAGAACAACGCACCAGAGATGCTGCCGAAAAGGAACCTACTGCCGAGGAACCCGCTCCTGATCCGGAGCCGGAAGACGAACCGTTGTTATCCCCGGAAGAAGAGGCGGCCGCTGCCGAAGCTGAACCTGCTGACGAGGCTGTTGATCCCATCGTCGAGGCCGAAACTGCCGAGCTCGAAGCGTTGCAGAACAAGTTAGAGGTGAAGGGCAAGCTTGGCAAGACCGACAGAGTTCGGCTCGCAGAGCTAACCGACAAAGCAAATGCTAGAGCCGAAGCTGCCGCTGCTGCCATCGCTGCTGCAGAAGCTGATACTGAAGCCACTGAACCGCCAGCAGAAGACGAACCGGCGCCAGATGTAGACGACGATCTTGATGCTGATGGCGATGCCGGATTCGAGACGTCTGCCGAAGACTTCGAGGATGCTGAAGAGTTTGCTGAAGACCCTGCTGCAGAGGAAGAAAAGGCGGAGCTCGCCGCCCTTGACGCAAAGAAAGCGAGAAAGGGCAAGCTTGGCAAATCTGACACGAAAAGGCATCAGGAACTTACCGAGATGATCAGGCAGCGCGCTAAGAAAGCTGAAGGCGATGACTTCTTGCCAGAGGATGAGCTTGCTCCGGAGCCTGAAGCTGAAGCTGAAGCTGAATCGGACCCACTACCTGAGGCGCCTGAGGTCCCTGAGGCTCCTGTGGTCCCCGAAGAAACTTCAGACTCGATAGCTGCAGCGGAAGCCGCCGAGCTTGCTGCTTTGGAAGCTAAGAAGGAGAAGAAAGGCAAGCTCAAGACATCGGATCGTGAGCGTCATGCTGAGCTTGTGAAGAACGCGCGCCGCCGGGCTAAGAAGCAGGCGGCCGAAGCAACAGCAGCGGCGGCCATTCCCGAGCCAGAAGAGGAAGAAGATGCGCCTGAAGAGGAGCCTGCTGCCGGGGATGAACCCGTCCCTGAGGATGAACCCGCCCCAGAGGATAATTCTGCTCCAGAAGCCCCTCTCGACCCTATAGCAGATGCCGAAGCAGCGGAGATGGCAGCGCTCGACGCGAAACGGGCGAAGAAAGGCAAGTTGAGGACAGCAGACCGCGAGAGATATGCGGAGCTTGTAGAGAACGCTCGTTTACGGGAGGAAGCACGAGCTGCTGCTGCTAACCCTCCCTCAGAAGCTGAGCCTGAAGTTGAAGTTGAAGATGCGGAGGATCCTGTCCCTGAAGATGAAGAAGCGCCCGCAGATCCGGAGGATGAAGCCGAGCCAGAAGAAGAGCAGGAGGAGGAAGAGGAAGAACTGGACCCTGAAGCTGCCGCTGCCGCGCTTGCGGAACTGGATGCAGCTGAGAGGGCTGAACTCGAGGCACTGCAGACCAAGAAGGAGAAACGATGGGGTAGCCTTCTGAAGACGGACCGACTACGACACGAGGAGCTCACTAAAAGCATCGCGAAGCGTGAGGAGGAGCAAGCTGCTAAAGAAGCCGCCGAAGCGGCTGCTCGTGAAGCAGAGGAGCAAGCTGCAGCAGAAGCCGCGGCGGCTGCGGAACAAGAGGCTGCCGAAGCTGCTGCGGCCGAAGAAGCCGCTGCTGAAGAAGCCCGCCTTGCCGAGATCGCTGCTCGAGAAGCTGAAATTGCGGCCCAGGAGCACGAGCTTGGTGCACTCAAAGCCAAGCTCGACCGCAAGGGCAAGTTGGGCAAGAGTGACAAGAAGCGCTACGAAGAGCTCATTGAACTTGCCAAACAGCGTGCTCCGGAACCTGAGCCAGAGATTGAGCTAGAAGAGGAGCCCGAAAACGAAGAAGAAGAAGAGGAGGAGGAAGCGGAAAAGGAAGTAGAGGACGCCGTCGACGAGGATGATCCCATCGACGACGACGAAGCTGCAGAGGCTGCCGCCGTTGCGGCAGCAGCGGAAGCAGCAGCTATCCGCGAGGCAGAGGAAACGGCAGAGCGTGAGCGACAGGAGCGACATGAGCGCAGGAGCAAGAAGTTGCGCTCGAGAGAAAAAGATCTGCTGCCTGCTGTACCACCACCGCCACCATCCGCTCCGGAAGCACCCCCTCAGCTTTCCGAGAGGGAAAAGAGGCGACTTAAGAAAAAGGGCAGACACGTCGAGCCTGAAGCCGATGCAGACTTCCCTCCAAACGCTGACGAGTCGCCGCCTGCTCGCCACTCTTCAGATCTTCCCGGCGCATTCCCCATGGAGGAGGACGAGAACGAAATCGTCGAGATTATCGACGCCGCACCAGACAAGAAGAGGTCTAAGCGAAGCAAGAGGTCGCGTGCCATCGAAGTCGAGGACGACATGCCTCCTCCACCTCCAGAAGTTCCCATGGCTCCGCCAGCAGTGCCCGAAGCGCCTCCTACACCCCCTCAGGACCACAAGCCGTCACGAAGAGAGCGACCCAAGATCAACCGCGATGGTGGCTCTTCTTGGGGCGCATGGTCTGCTGCAGCACCTCCACCGTCTCGCAGGGCAGAGAAGGAACGGTCTTCCAGAATCAGATCATCGGAGAAGAGACCAAGCAGAAGAGAGGCAGACGACATGTCTCCCAGGGAGTCCGGGTCCGACGAGAAGCGCGACAAGAATAGCTCTCCGTCCAAGAGCCGTATGGGCAACCCCTTCAAAAGCACTCCTCCACTAACTCGGACCATGTCTTCTCGCGACGAGCGCGGAAGTCGTCGCAAATCGAGCCGTCCATTCGACATGTCTGGCGGTTTGATGTCCCCACCACCAGAGGACATGCCTCCAATAACGTCAAAGGCAGCCAAGCTTCTAGGCATCGGTTCAGGCTCCAAGTGGCGCAGCTCACGCACGCAAGATATGGAGGCTGATGACATGGCCGTCGGTGATCCCGCGGAAGGCATGCATGAAAAGTCTTCTCGTCGACGTTCCCGCGTTCTTCCAGACGACGATGGTGCTGTATTCATGGACGCGCCAGACCCTGCGCCTCCTCCGCCCCTGAAGCGATCGGGTTCCTCTCGCAAGGCGGCCGCTTTGGCCGGCGCACTTGGCGGCATGATGTCTGGCTCCAGATCTGAAGCGCGCCCCGACATTCGCCATCGCAGCAACACCATGACTACGGATGACGAAAGCCGACCAGAAAAGATATCTAGACGAACCCGCCCACCGCGAGAGAGTGAGACTATGCCTCCGGTAGAGACCGATGCCGAGAGAGAAGCCCGCCGCGCTGCACGTCGTGCGAGAAGGGGCGAAGATCCTGGTGTCATGGATGAAGACCTGCGTCGGTCGAGGAGACGTGAAGACTCGGGAGTCGTGGACGAAGACGTGCGCCGCGCCGAGAAAGATCCCAGACGGGACAGGCGTAAGAGGGAGGCGGAAGACGCTGAAGCCCGTCGTGCCGAGGAGAGAGAAGTCCGACGGGCTGCACGCAGAGCCGCCAGGACTGCCGAAGATGAAAGCACGACAGCAAAGGAAGCCGAGCGCGAGGAGCGGCGTCGCATTCGCAGGCTGGAAAAGGAAAACGCCGCGCGCGCAGCCGAAGAGGCCGAAGCCGAAGCGCGCCGTGCTCGTCGCGAGGAGAAGCGTCGTTCCCGTGCCATGGGCGAGTCCGAGGAAGATGAGGAGCGAAGACGTCGGCGTGAACTGCGCCGAGCCGAGAAAGAAGGCCGTGTGCGTTCATCTGCAGCGCCCATCATGGACGAGTACGTCTACAGCGTGCCCGATGCGCCCGTCATGCCGCCGCCTCCGCAGCAACGAAGCAGCGGCAAGCATGCCCAGCGCCCACCCGCCTGGCCGCATTCGGGCACCAGCTCATGGGTGAAGGAAACCTCTGACGCCGGTCCCCCACCTGACACTGCCGACGGTGGTGCCCCATCGCAGACCGACGTCCCGTTTGCCACTGACGATGAGGAAGCTCGGCGCGCCGCGCGTCGCGCCCGCCGCCGGGCTGGTACTATGGGAGAGAAGAGCTACACAGGCGGCGACATATCCGATGCTGATGACCAGCGCAGACGGCGCGCGCGTCGCGAGGAGCGAGAGCGCAAGACCGAGAGATACCCGGGCGGCTCAGAAGGCAGTGGCGAGAAGTCTCAGCAGCAGTATTCTCAGGGTGGACACCACCAGCGCCGTGAGTCGGCACCATATGCTCCAGAGCCAGTGCCGAGCGGTCGTAGCAGCTGGTGGAAGAAGCTCAGGAAGTAGAGGGCAAACGTGCGGAAACAGCACGAGGATATGGGGAGAAGGAGGCAACTGTTGAACAGCGCTGCCGTGGAAATTCAGGGCGATATTCACGAGAACGAGTATGAGATATGAATGAGACATGCACGCACGCAAAGTACAAGCGAAGTAAAGCACAATGTTATTTTCGAAGAGCGAAGTTGTGGAGATATTGCAGATGATTACTGTTAGCATTTTGTGGCTTGGTTTCCTGCGTACTGCATTGGCCATAGTCTTGTAGCGTATTGCGATTTAGTCAGGTCTAGAATTTACATCAAGGCATAAAGTTTCTAGCCTTGAAGCATTGTTATCATTATTCATAAATGATGAGTGTTGTGTGAAGAAAATATGAGCATCTCGTTGGACTCATTTACATGCATCTTGAGTTTAATCCCTAACTAGTGTGAAACACAGGTTGTGTGTATACTTGAAATCGGTCTACGAGGTATAATAGCGCTTGTAGACGATCGAAGTCAAGGAAGGCACAAAGACAAGAGCTTCCCCCGTGCTAGCCCATG
>Ga0214502_1000049_pt1 | contig 11588 bp, 2 predicted proteins | sample G5R2MT_8_FD_206151 | JGI IMG/M metagenome (GOLD analysis project Ga0214502, IMG submission 206151) | Metatranscriptome of phyllosphere microbial comminities from switchgrass, GLBRC, Michigan, United States - G5R1_NF_12SEP2016_LR2... | ecosystem: Host-associated > Plants > Phyllosphere >... | reverse complement strand
GGGATTTTTTTGGGAAGAAGGATGAAAAGCTTTGTTGAACAATATTTTCAAGCAAAGAGGGAAGGGGATTGAATTTGAATGAAACAATCATTTGTGATAATTTATTTGTTATCCTATTCAGCAAGAAAAAAAAAGAAGTTAAAATGGTTAAAGTGAATGACAAAAGTAGACTTGTAATTTAAAAATAGAAGAGAAAGTACATGTGTGTGTGTTTTTTATATTATTTTTTTTTTAAAAAAAAAGGAAGAAGAAATGGATGCATACAAAAGAGATAGAAGAATTAAGTTCAGACTAGTGTGTATTTCTTTATCTAGTTTAGTGAGACAAAGAGAAGTAAAATTTACAATTTTTTAAATTTTTAAAATTTCTTAAATTTATTTTGAGTTTGCATTTGAGTATGGTTCATAATCTCTCTCATACTATGAATGTAATACACTTTTTTTCTTGATTAAAAGAAAGAGAAAAAAAACACACACGATGATCTCTAAAGATGTCTATAGACAAAAATCAATCAATGAAACTTTGTCTAAACGCCACAAATTTTAGCTAATTCATCGGGACTATTCTTCTCTTTTTGGTTATGGAATTCTAAAGAGAATGCATTTAACAGTGCTCCAGAAAATGTGACTTGTTCACGCTTACGTACAAGATATTCATCAGGTAATAACCATTTATTGTTTTGAACTTCTTCAATTTTAGGACGTTTTTCAAAATCTTTCTTAAATATAAAAATAAGGAATCTAATTGCTTCTTGACTTGTTTGCTTAAAAATGTGATTAAAATTGAATCGTACAAAACACACATTATCATGCGTTTCTTTATCGTTATCTCCTTGAAATGGATTATGACCCGAAAGAAGAATATAGCTTAGTACACCAATGCACCAAATGTCGGCTGCGTATGTAATACGTTGTTTGAGCAATAGTTCTGGTGCTAAATAAGCTGAATTACCGTTTACTTCAATATTATCTTCTCCTTTTGCGGATACGTATCTTGCATTTGAGAAATCAACTAATTTTATGAATGGTTGTGAAGCATTTGTCATTACTACGTTATCGGGCTGTAGTTCAAGTAATGCAATTCCCCTGAAATGTAAATATTCAATTGCATCCGTAACTTGACTGATTATTTTAGTTATTAAATTTTCAGTATATGTAGACTGTAAGCTCAGATAAGTTAAGACATCAATCCCACTCAATGGTTCCATTGCGATCAAATTTAAGCCTTTAAATCGTGCTGCTGATTCAAAATTCACTATACGTTCATGGCATAAAGTACTTAAAATTTTAAGCTCATTTTTTAGGCCACTTTCTTCAATATCTTTATCAAGAACCGCTTTACATGCCACCGGTTTATTAGTTGATTTTTCAATTGCTTTCAACACTAATGAGAATCTACCTCTTGAAAAGACACCATTAAACGAGTACAGCTCATCATCTTTAAATTGTGCATTCTTTCGTTCTTTGTCTATTTCAGTTAGATAATCAAGCTCTGATTGATTATCTTCATTTGGAATTGAATTTATTGCATTTGGTGGCTTGAGTAGAGCTTGACTCACTACACCACCATAATCATTTCTAGCCAAGCATTTGTATCTACCATAATCGTATTCATTTACATCTGAAATCTCTAATTCACTGCGACCATCATCTAGATTTCTAATTGTTATTTTACTATCATCAATCAACAGGTGATCTTGCTTGAACCAAGTATAACTTATCTGTCCTTTACCAACAGCAAAGCATCTAAATTTCACCGTACTTTCTTCAGCTGCACTTGTATCTTTGATCTTCTCTCTAAAGAATGGTATTTCTGATTTGAGTATTTGTTTTAATTTTCGCTTTTTCATCAATTTTAAGGCCTCTGTTTCCTGTTGACCATTCTCCTCTTCTTGTTTTGCTTTCTTTTTTTCATCATTTTCGAGTTGAGGATCTGTACTTCCGATACTAATTGGTTGAATGCTTGATAAGTCCTCTTCAAGATCTTCTTTCGAATCATTTCTTGCAACTTCAGATCTTAATGTTGTCACTTGACCATATCCTTTATTTGATGTTGGAATTTCACGTATTAAACGCATTGGTTGACTTCTAGTTGTCTCACCAGTCTTTTCATCTTTAATTTCTTCATCCATTACATCGATAAACTTACGTCTTTCACGAATTGACACTGCTGGATAAAATCCAGTATCAGGATGCGCAAAGCTCCAGTGTTGTTCTCTGAGATTTGCTTGTAATGATGGACTTCTTTGAGAGCCAATTCTTAAATATTCACGAATTCTTAATGGGAAATCAGTATCACGATATTGTAGTACATAAGTATCATTACCAATTTGATAATTTGTTTCTGATTTGAAATCGAAATGTTCATTTGCTTTACGACCTTTGAGGCCCCATTCTTTAGGTGGTTTATAATCTGGATCAGTTTTCATTTTATGTTTTACAGATGCTGGTGGGGAATATTCGCGATAATATTTACTAACAACATTTACTTTACAGTTTGATGTGGCTTGTCCATTTTTATTAATGGCCGCAATCGAGTAGACACCAGCATCATCGTCGGTTGCTTTATCAATTGTCAAAACACAGACACCATTTGCATAGTTGTCAATTTTAATTCGATCATTATTGTAGATTTCATTATGACTGACACAATAATTTGGATCACCTGCTCCACCCATTGATGTGCCACTTTCAAATTGATTTATTTCACCTCCACTCAACACTTTGTCGCCACCACTAGCCTTACGTTGTTCATTATTTTGATCAATTGATTTCGATTTACTTGATATTCTTTTCAATGGTGGCTTTTTAGCATCACCTTCTCCTGATGCAAAACTTTCTTTTCTACTACGACGTCCGCCTCCAGCAGCATCTGTTGAACCAGCACTAACACCAGAAGCCAAACTATCTTTACGACTACCCTTCAGACTTCCTTTTCGACTACCTGCTCTACTACTGCTGTCTTTTCGAGGAAGATTTGCTGATTTATTATTATTATTCTGATCATCAACATCTATTGAACCAGAAGATGGATCTGTTAATCTATTTAATTGATCATTAAGATTATTTGTGAAAATTTCTTGTCCATTTTTGAACCATTTCGTACAAGGCATTGGAACACCATCAATCTTCGCTTCTAATCTTAATTGAGTATTTTCTTTCACTTTTACAGAATTTGGCAATTCGACTAAAAATATTGGTTTACTTGATTTCAAAATTATGCTTGCCGATTTCTCTGCTTCTCCATATTTATTTGAACATCTAAGCGTATATTCACCCAAATTACCCTCTACAACATTCTTGATAGTTAATGTATGTAAAGTACCGTTATTTAAATTTTTAAGTAAATATTCTCGATCTTCTTTGCTTACTTGATTTAAAGCATCATCACCTTTAGCCACAATTACATTATCTGATGAGCCAACTGTAATGCCTGTCTTAGACCACTGTGTTTCAATTTCCGGTTTACCTAAAACAATTGCCCATAAAGTGACCTGTTTGTCACCTAAATTCACACCAACATCGGTTAAACCTTTTATCTTTGGTATTTTAGTTCCATCAACATCAAAACTATCCATTGTTTTACCAATTAAATTTTTCTTTTTATTCTTTCCATCATCATCACCACCATCACCAATAGAAAGACTTTTCTTTGCTTTATCTTTCAATTTATTATCAGCTGAATCGTATTTAGATTTTACATTTAATTTCACTTTACTCGATTCACATTCTCCTAGTGGATTCTTAGCAATTACATGATATTCAGTTTTATCATAATCAAGACTTGCCTTTGTACAAACCAACTTGTAAATATCATCTTTTTGTTTTTCAATACTGAAATTATCGTTTTTACCAATCAATTGTCCATTCCTAAACCAACTGATCTCTGGCTCTGGAGTTGAGCTTATTTTCACTTCAAACTCTATTAAATCACCTTCTTTAACATTTAAATCTTGAAGATCTTTAAATAGTTCTGGTATTTTACCGACTTGTAATTTACCTTTAGTAACTACTTCACCCATTTCGTTCACTGCAACACATTCAAAATCACCACACAATTCAATAGTAAGTTTTTCAATTTCAACTGTGCTTGTAACAATCTCTTCACCATCTTTTAAAACACTATCTTCACTAATTGTAATCGTTGCTGAAGTTTCCTCTTCTATACAGTTCCATTTTATGGTTGGTTTCGGCCAAGCGGCAGCCTTTACTTGTAATTTAACTGGTTTATCTAATTCTGCATATTGAATAGAATTTAGTTCTTGTAAGAAATGTGGCTTCTTTTTGACTAAAAATGATGCATAACATTCGCTAACGCCAAATTGATTTCTGGCTTCGCACTTAACCATTCCTGCCAATTCAGGAGTGGCTTCCTTAATTATCAGTTTGTATGTATCTCCATCCTCTTCGGCCTTTGGATCTGTCTTTTTATCTGGTTTTATAAGTGTAAATCTTGTATCGTCATCTTTAATTGGTTTATCATCTATATAAAACTTTACTGTTGGATCTGTAGGTTGCTTTTTTAGTTTGACTGTAAATTCACAATCTTTTTGTTTATCTATCGCCTCAACATCAGTCATTCCTTGTGTAAATATTGGCATTGATGAAACTAACACATCACAGTCTGTACTGACTTCTCCAGTTATATTTTTTGCTCTGCATTTGTATTTGCCAGTATCAGTTGATACACTTCCGCTAATAATCAATTCACACTCAGTATCACCATTTTTATCTGTTTTCTCTACAATTTTGAAACGTTTATCATCAGCCAATTTTTTATTGTTGTGGAACCATGTTAAATCTGGTTTCGGCGATCCAGATACTTTAATTTTTAGACTTATAGTTTCATTTTCGTTGACAACAACATTCTTTAATGGTACTATAAATTTAGGTGGAGAATTGACTTGAAGTGCACAAGATGATTCATTTTCACCTTCTGAATTCTTACATACGCAACTGTACTTGCCAGCATCTTCTGGTTTCAAATCTTTGATTTTCAAGATCACAGTTCCATCATCTTTCTTCTGCAAATCATATTTGTCTTTATTGTTCAAATCAATTGGTTTACCATTAAATCTAAATTCAATATCCGGTGTAGGAAAACCACTGATAGATGCAACTAGATCAGCACTTTCACCTTCTTTTCCTGTTACATCACTTAGTTTTTGAGTAAATTCAGGTTTACTTTTGATATCTAAACGAGCATCAGCTTTCTTTTCACCAAAATCATTTTTCGCAACACATGTTATCTTACCGCATTGATCTTTATTTAATTTAGATATTGTTAATCTATGGTAACCACCTTCTTCTTGCTCAATTTTAATATTGGGTTCTTTTGTTGCATCAATTGGTTTACCATTTTTCAAAAATGTAACTGTTGGAGATGGTGAGCCTTTTACCTGAACTCTAAAATTAACAGTGTCACCCTCTGCACCGCCAACATCTTTTAGACCGGATATCTCAGGTGGAGCATTCACATTAACAGTACAAGCACAACTTTGCTGAGCACATTCATTTGCAACGGTTACCGAATAATTTCCTGCATCAGCTAAATCACTTGAATCACATCTTGCGTAAAATGTAAATTTATCATTTCCATCTTGCTTGCATTCAAATTTAAAGTTCTTTGCCGTTTTCTCATCAAGTGGCTTTCCATCTTTAAAGAATGTACATTCTGGTTTAGGACTTCCTTGTACAACAATTGATAATTCTAATGGTTTTCCTTTGATTACATCTTTATTTTCTAGTTTTTGTAAAAATTTAGGTGGACTTTGAACAGTCAAGTTACATTGTTCTTCTGCTTTATCTAATTCATTCGATGCTATAGCTTTATATGCTCCTGCATCTTCTGGTTGAGCATCTTTAATGATCAAAGTTAATGTTTCATCATCTTCATAAAGAAGTTTATGTTTATCACTTGGAAATTTAATTTCTTGATCATTATGAGTAAATGTAATCGTAGGTTTTGGATAACCGCTAACTTTAACCTCAATCGTAGCTGTAGATCCTTTATTAACAGTTGTATCGGCTAATGGATTGATGAACTTTGGGGCTTCTGGGTCTCTTAACAATCTATTCACTTCTCCTTCAACTGTTAATTCGGCTGAACAGCTAATCTTTCCGCCTTGCGTTTTAGCGACACATGTGTATAAGCCAGCATCTTCGGGTGAAACATGTTGAAAAACTAGACCAATAGTATCTTCTTCTTCATTGAATTGACATAAGAAACGTTCACTTGCATCAAATTCAGAGCCATCTTTAAACCATTTGAAAGCTGGTGTTCTAGGTCTACTATTTGGATTGCTATTAGCTCTCGAGCAACTTAAATTCTGCTTATCTGAGGTAGGTGATGTTGGAGAATTTAGATCTTGCAGTTGATCCTCTGCTGGCAATCCTTTGAATACATCTTTATCACTTGAAACACTTACATTACATTCAGTTGAATCTTCTCCTAGAGGATTAGTAGCGATTACTTTGTAATGACCTGAATCTTCTTTTTTAACGTTTTCAATCACAATTTCACAACTATCAGTTGATGGATATTCAATTTTTATACGATCATTTTCTTTCAATGGTTTATCGTCTTTAAGAAATTTCATTGTTGCAATTGGTTCAGCATTCACAAGTAATTCAAATCGTACTGTTGATCCTTCTTTTAGTTCAGTATCTTTTAATTTGATTTTAAAGATAGGTGCTGATGGTTTTAGTGGTGCATCTGGTGTTTGTGGTCTAGAGTTTTGTCTTTCTAATGGTTTAACAATTACTTTACAAGTTGAGATAGTCTGTGCATATGGTGAAGTTGCAGATAAGGAAAACTGACCAGAATCACGAGCAATTGCTTTATTGATTTGTAAAGTATAAACATCTTTTTCATTACTTGACTTATATCTACCAGCAATATTTAAAACTTTATTATCCTTTAACCATTCTAAGGTGAGCTGATCTTTACACGGCTCAAGTTCACATTCTAAAATGATTGTATCATTTGAATTCACGGTTACATCTTGTAATTCTTTTTTGAATTTTGGTTTATCAATACTAGGTTTTCTGCTACTTGCTTTACTAGTCGGTTCAATTGTCATTGGTATACTAGTAGATTCTTCAAAAACTTGAAAATCTTCAACAACTCTTGATTCTTGCTTTTTAACAGATGATCTACGTGATCCTTCACGTGATAGTTTAGGTTGCTTTTCAATTTGATCATTTTCTTTACTTTCTTTACTTTCTTTAGTTGAACTTTTTCTTGATAAATTTGATAATGGTTGCTTTTCAGATGCTGATTTATCAGCTAACTTGTCTAATATATCATCAGTTGAAGTTTTATTCACTGAGCTTCGTCTTGAACTTAATTTTGAGCTTGGTTTATCCGCATTCACTGAATTCTGTCTGGACACATTTGTATCAGGTGTTCGTTCACCACCTGTACCACTAGTAGTAACAGATAATTTTCGATTCAAATCCTGTTGTGTACTTTGTCTAGATAAAGAATTCATTTTCTGTTGTTGATCACTTGGTGGTTTAGGTAAACCTTCTGGTAAATCTCTACTAGGTTGTCGTTTGTAGATTTCATCTTTCTGTTTAACATTTCCTTCATCTGGCTCTTCAATCTTAATAGAATTCTGTCTTGAATTCTGTTTGGAATTTTGTCTTGAAGGATTATTATTTGTGGCAGTCGGTGTTGTTGGTAAATCTTCTTGTTTAGATTCTGACTTTTCTACTTTATCCAATGTCACATTTTTATCTTCATTCTTATTCTGTTCAATATTGCAAACAACTGCTTTCTCTTCTTCTTCATTTACTTCTTGTTCATTAACTTTAACTACCGTAACTTGTTCATCGCTTACTTCTTCATAGCTTTTATTACCGTTATTCAACAATTTAGAATCCGCCTTTTGTAATTTCGCTGCTCGCTCAGTAGAGGATTTTCTACACAATGCATCTTTATTGTCTTTATTATTATTATTACTAGAACTATTCTCATCTTCAACGATCGTAAATTCAGGTTCATCGGCTAGTTCATCTCTGGTCAATTGTCTACAATTATAGAATTCATTTAACCAATTCTTTTGTTGCTCTATACTCTCTGCTCGTAGTATTATAGGTAAAGATGGTGTTACTTCACCTCCTTTTCTATTCAAAACAATTGATAACTCATCTTCACCACTCACTGCGTTTATTTCATTGAGCTTGAATAAGTTCTTAATAAAGTAGATCTTCTTTCCTCGTTCAGCATTCTGTTGATCAGTGATTAAAAGTTTTTGCTTAAAAAGTAAACAATATCTATCTTGAGTACGATTATCTGGTCCGACCACTTTGAACCAATCTTTTGATCGCAATACTTGTTTAAGTAGACGTCCGGTGTCATGTAGATTTCCACGATAACCCTGAATGCTTTGTATTAATTGAAGATCAGATGCACGTTGTGGTATAGCTTGAATCATTTCTAACGCCTTCTCTAGATCCTTAGTACTTTCATTTAGGCGTGCAGTATATTTAATTAGTTCTTTAATTAAAAGTTGATAATCGTTGATACGTTGTACAGGCAACTTAAGATGATCATTTAGACGCTTGTCATCCTTTATCTTAACACTATAACTATCAAAGTATTCTTTGAAAGCACCTTCTTTGAGCATCTGTTGAACTTGTGGTAAATCCCTACAATAGGCCACATGTAGATCGAATTCTCGTTCCATTCGTAAGAAAACTGACTCTATGTGCTTCGGTTCTTCTTGACTGTAGAATTGAATTGCTTTCGATAGTTCATTATTATGAAAGTTGGCTATCTGTCTAAAATTGTTAAACAATTCACAACGATTCTCTCTTAATTCTTTTGGCATTAACGAACTTTCCATATGCTTTAAATAAGTGTTTGCTATAAATTGCATATCACGATTGAAGTCCTCTTCAGTCTCAACAAGTTCCTTTATTATATTTTTCCGCTTCTTTTCTGCCTGCTGAACACTAGTACTCTTGCCTAAAGAATCTTTACCAGAAGAACTCCCAGAGATACCAGGTGCAGCTTCCTCCACAGGCTCCAGATAACATGAAGGTGCAAAACCAACAGTCCCGACCGCATCTTTGAAATTATGCGTCTGTATTCTCCATTTATTTGGTTTATCTTTGGATAAGACTGTTACTCGCTGGCCTTCAATTAGTGGAATTTCATCTGGAGAAGACTTTGGAGGTGAATAGTCTATAATGACATAATAGGCACTTTCTTTCGCATCTAGAACACTATCATCTTCCGAATAGGATTTAGAGTGATTTTCTTTATCAAAGAAGCTTGATTTAGTTGTCGATGAACTTGTTGTTTGTTTTGTGACTACAATCGGTTCGTCTTTTGAAGAATCTTTAAACATGCGACTTGTCTTAAAGCTCATACTTGAAAATGTATTCACTTCACTCTTCTCTGATCTAATCTCATCTTTACGACTTTCTTCTCGCCTACTACTTTCTAAACGATTTTCTAATCTATTTTCAATTCTATTTTCAATTCTATTCTCCAGTCTATTCTCCAATCTATTTTCAAGTCGATTCTCTAATAAATTATCAAGTCTATTCTCAGGTATTAATGGCTTTTCACTTAGTACACTAGAATTGCTTTCTTCTCTTGAATACTTTTTATATTTCAATAAGGATTCACGTCCATTATCATCATCTTTGTTTAGTTCTTCTCTTGAACTGAATCTAGATGTCTTACGTGGTGAGGCTAACGAGTACTTGCTTGTATCATCGTCATCATCTTGAATTTGTTCTCTACTTGCATATTTACTTAGAAAGCGAGACGGCGGCTTCGATGAAGAGATCGTACTACCAGTCTCCTCTTTTGAACTTAAACGTGATAATTGTCGTCTTGAATGCGAACTTGTAGTCGATAGATGATCATCGTCTAGTTGAAATCTATTTGGATCTTCTCTTGTACTTTGTTTACTTAAATATCTAGAAGTGGTTGTCGACCGAAAATCATCATCATCTCTTGAGAAATTGTAATCATCTTCTTGATTTCGTTTACTTGCTAAACGATTGGATGTTCGAGAGGTCAATTCAGCATAAAATGCATCTGGATCATCTTTCAAATATGATGCATTCGATGAAGATGAGTATTTACGCATGGATCGTATTGAATAATTATCTTCCTTATCATCTAAGTCATCTAGTTTACTATAACGTGTGCGTTTACTAATCGATGTACTTATCGATAGATCATCATCATCATCTTCTAAATATTTCTTATAAGCGCTCATATCTCTTGTGGCCACTGATTGTTGCTGTGCATTTCTACCTGAACTTAACATACCAAGTCGTCTAGGCGAATATTTATCCGAATAGTCATCATCATCGTCGTCTAGATAATTTCTACGTACGGTACTTGTTGCTGTCTCACGACTGTATGCCGATGCTGAACCAATAGCACCTGAACTCTCAAATCTACGGCTGGTACCGTAACCGGAGCCAGATTGAGTGCCTGAACCATAATCAAAAGATAAAGAATTATCATAATCTGATCTTAATTTCTTTCTTGTCGACGATGCGCCTAAATTTGAATCTAGATCATTGAGTAACGAATTACGATTCGATAATGAGCTTGAAATTGATGTGACATTCTCTCTACCTAAACTACTACTATAACGATTTGAACTTGCTGAATAGGATGGTCCGTCATCATCAGTTGAAAAGCGATATGAACTGCTTTTAAATGATCTTGAATAGGACATTTTGATTGAAGATTATATAAAAAAAAAACAACTTTTTCTTTAACAATAATAAGATGTTTGTGGATTTGAAAGGGGATAAATTTACAAGAGAGGGGGGAGGATCAGATTTAACAAATAAATTATCACAAATTATTATTTACACAATTCAACATTCCCAATTTAAAAAAAAAAGAAATCACAATTTTGTTTCAAACGATTATATAAATTTTGTTGATGAGAGTTGGCGATGAGTGTGTATTGTATAATGGATGAGACTGTATATTATATACAGTGTTACTTAATGTGAACTATATATATATTGAGACTAATCCGGGTTAAAATGATGATTGAATAAGAAAGATGATCATGAATCAATTCGATTCATTATGATTCACAAACGAGCAGGCACACATCTTATCTGGTGATCTTTTTTATTATGATCTTTTGATGCACTTCCGTTTTTTTTTTGAATATTTTTTTTAGATTTGGACCACTTTCACCTTAAACGTTTTTTTTCAATATTTTCTTGATAAATTTTTTCTTATCACTGTTGACACAAAATGATCACAGATTAGAGTATTTGACTAGATGAAACTAGTTAGATGAACTTTTTAAAATCAATTACACCTGATGAAAAAAAATTTTTTTGATTAGACAAGCATCTATGGTTGATCAATTTAGATGATATTTTTTCATTTTGAAGAGAATCCACGTTTTTCTTGCGGGTAAGATGTGCGCGCTGCGTTTGCACGAATGTTCACCCGATTACTGTGTGCATAGTTGTTAAATTAAAGAGAGAGAAAAATTTACTAAACCAAATTAAAAGGATAAATAAACAAAAACAATTGAAAATAAACAAGATGCTTGTCGGCTGGATGTAGTTTTTGTGTGAGTT
>Ga0214502_1000048_pt1 | contig 11673 bp, 1 predicted proteins | sample G5R2MT_8_FD_206151 | JGI IMG/M metagenome (GOLD analysis project Ga0214502, IMG submission 206151) | Metatranscriptome of phyllosphere microbial comminities from switchgrass, GLBRC, Michigan, United States - G5R1_NF_12SEP2016_LR2... | ecosystem: Host-associated > Plants > Phyllosphere >... | reverse complement strand
TAGAGTATCTACTGCCACGCCGCCACGGCATCTGTCTCCCTCCTCTCTACACCGCACAGTCCGCTGCGCCGGGAACGCCAGCAGCATAATCACGGTCTCTAGCTCGGCCGACCTTGTACAATACAGCTGTTGTTCTCACCCCCACCACCACGAGGACTCGCATCCGCGCAGCTCGACGGGCACGAACCCCGCGATCGTCGTCTTTCCGAGCACGTTCACCCAACCACTTCCAGTGCATCGCCCAGGCTTTAGCTTACCGCACACCACAACGCGCGTCGAGTTTCATCATCTCGACCAGTCTCTGCCCATGTCGTAAAGACACATTCTCGCGCTAGCTTTCCCACCAGCACTCCCCGGCCTGGGTTACGGCCCGCCCTACTGCCAAGATGCTCGAAGGTCTGGTAGCCGGCCTGCTCAACAGGTTCCTGGGCATGTATGTCAAGAACTTCGACCCTACCCAGCTCAAAGTCGGCATCTGGGGTGGCGATGTCAAGCTCAGGAATCTCGAGCTGCGCAAGGAGGCGCTCGACCAGCTCAAGCTGCCTATCAACGTTATGGAAGGCCACCTCGGCGAACTCACCATTGTGATCCCCTGGTCCAACCTCAGAGGCGCTCCAGTCAAGGTCTTTATCGAGGACGTCTTCCTCCTGGCGTCGCCAAAAGAAGAAGCCGCTTACAATCCAGAAGAGGAGGAACGGAGGCAGCACAGAGTCAAAATGGAGAAGCTAGATAGTGCTGAGCTGCTCAAGGAAAGATCACAGGAAGGTCTCAGCCAGGAGGAGCAAAAGAAGAGTCAAAGCTTCACAGAGAGCTTGGTCACTAAGATTGTCGACAATCTGCAAGTCACTGTCAAGAACATCCATGTTCGCTACGAGGATTCCATATCAGCTCCTGGGCACCCCTTCGCCCTGGGAATCACGCTGGGAGAGTTCAGCGCTGTCAGCACAGATGGTGAATGGAAGCCAACATTTATCCAGAACTCATCCAAGTCTACTCACAAGTTGGCCAAGCTCGAAGCGCTGGCTGTGTACTGGAACACGGACACGACTTTGCTAGGCCCTGGCCGGGAGATGGCTGAGCACGATGAGCTTCTTTCGCATGATGAGCTTATGGTCAAGTTCAAGGAATTGATTGGTAAAGGCGACAACGAGGCCACGAAGGATCATCAGTTTATTCTCAAGCCCGTCAGCGGCCAAGCAAAGATTGAGTTGGACAAGACGGGCGCGGCAGATGTTCCCAAGTTCAAGGGTAGCCTATTGTTCGACGAGATCGGTGTTGTCCTGGACGATGACCAGTACCGTGATGGCCTGATGATGGTTGATTTATTCCACTACTTCATACGCCACCAGGAGTACAAGAAGTTTCAGCCCAAGGATGCGACACCCAAGGAGGATCCGCGAGCATGGTTCAAATTCGCCGGAGACGCCGTCCTGGCCAAGATACACGAGCGGAATCGAAGATGGACATGGGATTACTTTCGCGAGCGTCGCGATGACAGAGTGCGCTACATTGAGTTGTTCAAGAAGAAAAAGGCCAACCACCAGTTCTCCGCGGACGAGACGGACGATCTGAACAGATTAGAGATGAAGCTAGGATATGAAGATTTGCGCTTCTGGAGATCTCTGGCTCGCAATCAGCTCAGAAAAGAAAATGCCGAAGCGCTCAGGAAACATCCACCGCAGGAACGCCAACAGCAGCAACAGGGCTGGATGTCCTGGGTCTGGGGATCGAAGCCTTCTGCGGAGACCACTGATTCACGAGAGAATACTCAAATGACGGAAGAGCAGCGTCAGGAGCTCTACGAAGCCATTGACTGGGACGAGAAGGCTGCGCTGGCAGACGCAGTCGACGTTCCACGTGACACCGTCAAGATGGAACTGAATGCATCGCTCAGTACTGGAAGCTTCACACTGCGGCAGAGCCCGCACGGGACAAAGACCGACCTGCTTAGCCTCCACTTCGACCTGTTCAAAGCTAAGGCCCTGAAGCGTCCCGACTCCGTGCTCGCAGATATCAGCCTGGGGGGCTTCCGCGTCAACGACGGTACTACACCTGACAGCCTCTTCAAGGAGATTGTGCGTGTCAAAGACGCACCTGACCGCGAACAGGCGCGACGCCTATCTATCGTGGAGCTCGAGGACTCTTCACACGAGACATTCTTTGACTTGCAGGTCGAGCAGAACCCTCTGGATGGACAAGGCGACTTCGCAGTTACAGCCAAGCTGAAACCACTGGAGATTGTGTGGAACCCCAATTTCGTCATTGGTGTTGTGGACTTTTTCAAGCCTCCAGAGCGACACATGGAATCAATCACCGCGCTGATGGAGTCTGCCGGAGCAACAGTCGAAGGATTGCGCCAGCAGACGCGAGCGGGTCTGGAGTTTGCTCTCGAGGAGCACAAGACTTTCAACGCGAAGCTCGATCTACAAGCACCGTTGATCATCATCCCTCAGAGTATCAGGACAGCGAGATCGACGTGTCTGATCTTGGACGCTGGCCGTATCAATGTTGACAGTGAGCTTGTTGACAAAGCAACGCTCAAGCAAGTTCAAGACAAGCAAAACCAGTCATATTCCGAAGAGGACTTCAAGCAGCTTGAGTCTTTGATGTACGATCGATTCATCGTCAAACTCACTTCAACACAGGTCCTGATAGGACCGTCTATCGAGGAGACAAAACGACAGCTGATAGAGAAGGATGAGGAGCTGCGAATGCACGTGGTTGAGAAGATCAACGTCGACTTTGTGGTTGCCATGTCTATCCTGCCTAAGGCACCCAACCTCACAAAGATGAAAATTTCTGGCCACATGCCTGTCCTACATGCGACAGTCTCAGACACCAAGTACAAGAGTCTCATGAAGTTGATCGAAGTGGCTATTCCCAAGTTTGGCAATAACCAGCAGCCAAAACAAGCAGAGGCACCTCGACCTAGGAGGCCGCGACTTCTCAGTTCAGCATCGAGTCGATCTGGTCGCAGTGTGTCTCACCGCCGCCGGAGCTCCGCGAATCCATTCTTCAGCAACCAGACTGCGATCATCCTTGAAGATGACTCAGATAACGACGACGAGTTCGAAGACGCAGCTGATGGAAGCTCGAACCAGAATCTCAAGCTGCAGCAGAAGAACTTTGAGTTCAAGTTCTCTGTTGAAAAGCTTCAAGGCTCGCTGTACAAGAGCGACCCTGATGGCGAGGACCTGGACAAGCTTCTGGTGGATCTAGTCGCTGAGACGTTCGATCTCCACTTCTACATGCGACCATTCGATATGGCAGCTGAGGTCTCCCTAGGCTCGGTCACAGTCGACGACTTCGTTGAGAACCCGTCTGCGGAGTTCAAATCAATCATATCTTCAGGCGACGTTGAGGACAAACAGAAGCAGACGGATCTTGTGCACGTCAAGTTCACAAAAGTAAACAAGGACTCGCCAGAGTTCATGTCTGTATATGATGGTATTGACACGAACGTCAATGTTGCCATCTCCACCATCAATGTGGTTGTTACGCGGAAGACACTGCTAACGCTCCTGGACTTTATACTTGTGACGTTCACCAACAACAATAACAATGGACCAGATTCCAGCAATTCTGCGAACCAGGGCAAAGTCACAGAAATTGATGACGACTCTGACGACAAGCCAACAATAATAGAGCCTCCTGTCGAGATGCCTCAATCAGAGCAGGGGTCCATGCGCGTCAAGGTCGACCTCAAAGCCATCAGACTTATCCTCAACAACGACGGAATCAGACTCGCGACATTATCTTTCACTCATGCAGACATTGGCGTTTTCTTGTCTGGCAAGACCATGAGGATTGCTGCGAAACTAGGTGATCTCACACTCGTTGACGACGTTAATATCGGGGCCGCCGAGGACTCTGGCTTCCGGAGACTAGTCGCCATCCAAGGCGACGAGCTAGCTGACTTCCGCTACGAGACTTTCGACTCCGGCAACACACTAACATATCCCGGCTATGATTCCTCAATATTCCTCCGGGCGGGAAGCATCAAGGTTAATTTCCTCGAAGAGCCTTTCAGGAAGATTGTTGAGTTCCTGGTCAAGTTTGGCAAGATGCAAGCCATCTTCAACGCAGCCAGACAAGCTGCCGCGAACCAGGCGCAGCAACTACAGCAAAGCACAAGCCGTTTCAAGTTTGATGTGATTGTCAATACGCCCATCATTGTCTTCCCCCGAGCCCTGACAGCTGAAAGATCTCAGCGAGACTACATCACCGCTTACCTTGGTGAGATTTATGCTCAAAACAAGTTCGTGCCATTGGACGACTCCGAGAAATCCGAGATCGCCATGAATCTCTCCGCGGGTATCCGCAACATTCGTCTGACATCGTTGACACATTACCCCAACGAAGACCCCGAAGAGCTCGAGATGATTGACCACGTCGATCTTGGCTTCAACATCGTGTATGCTGAGCACATATCCGGGTCGAAGCGCCCAGACACTGAGATCGAAGGAACCATGACCGACATCAACCTCCGCCTTACTCATCAACAAGTACGGTTCCTCCTGGAGATCTCGAAGTCGGTTCCGGCAGCTTTCGCCACCAACTCTGAAGCTAGCAGTGAAGAGGCAGAGCGAGATGTGGACGAGCGTACCTTGCGCCGAGCCAAGACTATGTCGTCGACCATGACTGGTGGAGAGGACCCTGTCGCCGACTTGTCCCCCGAGCTGGGCTCTCGCGAGGACACCTGGACTAAGCTCGACCTGGTCTTCTCCGCGCACAAGATTGGACTCGAACTCATCAGTGCCTCGGAGGACAGACCAGTCGGCAACATAGACAATGCCAGTCTTTCGCGGTTTTCTCTCGACGACAGCAAGCTCAAAACCAGGATGCTGGCGGATGGCTCCCTGGAGGCAGAGTTCGTCATTCAAGCATTCACCATTTCCGATAGCAGGGTGAGCGAAGGCAACAAGTTCAAGAAGATTATGACTTCTTCAAACCAAGAAGTACAGCAATTCATGGCCAGTCTGTCCATGACAGGTGGGGAGCAGCGAAGCATGATTGCAGTTGTGGCCGTGGACAGCCCTCGTGTCATCTTCGCCTTGGACTACCTCTTCGCCATCCAGAATTACGTCTCGGCGGCGCTCAAGGTTGAAGAGCCTGAGCTCGTCATCGAGGACAGCACTGACTCTACAGATGTTTCGGACAACGAATCCATGCAAGTCGCTGTGCCAGACGACAAGTCTCGGGGCCCTGTACGGGATGCTAAGACTGAAACGTCCAAAGACGCGCCAAAAATGAATATTTCCTATCGTGTCAACATTGTCGACGCACAGGTCATCCTTATCGCCAATCCATTGAGTAGTAGCTCTGAGGCCATAGTGCTCGGCACCAAGCAGGTTCTCCTTGCACAGCAGCATTCTCTGACATTCAATGTGTCTGAAATCGGCATGTTCCTCTGCAGAATGGACAAGTTCGACACGTCTCGTCTACGTATCCTAGACGATTTTTCCATACAAGCGTCTTTAGACAGTTCGCGGCCGAACATGAGCAACATCGCGATCAGTATTGAGCCTCTCATCCTGCGATTGTCACTACGTGATATCCTGCTAGTCTTGCAGATCATTAGCAAGGCGTCCGAAATGTCTGTCACAGAGGAAGACTCCAAGCCAAGCGCAGCTGACCAGAAAGCCAAACAATTGAGTGGTGATGGTCTCAAGCAGCGCACGGCAAGTGGCAAAGGATCAACAATTGCCCGCAAGTCTGGCAAAGGCACCAAGACTGCCCAAACTGTCAACACAGGACCAGCCCGAAGCAAACCGCAAGGTCAACAGCCACATGATGTGATCAAGAGGCCACAGAAGCACGAGGAGCTCACGGCGTCCCTAGAAGGCATCCGCGTAGTGCTCATTGGTGATTTACACGAATTGCCCATCTTGGACATGAGTATCAAGGGTTTCACTGCCACGGCAGCCGACTGGACAAGCTCTCTGAAGGCTGAAACAGCGCTCGACATGTACATCAACGTCTACAACTTTGCCAAGTCTGCTTGGGAGCCACTCATCGAGCCCTGGCAAGTCGGGCTTGGCGTGGCAAAGGAGCAGTCCACCGGGCTGTTGTCTGTGGACGTCGCTTCAAAGAAGACCTTCGACATCACTATTACCACTGCTACGATAGCTCTAGCCTCCAAATCATTCAACTTCCTGACACAAGACCAGGATGTTTTGGGCAAACCTCGCGGGGTAGAAGCGCCATACAAGATTCGAAACTACACTGGATTTGACATCGCTATTCAGGCCAAAAGCCAGAGCAATGAGGACATTTTCGCCAAGCTGGGCGACGGTGAGGAGGCTCCTTGGAGCTTTGAGCATTGGGAGAAGATGCGCGAGAACATCATGTCAGAAAGCAACACGGCCAATAGCGTCTCGATACAGATTGAGGGAAGCGGGTTCGACCTAGTAAAGAATATTCGCCTCAATCGCGAGGGCGAGTTCTTGTACAGTCTCCGTCCGAAGACCGATGACGTTCTTCACCGACTTCTTGTGGAAATTGAACTCGGGCGTGACAATATCAAATACGTTACACTGCGGTCACCGCTGTCCGTCGAGAACAATACTCACATCTCAATCGAGCTTGGCGTCTTCGACGCCCAAGAGGGCCATTTGCTCAAGATCGAGAAGATTCCACCAGGGCAGAGCCGACCGGCACCGGTCGGCGCGGCTTACCTGAAGAGTCTTCTTGTCCGACCTGACTCTGGCTTTGGATACGAATGGTCTTCTGAGCCGTTGTGGTGGAGAGATTTGCTCAAGAGGCCGACGAGGACTCTTATCTGCAAGGGAGAAAGCAACGACCCCTTCTACTTCCAGATGAACACAGTTTACGACAAGGGCCATTTCTTGACAGGGAAATATCCTTACATGAAACTCAAGCTTTCACCCCCAGTTGTCCTAGAAAACCTGCTACCGTACGATTTCAAGTATGCGGTATATGACAAGAATGCCCAACGAGATTGGAGCAATTTCTTGAGAAAAGGCGGCGAGAGTCCCTGTCACATGATCGAGCTATCCCATCTCTTACTCGTCAGTATCGATATGCAAGACACGCAATTCAAAGCAAGCGAGTACGCAATCGTCAACGCACCCCAGCATTCTGACTTTAGGAAGGAGAGCAAACTCGTCTGTAAGGATGAAGACGGACTTCCCTTGAGCTTGCGTCTTCATTACGTCAAGGTGCCCGACGGAGGGGGCGCATTCAAGGTTACGGTCTACAGCCCATATGTTGTTCTCAATAAGACTGGCTTGGGTATGAATCTACGCGGCAAACAGTTCCTGCAACAGGCTAAGAGAGCTGCGGGAGAATCGAGCCTCGATCATGCCGCAGGGAGCGAGAGTACCAAGGCACTGCCCTTCATGTTCTCATATGGCAGCGACGATCAGCGCAACCGCGCGCTGCTCAAGATTGGAGCCTCTGAATGGAGCAAACCGCAGAGTCTCGATGCTATTGGCAGCACGACTGAGATTGTTCTGTCCTCCACACAAAAGGACACCGAAATTCATGCAGGTATCACGGTGGAATCTGGTGAGGGCAAGTACAAGCTCACCAAGGTCGTCACTTTATCGCCACGTTTTGTGGTGAAGAACAAACTGGGCGAGGACATTCACCTGCGCCAGCCCGGGTCGTCGGATTTTTTGACCGTGGAAACTGGCTCGCTCTACCCGCTACATTTCCTGCAACGTGCCAGGGAAAAGCAGCTTATGCTGTGCTATTCAGGCGTCGACAACCAGTGGTCATCTCCATTCAACATCTCAGACGTCGGCACCACCCACATCAAGATAGCAAAGGCTGGACAGCGACAAAAGCTCATTCGGGTCGAGATCTTGATGGAAGACGCCACAATCTTCTTGCACCTCAGCCTGGAGAAGAAAGCATGGCCGTTTTCGATGCGCAATGAGAGTGACACGGAATTCACCTTCTACCAGGCAGACCCCAACAGAATCCACGAGTCGCATGATGGCGACGGCGATCGATCAGGCTGGCGGCAGATACGCTATAGGCTCCCGCCAAGGAGTATCATGCCGTATGCTTGGGATTTCCCGTCGGCGAAGAAAAAGGAAGTGGTTCTCACTGTGTTTGGCAGAGAGCGATATGTCAAGCTCGCTGAGATCGGAAACCAAGTCCCGTTCAAGTTCCCTGACAGCACTGGCACACAGAAAATCGTTGACATCAATGTTGCCGCCGATGGTCCGACCCAAACTCTCATCCTTTCGAACTTCAAGGTCAACAAGAGTCTATACCGGCAGAAGACTATGAGCGCGTCTTCTGCTGCTGCAGCCAACAGCAGCCAATCTAGTGGATTTGTTGTGAAGAAGCAAGACGACCCTGCAACTTTTCAGGCCCATTTCAGACTCAACGGCATCGGCGTCTCTTTGGTCAATCAGCAGATGAAGGAGCTTGCCTACGTCACTTTGCGCGATATCGAGCTCAAGTACAACGAATCTCGCTTGCACCAAGGTATCACGACCAATATCAAATGGATCCAGGTCGATAATCAGCTCTATGGCGGCCTCTTTCCCATGATCTTGTACCCGGCAAAGGTACAACAGCGTGCCGAGGACGTCGAGCTACACCCCTCTCTTCATGTCGGTATCCAACGCGTGAAAGACGACTCCTTTGGTGTCCTCTACGTCAAGTACTTCACTGTCTTGCTGCAAGAGATGACCATCGAGTTGGACGAGGACTTCATCTATGCAGTCTTGGACTTCTCGAAGGTTCCTGGGGCATCGTGGACGCAGGATCAGGTAGACAAGCTGTGTGACGAGAACATTGACGTCCCAGAGCCAAAACAAGAGCAGTCCGGACAGGACATCTATTTTGAGGCGCTCAATATCCAGCCCATGCAGCTGAATCTCTCTTTCATGCGCACTGACAGGGTCAGTGTCGACGACAAGACATCCACACGTAACCCAGTCATGTTTCTGGCCAATGTCATGACCATGGCTATCGGCAACATCAACGACGCTCCCATCAGAATGAACGCTCTGCTGATTGAGAACGCGCGTGTATCGATGCCAGTCCTCATCCAGCTTATGTCCAACCACTATAGCCAGGAAGTCCTCTACCAGGTACACAAAATCATTGGCAGTGCCGACTTCCTCGGAAACCCCGTTGGACTCTTCAACAGTATCAGCAGCGGCATTACTGATGCCTTTTACGAGCCCTACCAAGGCCTATTGATGTCTGAGAATCCAGAGGACTTTGGTGTCGGCATTGCCAAGGGCGCGGCCAGCTTTGTCAAGAACTCCGTCTACGGCTTCTCTGATTCGTTCTCGAAGTTTACAGGGAGCGTTGGCAAAGGCTTGGCTGCCGCGACACTCGACAAGCAATTCCAAGATAGACGAAGAATTACGCATGCGCGAAACCGCCCAAAGCATGCCTTGTATGGCGTCACAACAGGTGCCAATTCCTTCTTCACCTCGATTGCCTCTGGTCTTGGTGGGGTAGCCCGCAAGCCTCTCGAAGGTGCTGAACAAGAAGGCGCGGTGGGCTTCTTCAAGGGTGTCGGCAAGGGCTTTATTGGACTTGCTACCAAGCCTGCTGTTGGCGTCTTCGACCTGGCGTCCAATGTGTCCGAGGGTATTCGCAACACCACGACGGTCTTTGACGGCTCTGAGCTAGACCGTGTGCGAATCGCGCGCTTCGTCCCGTCGGACGGCATCGTACGGCCGTACAACCAACGTGAGGCCCTTGGGCAATTCTGGCTGAAGCAGGTTGACAATGGCAAGTACTTCAACGAGGAGTATATCGCCCACCTAGAGCTACCTCGCGAGGACATGGTCGTCATGGTCACATACTCACGTATTTTGCTGATCCGCAGTCGCCGCCTGACGACTGAGTGGGACGTGCCGCTCAAGGAGATCCAGACTATTTCCAAGGAGCGCACAGGTCTTAGTGTTGTGTTCCGCGGTGGACAGAACGGGCCATTCATCCCCGTTGGTGAGGAGAGCGGGCGTGCATTCCTGTACAGGATGGTTGCCGTTGCAGTAGAGGAGTTCAACAGGCGGTACAAAGGACTCGAGTAGAGTTTTCTCATGATGTTGAGCATAGGGACATGTTGTGTTTCAGCAGCACGTGGGAGCTGACGGCTCGCTGCCAAGCTGGGAGTATGATCGCTGGGCTACAGATTGTGAAGGAGGAGGCACAATTCTATCATACACCAAAGCAGCTAATTACACTGTTTTTACTCTTACCTTCTACCATATAATTTTTGGTGGCATCTTTTGCCTTCCAAGGAAACCGTCATCGTGAACATGATGATGTTGTGCAGAGCAGCGGTTGTGTGATTGCGTCAGGCATTGCGGATAGACTGTTTAGAAGGCTTTGGAGGGCAAAACTGCTCAGCTTCGAGTGGAAAGGGAATGCTGTCACCTCCGCGATACTTCCTTGTGGACTCGAAAGAGGGGAACTTTATTGGCTGTCTCCAGTATGAAAACTCAATGTGTTGGACGGACGAATTTGGAGCTGATTGGAACACTTATTCATTCTCATGACTCATGGTAACGTGATTCTGGCGAACAAATTCACGGCGGAAGGCGTACTTCGCACAACATCGTGGGTATCCATTCTATTATCCTGCAGGGAACGAAATGCATGTACATGCGCCGATATCTCTCACCAACGCCGTGTGAGTGCCAACGCATTGGCCCGCCGTCCCCACCGTTGTAACCTCGCCTAAAGTGGACCAAGTAGAGCTAGAATAGAAAGAAACGAAAAAAAAAAAAAAAAAAACCATTGTTGAGTGGGGATGCGTGCTGGGTATCGTTTGTGAGGCAAGAGACTAGTGAAGAAGGCCAATAAGTTGACCACGACTCGTCATGACGGATCGCGATTGTGGAAAAAGCCATAGACGCGGTGCTATGTGCCCTGACGATCGGCGAAAATCCGCAACCACGATTACAAAGATTGGGCGGTCTGGTTTCATGGCAGCTGGGGTGAAAATTTACAAGGTGTGTTGAAAAAGGTAACGCTGAAAAGATGCGGGTGGAGTGCTGTGCAAGATCGTTGAATCATGACATGTGGCGCCCGTGCGAGACGAGCCGCACAATCTGTCAAGCATACGACTAGCGGAAGTGACGGCGCGAATGGAAGCATCGGCAAACCCGTTAGGCGTCGGGCTGCCAGCTTCGCTCGAGTGTCAGATCCGCATCGTCTGGTAGCGCAGACATGTGCTCGTTCATCAGATCGAGACAGGCTTTTGAGGCTGTACACGTAGGTTAGCCACACTGCTTTGATGGACCCCCAAGTCGTGCCCTATGCGTCGTGAAATAGAAGAAATGAAATATGCGAGAACGAAAAGGAGGAAACCGGCCGGACGAGGTGATGTCATGCCAGGATTAAGGAAGAAAAGAATGAGTGGAGACGCAGGATGTGTGAAGTTTCAAGCGTCTCACGAAACCAAGCAGAGCGAGCGGGCCGAATCAGGACCCACCTGCTTAGCTCTGAGATGCAAGGGACGGCATGAACCGGAATGAAAATAGCAACTCGGGAAGGGGGAAAACCGACAGGAGCAGGGACATTGCAGAAAATGGCGTGGGCACTTACGCAGTAACATGCTGGCGTCGCCAGAGCTCAATGCAGCGCTCATACGAGCAGACTTGTAGCAACCATAGGCCTGCTGAAGGGCAAGCATACGCTGCCAGAGCCGGGCAGGGTCGCCATCGGTAC
>Ga0214502_1000047_pt1 | contig 11674 bp, 9 predicted proteins | sample G5R2MT_8_FD_206151 | JGI IMG/M metagenome (GOLD analysis project Ga0214502, IMG submission 206151) | Metatranscriptome of phyllosphere microbial comminities from switchgrass, GLBRC, Michigan, United States - G5R1_NF_12SEP2016_LR2... | ecosystem: Host-associated > Plants > Phyllosphere >... | reverse complement strand
CGGCCAGACAGTATCCAAAAACACCGGAGAATACAACCGCCAGTGTGAGTTTAAGCTTGATTAACTCAATATATGCTTTGATCTTAACTCCAACTTCACTTACCTCAAATATTCGCTGCATACTATAAACGTTGAGAAGAGACAGTTTCCAGTTGACTTTCAAGGCGCTCGCTTTTTGGGCTTATTCGTAGCCAGGCCATATATTGTAAACCAATCATAACTACAGCCAGCAATAGATGAATTGGCTGCATAGCCGCAGGAACGCCCCCGTAAGCCATAATGACTCCTGATACTATTTCCATGACGACAATTGCCATCATAGTGACACCCAATTTATATACTGAAGTACCCTGAATCACTTTTCGAATTTGGTAGACTACAGCAATGTGCAAAACCAGAACCAGTATAGAAAAAGAACGATGGACATAAAAGTGCCAGTCCAAATTATCAATCCAGTTCACACGCTGCTCATAACCCAGCCGGTTAACAACCTGGTCTAACGCTGTTCGTACCTGTGTTCCCAGCACAACCTGAATTGTTGATATTACCAATGTAGCAATGAGTAGTCGACTTAACGTAGTATACTGATGAACCGATAACTCTGTATTTGCGTCGGAGTCAGCCCGAGCAAAGACATACAAAAGGGCAAAAACAACTAAAATTGCCAGTAGAAAGTGAATGGTGATCATGTACTGGGCTAGCTCGGTCGACACGACCTTAGCACCCAACCACCCATTTAAACCAATCAGGATAAAAGCAGCAAAGCTTCCTAGTACAATTGGCTTATTTGTTTTCAGAAAGCTAAGAGAAGCAATCAGAGTGACAAAAACGATAAAACCTGAGAAGGCTCCAATCAAACGATTGATGTATTCAATCCACGTCTTTGTGGCATTAAACTCAACTTCACCTTTCAACTTGGCACCGTAAATTTCCTGATAATCTACTGGCAGTTGTGATATATGTGTGGGGGGAATCCATCGACCAAAGCATTTCGGCCAGTCTGGACAGCCCATTCCGGACCCTGTTCCTCTGACAACACCACCGGCCAGAACGACCAGATAAATGCATAATACTGTCAGAAGCGCCAGAGCCCGGAATTGCCGTTTTTTAGAATTAGTGAGGTTGTTTGAATTGGTCATTCAGATTTTGAGCCTCAATTTCCTTTTCCAGCCCAATCATTTCCATCTCGTGAGGCAGATTTGATTCAGGGGTTTGTGAATAAGGCACGTTTTGAGGAATGAAATCGTCAACAGCACCTGGCTTGCTATAATCGTATGGCCAGCGATATACCGCTGGAATTTCGCCGGGCCAGTTACCGTGACCAGGTTCAATGGGAGTTGTCCACTCAAGTGTGTTCGACTTCCATGGATTCTGCGTTGCGCGTTTCCCTTTAATAATGCTATAGAAGAAATTCCATAGGAATATAAACTGCGCGGTGAACGTGAATATCGCTGCCAGACTGATGAAGGCATTCATGTCCGCAAAGATGTTCTTCGTAAAATCATAGCTGGTGAATGCGTAGTACCGACGTGGGAAACCAGCAATACCAACGTAGTGCATTGGGAAGAATACCAGATAGATACCGATGAATGTCAGCCAGAAGTGAACGTAACCAAGTTTCTCGTTCATCATCCGTCCAAACATTTTTGGAAACCAGTGGTAAACACCTGCCAATAGACCAAAAGCCGAAGCAGCGCCCATCACTAAGTGGAAGTGGGCAACAACGAAATACGTATCATGCAACTGAATATCAAGGGCAGCATTACCCAGAATAATACCAGTCAGACCACCTGAGATAAAGAACGATACCAGACCGATCGAAAACAGCATAGCTGGCGTAAACCGGATATTACCGCGCCACAGAGTCGTAATATAGTTGAACGCTTTTACGGCCGATGGAACAGCAATAATCAGCGTCAGGAACATGAATACCGATCCCAGGAAGGGATTCATACCGGTTACAAACATGTGGTGAGCCCATACGATAAATGCTAAGAAAGCAATACCGATCATTGACGCAATCATGGCGCGATAACCAAAGATTGGCTTCCGGGAATTTGTAGCAATAATCTCAGACGTCAGTCCCAGAGCAGGCAACAGGACAATATATACTTCTGGGTGCCCAAGGAACCAGAATAAATGCTGAAATAGAATTGGTGAACCGCCTACGTTTGGTAAAGCCTCACCGTTTACATAGATTTCAGACAGGTAAAAGCTGGTACCAAAGCTCCGGTCAAAGATCAGCAGTAAAGCCGCCGAAAGAAGTACAGGGAACGAGATAAGCCCCAAAATGGCCGTCAGAAAGAATGCCCAGATCGTCAGAGGTAATTTGCTGAACGACATACCCCGCGTCCGCAGGTTAATGACCGTAGTGATATAGTTGATACCACCCAGCAGCTGCGACACAATGAATAAGGCCATACTGCTCAACCAGAGTGTCATACCTAACTCGGACCCTTTATGAGCCTGAGGCAATGCGCTTAATGGCGGATATACAACCCAACCACCGGCTGCCGGTCCTGTTTCGATAAACAGAGAGAAGAGCATAACAACACTGGCTATAAAGAAAAACCAGTATGACAGCATATTCAGAAAACCTGACGCCATATCACGGGCACCAACTTGTAATGGAATTAGGAAGTTGGAGAACGTACCACTCAAACCAGCGGTCAATACGAAGAATACCATGATGGTACCGTGCATCGTGACCAGTGCCAAATAAAAATCGGGATCGATTTTATCTGATTCATTAATCCACCCGCCCAGAATTGGCCGTAGGAATCCCAGTTTCATGTTTGGGAAGCCCAACTGAAGGCGAAACATTACAGATAAGCTGATACCGATGACTGCCCAGAGAATACCTGTGATCAGGTACTGCTTAGCTATCATCTTATGGTCTTCAGAGAAAATGTATGTACGCCAAAAACTTTGTGGCTCGTGGTGGTCGTGCTCAATGTGATGAGCCACGGTCGCCGAATCCCCTGTTACAGTCGCCATAGTATTTGGTTAATAATAGTTTTTAAATTATCGAATAGTTGCCGTTGCCAGTGAAACACCACCAGCGGATTTTACGCGTGCTGTAGTGCTATCCGCTGGGGCTGCTTCCGTTCCAGAAGCGGGCAAATACTTAGCGGCTTTCGCTTTCAGCGACGCTGGAATACGATCAGCCAATTCAGGCGTTACGTTCAGCAGTGGCTTTTGCTCCTTGCACCAGGCGGTCCAGGACGCTTCATCTTCTACAACCAGATTGATCTTCATGGAGAAGTGGCCGCGTCCGCATACTTCTGTACAAGCAATTTCGTACTTAAAGTCCGGGTTGCCGGTGATGTTGCGCATTTCGTCCGTGGTTTTGTCAGCCACAAACCAGAAACGCGTTGGCATACCAGGAACGGCGTCCATTTTCACTCGTAGGTGAGGAATAAAGACACTGTGTAATACGTCACGAGCCCGAATCTTTAATAATACAGGCTTATTAACGGGAATGTGTAATTCCGATGTAGAGGTGAAATCATCAAACGATGCTTCGTCTGTGTAATCAATTCCTGTGTCGTTGTTGCTGTTGATCAGCTTGTAGTTATAAGCACCCAGTTTGTTATCATCAACGCCTGGATAGCGAATAATCCAGTTAAACTGCTTCCCAACGATCTCAACAACCTGGGCGTCGGCTGGCGCTTCAGACATGATGTCACGCCATGCGCGCCATCCCGAAAATACAAGCACCGCCATAACAACGGCAGGAATAACTGTCCAGATCAACTCCAGTTTGTGGTTTTCTGGGTAGTAAGCGGCTCTGTGTCCTTTTTTGTACTGGTACTTCCAGGCAAAAGTGAACAACAAAGTATTCGTAACAACAAAGGCAGCCGTAATAATGCCCATTGTCAACCAGAACAGGAAATCTGTCCGGCGACCGTGTGCAGTCGAAGCTTCCGGTAAAAAGTACTGAGCTGCATGCAGATAAGACCAAACGGCACCAATAATACCAAGCACTAGGAATACCATGAACATGGCTCCGTTGATCTTATTACTCATGCCGATCTGGCCTTCTTCGGCAGATCCACTTGCATTCTTAACTACCGCAGCCATCCGGGAAATGACCATGACGGCTAACCCCAGAAAGATTATCGATAATATGGTGATTATATAAACCATGCTGTAAGCAAATTATAGAATTAAATGTCGTGATGTAAGCTCTCCTCCAGCATTGGGTGATTCTTCGCAATCAAATTAGCTTTTGTTAGTTGCGACGAAAGCGACCACATAAAACCACAGGCGAAAATCAGAATCATTCCGAACTCAACGGGACCAAATCCACCATGAGCACCAACGGTTCCAGGCATAATATTGGTGTAGAAATCAAAATAGTGACCAATTATTATACCCCAGGCAGCCAGCTTCAAAAAGACGTATGTCCGCTTCGAATCCCTTGTCATCAGAACAAGAAATGGAAAGACAAAGTTTAGAAACAGGCTAATGAAAAATGGGGCTTTATAGAACCCACCATAACCACTGAAACGCTCACGATAATAGATGGTTTCCTCTGCCAAGTTAGCGTAGTAAATCAGCATAAATTGCGCAAACCAGACGTACGTCCAGAAGATACTGAATGCAAACATGAACTTACCCAGATCCTGTAGGTGACTGTCGTTTACCAGCTTCAAATAGCCACGTTCCTTCAGACTAACAACCGTTAGTGTGATGATAGCTAAGCCCGTTACGTGCCAGCTAGCCAGTGTGTACCAGCCAAACATGGTGCTGAACCAGTGCGTGTCAATTGACATAATAAAGTCCCAGGCAGACGTTGACGAAGTAACTGCAAATACGACAAGGAAGGCAACACCGTATTTGATGCTCTTCTCGTAGTATTCCGTTCCACCTTCCAGATCCTCTTTCAATGAGAAGTTACGGATTTTCGTCCACAACCAGTACCAGGAGCCGATGTACACAACCAAACGGATCAGGTAGAAAGGTGTATTCAAAAAGCCTGCTTTACCGGCAATGATGTGATCGTATTCCGGGCTGGTTGGATCATAAAGAGCAGGGTTCTTCCAATGAAACAAATCTTGGCCAGCCAGAAAAAATACCGCCAGCAGAACCAGACCCATGTAAGGAACATAGGCTGGCATAGCCTCTGGTACTCGCTTGAAAGCCGAGGACCAACCTGCCTGCGCCAGGTAATTGTAGGAAATAAAGAACATTCCAATAACCGAAGCGCCAATGAAGTAAACAGCATTCAGCCACAGGTTAGCCCAGATCCGGGTTGTCCATTTGTACGCATGATGGCCAGTTTCATGGCCTTCTGCAGTGTGAGCGGCTGCGTTGTGTGCTTCATGACCACCGGCTCCCGACGCTAATAAAAAAGCGCCAAGTGCAACCAAAGCAACACCAGCGCCTATTCCGATAAGAAGCCGACGCTTGGACTGGTCAGTAAATTCAAATTGTTCGTCTAGTGACGGTAATGCGTGAGCCGATGCCATTCTCTGGTTTATTGTTCCCAGTTTTTAACGCGAAAATCTCGTTAAAACGGAGTTTTACGATACTAATTATCCTTGCTGTAATGTATGTACGTACTGCACAATTTTCCACCGGTCATCGGGCGTAATTTGCGAACCATGAGGCCACATACGTCCTTTACCGTTTGTTATTACGTGGAAAATATGCCCATCATTCATCGTTTTATACGCATCTGCCGAGTAGCTTGGTACACCTTTGTACTCCTTGCCTACCGCACCATCACCTTTACCCGTTGCGCCGTGGCAGTGGGAACAGTAACGGGTGTACAACAATTTACCATCAGCCAGGTTCTTGTCATTTGCTGGGATAGGATTCGTTAGTACGCGTTCGGCAATTTCAATGCTATCCTTGGGGATGTTGTATAGCATCAGATCCGTCTTAGAACTATCTCCCGACCCAAACTTGGTCATGTAGTTTGGCCGGGCTACCGTACCGGGAGCGGGCAAACGCATATTTAGCCCCTGTGGATTGATGGAGTTTTCTTTAACCTGACGATATGGTTCATAACCAACCGCGTCGTACATCTGCGGTGCATATTCAAGACCGGTATCGTCGTGACTCCGCTTACAGGCAACGCCCGTAAACATAAGCCCAACAATGGCCAGTGTCGCTACACCTTTATAGTTCGTGATCATGCCCTTTGGAAAAATTAGAACTGCTTAATATTTACTTCGGCAGCTCCTGAAGTTTTTAGAATCTGCTCAATGTCTGCCTCAGCAAGTGTGTTCTTACTCAGGTCAATGGCCATGGCAAATTTATTATCAGTTGTCCGCAGATCGTACATCAGTGGCTTGGTCGTTGGTCCAAGTCCGTTTGAAATCAAAAACGTACCAACCATTCCCAGGGCGCTAAACAAAACTGTCAGCTCAAAAATAATGGGAACATAAATCACCGGCGAATACGAATCCTTACCACCTACAATCATCGGCCAGTCGAAACTTTCCGTATAAGCAGTTAATAACAACGCTGTCGTCGTTCCTGACAGTCCGAAAAGGAAGGCAGCAATACCCAGCCGGGACCGAGGATGCCCAAGAGCAACGTCTAATCCGTGAATTGGGAAGGGTGAATACACTTCTTGGATACGAACGCCCGCCTTCTTAACTTCTTTAACGGCTTCGAGCACTACGTCGTCATCATCGTAGATACCGACTAAGAATTTACCGTTTACGTCTGACATGTTCAGTGCTTATTCAGTTTTTAAAATGTAAGCCTGAAGCCTTTCAACTTCAGGCTTATTAGTTATTCTGCGTCTTTGTTGAATGTTGGGTTCGTTACGCGTTCCCCTTTAGCAACACCCGATACCGAAGCTGGCAGCTTCTCGGACGAAGACTTGATGACCGTCTTAACTTCTGCCATGTTCACAACCGGCAGGAACTTCGAGAAGGCTAGGAACAGTGTAAAGAACAGACCGAACGAGAAAATATAATCACTGATATCAAACAGCGTTGGGTGGAACATTGCCCAGCTTGATGGCAAGTAATCACGGTGAAGCGACGATACGATAATTACGAAGCGCTCAAACCACATACCAATGTTTACCACAACAGAAAGAACAAAGGTCCAGACAATGCTCCGGCGAATAGTACGTGACCAGAACAGCTGTGGTGAAATTACGTTGCAGGTCATCATCGCCCAATAGGCCCACCAATAAGGACCGGTAGCCCGGTTGATGAAGGTGTATGATTCAAATTCGTTACCCGAGTACCAGGCGATGAAGAACTCTGTCAGGTAAGCTACCCCTACAATCGAACCCGTTAGCGTAATGACTTTGTTCATCGACTCGATGTGCTCCAGCGTAATATAATCTTCCAGACGGAAAACTACCCGGATAATCAGCATCAGGTTTTGTACCATGGCAAAACCAGAGAAGATAGCACCAGCAACGAAGTAAGGCGGGAAGATTGTAGTGTGCCAGCCGGGAATAACCGACGTAGCAAAGTCCATACTTACAATTGTGTGTACCGAAAGTACAAGAGGGGTCGACAGACCAGCCAGAATCAAGCTGATATATTCGTAGCGAGCCCAGGTTTTAGCCGAACCATTCCATCCCAGCGAGAACGCACCATAAATGTAGCGGGATACTTTGCTGCGGGCACGGTCACGAATTGTTGCCAAGTCAGGTAACAGACCCATGTACCAGAATACTAGCGATACGGTAAAGTACGTACTGATAGCAAATACGTCCCATACCAGTGGCGACTTGAAGTTTACCCACAGAGAGCCAAATGTATTCGGCAATGGTAGCGCCCAATAAGCCAACCAGGGACGGCCCATGTGCATTAGAATAAACGTAGCTGCGCATATTACGGCAAAGATCGTCATAGCTTCGGCAGCCCGGTTAACAGCCGTCCGCCATTTCTGACGGAATAGCAGCAGAATAGCGGAGATCAATGTTCCGGCGTGACCGATACCTACCCACCATACGAAGTTGGTGATATCCCAGGCCCAACCTACAGTTTTGTTAAGTCCCCAGACGCCTAATCCTTCCCACCAGGTCCAGAAGACGCAGGCAGTACCATAAATAAGCACAACAACAGCAATGGAGAAAGCGATAGTCCACTCGCGGGTGGGGCTTCCTTCCACCTGCTTACTAATATCCTCCGTCACGTCGGCATAGGTCTTACCGCCGGTGACAAGGGGAGTTCTTACAGCTGATGTTACATGCGACATATTTTTACTTTAGTTTTATTCGGTTCACGTTACACGATCAAAGCGATTACGATTTACAAGCGTAACGCGTTTGTCACATTTATTGAGTTATGCGTGTGATTCCTGACGGGTCTCCTGCTTAGGCATTTCGTCCTTGTTGCGGATTTTTGTCAGGTACGAGATTTGTGGTCTCACGTTGATTTCTTCCAGTACGTGGAACGCACGACCTTCCATCTCTTCCTCAAGCATTTTAGAAATCGTGCTCTCTGGATTGTTCATATCACCAAATACAATGGCATTCGTCGGGCAGCCCTGCGAGCAGGCGGTCTGCACTTCGTCGGGCATTAACCGACGACGTTCTTTTTTCGCCGTCAGTTTGCCTTCCTGAATACGTTGTACACAGAATGAGCATTTCTCAATAACACCACGCGACCGAACGGTTACGTCTGGGTTGATCTGCATTTTACCCAGATCGTTATTGAAGTTGTAATCGAAGTTCTCGTTGTCTGGATATTTGAACCAGTTGAAACGACGCACTTTGTAAGGGCAGTTGTTAGCACAATAGCGGGTACCTACACAACGGTTGTAGGTCATCTGGTTCAAACCCTCTGTGCTGTGAGTTGTTGCCAGAACCGGACAAACCGTTTCGCAAGGTGCGTTACTGCAGTGTTGGCACAGCATAGGCTGGAATGTAACCTCTGGATTAGCCGAAGCTATTTCCAAACCGCTTACATCTTCTGCCTCCGCATCACTGCTGTAATAGCGGTCGATACGTAACCAGTGCATTTCCCGGCGATTTATTACTTCCTGGCGACCAACAACAGCAATGTTGTTTTCTGCCTGACAGGCAATAACGCAGGAGCCACAACCAAAGCAGGAGTTCAGGTCAATGACCATACCCCATGAATGGTTCGGTTTACCGTAACCATTCCAGAGCGAGATCTCGTCAGCTTTTTTCTCGCCTTCTGAGCTATGAACGACAGGCTCATAACGTCCTGCTTTCGGGTTCTTTTTGTAGTCCGCCAGTTTAGCTTCCTGCAATACTGCCCGACGTCCCATCACAGTTTCGTGCGTCTGGGTTTGAGCAATTTCGCGGGTACCACTTGCCTTTTCGACTTTTGCACTAACCGACGACAGGCTCAGGTATCCATTCACAAAAGAAGCAAATGGGTACATATTCTTGCCAACACCGCTAGCGGCTTTACCAGCTTTTTCACGGCCGTAACCGATGGCTACCGATACAGTATTGTCAGCCTGGCCTGGTTGAATCAGAACGGGCAGTTCGACAGATTTACTACCTACCGCAACGGTAACCAGATCGTTTTGTGACAAACCCATATCATGGGCTGTCTTCTGCGACATAGCTGCGTAGTTGTCCCAACACGCTTTCGATATTGGATCAGGCATCTCCTGAAGCCAAGGATTATTAGCCATGAAGCCAGTTCCCATCACTGTTTTTTCGTACAGCGACAACTCCATGCCCGTCGATGGCTTGTAACGCTGAGCGATAGCCGATGCAGCAACAGCGGTGTTGCCAGCAAACGTAGCACCACCAGCAGCGGGTAAAGCGGCAGGTTCAAATACACCATCATGCAATGCCTTGACCCAGAATTCGTCAAACGAACCAAAGCCAGAAGCTTTTGGGTAGTAGTTCGAACGCCAGAAGTTTTTCAGATACGTCTGAAAATCACTTGGCTGTCCGGCCCACTTCAGTAGGCTAGACTGGAACTGACGAGTTTTGAAGATATTCGTGATAGCAGGCTGTGTCAGGCTATAAAACCCTTGTTTTGGCTCCGCGTCGTTCCAGCACTCCAGATAGTGAGGGGCTGGAGCAACATACTTCGCCAGCGAAGCCGTCTCATCAGCCCGGTCGGCAAACGAAACGGAAAGCTTAGCTTTTGGCAATGCTTCGGCCAGTTCAGCACCACGCGGGTGGTCGTACACTGGGTTTGATTCGAAGAACATTACCGCGCCAACCCGACCAGCTTTTGCTTCGTCAATGAAGGCGTTCATCTGAACGTCGTTACCCTGTGCATAGTTGACAGGTGCATTCAGGTTGATGATCGAGTCGTAAGCACCCAGCAATGCGTTCAGAGCGTTAACCATCACCTGAACGTTAGGATCGTTTGATCCTGACATTACTACGGCACGGCCCCGCGAACGGGCCAGATCCGTTGCCGCTTTATCCAGATTATCGACCGTAACGCTCGGAGCGCTTACGGGTGTACCACCTAGTTTAGCAGCTACTTTATTGTACAGAGCCGCTACAACCAGACCCTCCTGCGAAGGCTTGATCGCCGTTCTGTAATCAGCATTAGCCCCCGTCAGCGACAGACCAGTTTCGAACTGGTAATGGCGTGACATATCGGTTTTCGTTTTACTAACCCGACGTGTTGCTGCGTAATCAATCGCGTTTTCGTTCGACGCAATACCCGATCCCAGGAAGTCAGCACACACTAACGATGGTTTGTACACGACTTAGGTTATAGGATGGAATGACCGATCTACCGAATGACAGTTGGTTAGCCTGAATAATACCAGCAGCCGAATTGGCATCATACATGATATGACGCGTCGTTGGATACTTGGTTGTAAACGCAGTAATAACCGCTTTAGTAGCAGGGCTCAGTACTGTTGAGGTAATAATCCGAATAGCGCCACCCTGTGCCGCTATTGAACTCAGCTGACTAATGACCTCACGGTCAATGGTTGCCCAGTCAACGTCCGTTTCGCCCCGTTTTGGGCCTTTTAGTTTGTCATTATCGTACAACGACAGAACCGAAGCCTGAATACGGGCACTCGTACCACCTTTGCTTACGCTCGATTGTGGATTACCTTCAACTTTTATAGGCCGTCCTTCGCGGGTTTCTACCAGAATGCTCGCATAATCTCCACCATAAGAATAGCTCGAAGCGTAGTAGTCCGAAATAGAAGCGAATGTAAAGTCAGGCTTTTTAATATATGGAATTGCTTTGTGAACAGGCGTTTCGCAGGCAGCCAGCGATACCGCAGCCATACCAAAACCCATTACTTTCAGGAAATCGCGACGTTGAGTGTTACCACCACCGAGCAAACCCCCGTCTAAATCCGAACCCGACGCGGGCGTTTCTGGATCAGCAAATTCACTATTGGCATTTTTTACGAAAGTAGCGTCGTTACGTAACTCTTCGACACCTTTCCAATACCGTTTGGTTGTATTTTCCATGCGTATTTATTGCGGTAAGTGTTGGTTGGGTCGATGTTAGTAGTGACACTTAGAACATTCCAAACCACCAATGTTCGCCACTTTAAGCGGTTCTTTGCTTTGTTTCTGGTGTAATGCAACCAGCTTATCGTAATAAGCATTGTCTTTTGCATTCACCTCCGTTTTCCGGTGGCAGTCAATGCACCAGCCCATCGTTAGCGACGAGCGCTGCTCAACAACTTCCATTTTTTCGATTTCACCATGGCAGGTCTGGCACTGTACATTACCTACGTTCACGTGTTGAGCGTGGTTGAAGTAAGCTAGGTCAGG
>Ga0214502_1000044_pt1 | contig 11841 bp, 12 predicted proteins | sample G5R2MT_8_FD_206151 | JGI IMG/M metagenome (GOLD analysis project Ga0214502, IMG submission 206151) | Metatranscriptome of phyllosphere microbial comminities from switchgrass, GLBRC, Michigan, United States - G5R1_NF_12SEP2016_LR2... | ecosystem: Host-associated > Plants > Phyllosphere >... | reverse complement strand
CATGCGGTCGGATGCTTCCATCCGGACCAAGCTGAGCCTCGTATTTGCCGGTTCGCTGGCAGGGGAGATCCTGTGACCTGGGTGCATCAAGATAAATGTGCGATCGTGGGGGTCGGCGCGACAGATTATTACGTGCGCGGAAAAAGCTGGCCGCGGACGATGAACGATATGGCGGGCGAAGCCATTCTTAAGGCCTGCGAAGATGCCGGCATTTCGGTCAAGGATGTGGACGGGTTCGCCTACTACGCCGGCGCCAGTGCGGGCTATGTCGACAAGTTCGACAGTGGCTCGCTTATGGAGACGCTGGGCATGGAGAATGTCTCGTTCACCGCGTCCCTGACGTCGGGCGGCGGCGGCGTGGCAGGGTCGATGGGCTTGGCGGCCGCCGGTCTCATGAACGAAGACTGCCGCTACGCCGTCACGGTGATGGCCGTCCAGCAGGTGCCTACGGCCCGACTGGGAACGATCTTCGCATCGATGAAGCCCGATCCCGAAAACAGCTTTTTGCAGCCCTCCGGTTTGGTCGGCCCAGGACATCTGATGAGCGTTCTCGCTCGTCGCCACATGCACCTCTATGGCTCGAATGAGGATGTGCTGGCGGAAATCGTGATGGCCTCGCGTCAGCATGCGCTAAACCGCCCAAAGGCCATCCGCCGCACGCCGCTCACCAAGCAAGAATATCTCGACTCGGTCATGCTGGCCGATCCCCTGCGGCGACTGGATTTCTGTCTTGAGACAGACGGCGCCATCGCCATCATTACGACAACCGCGGAACGCGCCAAGGATTGCCGTCAGAAGCCGGCCTATATCCACGCGAGCGCGCATGGCGCATCGCGGAGTTGGGGTCGGGCATTCGGCTGGATGGGTATGCCCGATCCGGTATTTACAAGTTCCGGACATCAATTTGTTGCCGATCGGGTCTGGGCACAATCCGGGTTGCGCGCGACGGACATGGACGTCGCTCTGATCTACGATCATTTCAGTTCGATGGTCCTCGCCCAAATGGAAGATTACGGGTTCTTCGCACGCGGTGAAGGCAACGATTACATCCTCTCTGGCAAGCTTCGGTATGATCCGGCCACGGGCAAGGGTGTCAATGGAGGCATCCCGGTGAACCCACATGGCGGTCAGCTCAGCGAAGCCTACATCATTGGGATGACTCACATTGTTGAGGCAGTCGAACAGGTTCGCGGAACGGCGATCAATCAAGTCAGGGATTGTGAGTTTGCCCTCGTGACCGGCGGCCCTGCCCCCATCCCCGTTTCCAGCCTGATCCTGAGGAGTGCCTGATGACCACCTCAATCGCTTACGGCCCCGCCCGATTGCTGCCGGGTGATCAGATTCAGATCAGCGCCAACCCGGACACAGAACCGTTCTGGCTTGCAGCCAAAGAACGTCGGCTCACGGCGTGCGAATGCGGCAATTGCGGGCAGTTCCGTCTTCCCCCGACCGCATATTGCCCGAACTGCTCGAGCAAGGACCGCAACTGGCCGACACTCCCCGGCACAGGTGAGGTGTTCAGCTTTGCCATTTGTAACAAGCATCCTGCTACCGGAGAACCGTTCGTCTATGTCCCGGTTGTAGTGCAACTTGACGAGGCTGGTGGTACCCGCCTCGTCGGCAACTTGACCGGCTGTAACGCGGAAGACGTCAAGATCGGGATGAAAGTGACGGTCGAGTGGACCGACATCTGCGATGGCTGGACCCTGCCGAATTTCCGCGTACTTTGAGCGCTCATCGTCATGGAAGATGTCGCAGCTGCAGGTAAGGTCCTGATCACTGGCGCCGGTGGAGGCATCGGGCTTGGCTTGGCCGTCGAATTCGCTCAGCGCGGTTTCCCGGTTATCGCTGCCTTGCGGGACGCCACCAAACGAACGGCGCTCGATGCCGCCTTGGCCGGTCTCGAAGATCGGATCGAGGTCGTTCAACTCGACGTGCGCAACGCGAGCACGTTCGAGATGCCTGACGACGTCGGTATCCTCATCAACAACGCGGGTATACGCTACGACTATCTGCCGGTCGAGAAAATCGGCATGGCGGAGTGGCACGAATACTTCGATGTCAATTTTTTTGGAGTGGTTGGCCTCACCAGGCTGGCGATTCCGGCCATGCGAGAAGCAGGCCGCGGAATTATCTGCAACATCAACTCAAGCTCTCTATTCTATCCGCTGCCATTTCTGGGGCCTTATCGCGCCACTAAGGGGGCGATGGCTGCCTTCACCGAAACCATACGCAGCGAACTGGCGCCGTTTGGAATTCGGGTACGCGAAATTTTCCCTGGCCCAATCAAAACATCGCTATCCGCTGGTGGCATCCTTCATGTGACGCCCGCTGCAATCAAGTATCCGCCCTATGCGCCGATGGCTGAGCGCCAGCGGGCCAAGCAGATCGCTGCAGATCTGCCGATCTACAGAACCGCCGATGTTGCGCCGGCCATGGTCGACCACATCCTAAATCCCAAGGCAGCGATGCGAGCCGCAACTTGCGCCATGTCGCGGCAGGGCCTTGAGAACTGGCGCTCTGGCGAGGGTGGCGAGCCGCTTGTTGCCGGCTACGTTGATGCACTGCTCGGTTAGGTATCGTGTACTGTGGCGCAGGATCATCGGCCATCGCCGGGAACATCGAGGGCAGCCAATACACGTTTGAGTGGAAATTCAGCTACCGCCTGAGTCGGATCGACCAGGCGTCTGGTCAAATCAAGGAATAGTGCATGACCGATGCGGTTGTAGTCTCCACGGCTCGAACGCCGCTCGCCAAGGCGTTCCGAGGCGCGTTCAACAATACGCACAGCGGAACTCTGGGAGGGCATGCCATACGCCATGCCGTGGCGCGCGCCGGGATTGCCCCTGCTGAGATTGACGACGTGATCTTTGGTTGCGCCGTGCCAGAAGGCGACGCGGGGAACAACATCGCTCGACACTCCGGATTGGCGGGTGGCGTTCCGCTCAGCGCCGGGGGCGTCACGATCGCTCGTGCATGCAGTTCCGGGCTTCAGGCAGCCAGTTTTGCCGCGCAGCGGATTATTGTCGACCGGGTCACTGCCATAGTGGCTGGTGGAGTGGAATCCGTCAGCATGGTCTCACCTACCCAGCACGTGCCCAAGGCCGGGCGTACGCCCTGGATCCGTGAACATCAGCCCGGCATGCTCCTGTCCATGAACGAGACCGCCGAGGTGGTCGCCGAACGCTATGGCATCACGCGCAAGCGCAGGATGCCTATGCCTTCTCAAGCCAGAAGAGAACTACGAACGCGCAGGATGCCGGGCTGTTCGACGACGAGATCGTTCCGCTCGCAACACGTATGACCGTGACGGACAAAGCGTCGGGCGAAACGCGCGAGGTCGATACCGTGCTTCGGCGTGATGAGGCCAATCGACCAGATACCACCTTGGAGAGCCTTGCCAGGTTGAAGCCAGTGGTTCGAGAAGGTGGCACTGTCACGGCCGGCAACGCCAGCCAACTTGCCGACGGCGCTGCGGCGCTGGTTCTGATGAACGGCTCGATTGCGGCACAGCGCGGCATGCCGCTGCTGGGGCTTTACCGGGGCTTTGCCATCGCGGGCCTTGAGCCCGACGAGATGGGCATAGGGCCGATTTACGCCATCCCCAAGCTGCTCAAGCAGCATAATCTAGGGATCGAAGACATCGACCTGTGGGAGTTGAACGAGGCATACGCCTGTCAGGTCGTCTACTGCCGCGACCGGCTCGGCCTTCCGCACGACCGCCTGAACGTGAACGGAGGAGCCATTTCGATTGGTCACCCGTTCGGTATGACGGGTGCTCGCCAACTTGGGCATGTCCTGCTGGAAGGTAAACGCCGCAAAGCCAAGTACGTCGTAGTGGCCATGTGCATCGCCGGAGGGATGGGCGCAGCCTCGCTCTACGAAATCATCTAGCGCGCCCGAGCGGAAAAGCGGCGTCCGCCAGCCGAGGAATAATCACCATGAGTTTGTACGGGGCATACGATACAGACAACGTCTTTGCCCGGATCCTGCGAGGTGAACTGCCGTGCCATAAAGTCTACGAGGACGACCAGGTATTAGCCTTCCTCGACGCATTCCCGCAAGCTCCAGGGCACACGCTTATTATTCCCCGGCAGGGCCACGCACGCAATCTGCTTGAACTGGACGAGGCGATCATCCCGCCGCTGTTCCGATGCGCCAAGCATCTGATGAGCGTGATCGTCGCTGAATTGAACCCGGTTGGCGTGCAGCTTCTCCAATTCAATGGCGGGGACGGTGGACAGTCTGTCTTCCATGTGCATGTGCATCTCATACCGCGCTGGGCTGGCCAGCCCTTGGGGTTGCACGGTCAAGTCGCTGGAGACCTTAAGGAATTGGCTGCGATCGCCGAACGGCTGCGGACGCGGGCCAGCATGATGGAGGGACAATGGGCCACCTGACAAGCGCGCCACCACAGTTCGCGCTGGCGCGGCAATCGGCCGGCGTTGCGCCCGCTCGGCGCCCGCAGTCGCTACGGCGCACCACCTCCATCGATTCGAGGTGGCCAAACGGCGCATCCGGGGCTTGGCTGATGGAAGCCGCAGCCCGCGACATCATCACCCATGACGGCGACACCGCCCCGATTGTCGTTGGCGAGGCGGGCTACACCATGCTAGTGTCGCCGCGGCGCGAAATTCTCGAACTCGACACGCGCCCGAGCCTCCCATCTAGCGCGAACCTCATCGGCGTTCGTGCCGGAGGGGAGAGCCGCAATCGGATTGCGGCGAGCGTCCACGACCGCATCGGCACTCCATTGTATCAGATCCTTGATGATTTCGCGGGTGCAAGCTTAGTCGCGCGCTGGATCTGGTCGCAATGGCTGGACGACTGGCAAGCCTACACCGAAAGCCAGAATGCCCAACCTTCTCACGGGCGCAATGGCAAAATGCTCGATATCTGCACGGGCTTCGCCGACGGGTCCTCCGCGCTCGACGACGATGCAATGGCGCGCCCCAATTTCAGGGATCCGGTGGAGGTAAGTCAGCTTTATGACCCTCAAGATCCGGACGGCTGGCATCCAATGCCCGAACAAACCGGCCCGGCCATGCGGCGCGCGCGCCGGATCGATATCTGGCACGAAGCCGATATGATCAAGGTTGATGCCGCCTTTCAGGACTCTGGAACATCGCCGCGCGGCGGGAGACGTGGGGTACACGAGTACCGTGTTCATGCGGAGATCGACAGATGCACCGGTACCGTTCTCGCACTGCAATGCCTGCCGCTGATCCTGCCCTTTCCTGAGTGCCCCGGAGCGTCGATCAAAGCGACACGCATGGTCGGCCAGAAGGTCCAGGATTTCCGCAATGCGGTTCTGGATACGCTGCCGGGAACGTTGGGGTGTACGCATCTGAACGATGTTTTACGGGCGCTCGCCGACGTGCCTTTGCTGGCGGAGCAACTCTAGCCATCAGAATCTGAATGACAGGTGGCTGATTTGCAGTCGACTGCGCTTGCATAATTACCTATCGGACATTAGATTTACAAGTGGCACGATGACCGTGTTGCGCTTGGACCAGACCTGTCGAAAATAACAGCGGCTGCACCAAATCGCCCGAATGTGAGTGGAGGACGATCTTGAATCTGGAATTAGCGCAAGAGCAGGTAATGTTGCGCGACAGCCTGGAGCGGCTGCTCCAGCGCGATTCCACGTCGGCCCGTGTACGCGCTGCTGAGCCGCTCGGATTTGACCCCTTGCTTTGGGCGGAACTCACTGCGCTTGGCCTGCCCCTGTTGCGGGTGCCTGAAGAACTGGGTGGCGCTGGGCTTAGCCTGCTCGATGCCGTGCTCGTGGCCGAGCTGGCTGGAACTTACCTGGCGTCCGCTCCTTTGTTAGAAAGCCTCGTCGCCAATCAAATAGTCGCCCGGGTGGGTGGGGAACGAGCCGAAGCCTACATCACGGCCGCGGCTGAGGGCGGCAAGATCATGACTCTGGCGCTGCAGACGGTACAAGCGGGCGTGCCGCAACTGGTTCCAGCAGGGGCAGTGGCCGACTGGGTCGTTTGCGCCGATGACACCGGGATCTATCTGGTCGATCTGGACACCAAATCCGAGCTCGCTGCGAACCTGGGCACGATGCCCCTCGCCCAGCTGACCCTCGACCTATCCCGCGCTTCGCTGCTCGCCGACGGCCCCGAGGCACTCGCAGTCTGGTCGGCCTGTCTTGACGAATGGAAGCTGCTTGTCGCGGCGTGCGTTACGGCGATCGGAAACAAGGCGCTTATCGGAGCCGCGGCCTACGCCAATGAGCGCAAGGCATTCGGCCAACTGATCGGCAGCTACCAGGGACTAGCACATCCCTTGGCCGACTCCGCTACGGACATTGATGGCGCTGGCTTGCTGTGCTGGCGCGCGGCGACACTGGTCGATGACGTGGACCGCTCCGTCTGCATTGCGGCAGCCAGCTGGTGGTCAGCACATGCCGTGGCCTCTGCCACCGTTCGGGCCATGCGGACGCTCGGCGGTTACGGCATGTCGATGGAGTACGACGCGCAGCTGTATTTCCGTCGGGCGCGAGCGTGGTCGCTGCTTGGCGGCGATCCCGCTGCGGAACTCGACACCGTTGGTGAACGGCTGTGGAGTGGCCGGCGCGATCCCGTGCCGGAACGAGGGCAGAGCGACATTACCTTCGAGTATGGCGAAGCAGCGGAGGCCTTCGGTGCGGACGTTCGCTCGTTCTTCACCGAACGGATGACGCCCGAAATGCGCGCCTTCGCGCATGACACCGATGATGGCAACCATCCCTTCAATGCCGAGCTGGCCGAAGCAGGCTTTCTCTATGCCGACTGGCCGGAAGCTTATGGTGGCGGAGGACGGACCGCCTACGAAATGGGTGCGTTGAACGCCGTCTATACGGAATTCAGCTGGCCGAAGATCCCTGGCACGGTTTCGCATATGGTCGGCAAAATCCTGATGCATTTCGCCAATGAAGATGTACAACGCGAAGTGTTGCCTCGCCTGGCCTCAGGCAAATCCTATGCGGCGCTTGGGTATTCCGAGCCCTCGTGCGGGTCGGACATCTTCGCCGCGGCAACCAAGGCCGTGCGTAATGGTGACGACTGGGTCATCAACGGCCAGAAAATGTTTACAAGCCAAGGCCATTTGGCTGATTACGTCCTGCTAATCGCGCGGACAGACCCTTCGTTGCCGAAGCATGCCGGCCTGACCTTGTTTCTCGTGCCCACCTCTCTGCCCGGCTACGAAGTTCACGAGATTAAGACGCTCGGCGGGGAGCGGACGAACATCACATATTACGAAAACATGCGGGTCGCAGATCGGTATCGTATTGGCGATGTCAACGGCGGCACCAAGGTGTTGGGAACCGCGCTCAAGCTGGAACAGGGTGGCGGGGAGTTTTTCGTGAGTGCGCTGCGGATCATGCTGCGTCATGCTGTGCAGTGGGCCCAGACGCCCGGATTAGCCGGAAACCGGCCGATTGACTCGCGCGCCGTTCGCGCGCGCGTCGCAGCATCGCACGTCAGAATGCTCGTCGCGGATGTGCTGGACCGTCGCTGCCAGTGGGCCTTTGTAAGCCATGCGCCTGGCAAGCATTTCGGTCCCATGGCCAAATTGTTCGCATCAGAAGCGCTAGTCTCCTGCTCCACCGATCTGGTGGATCTCGCTGCCCCTTGGTCGCTGTTGCAGGGTCATCACGACCTCGGCGTAGTCGAGCTCGAAAGCCGTAAGGCGATCCAGGCTACGATCTATGGCGGCACCAGTGAAGTTCAACGCAGCATCGTGGCCGAGTCGGCCCTCAAGCTGCCAAGAACGCGAAGTTAGGAACACCATCGGATGGAACAGGATCTCCTTCTGACTGAACGTGGCCCCGTACTCGAGGCCGTGCTGAACCGGCCGAAGAAATACAATGCCATGAACCGCAGCATAGCCAGGGGCTTGCTTCAAGGGGTTCAGATGCTGCGCGACCGGGCCGATCTACGCGTGCTGTTGATCCGGGCCGAGGGCAAGTACTTTTCTGCCGGCGCGGACCTGACCGACATCACGCGGCCGGACTCTGGCGGCCGGTCATCGGCAGACCGCAGCTGGTATCGTCAGGGCGAAGGGAGCTTTCACCCGTTGTTCGACGAAATGGAAGCGGTTGAAAAGCCGATCGTCGTGGCGCACCAAGGACCCTGCTTTGGCGGCGCGTTCGAGATGTCGCTGTCCTGCGACTTTCGACTTGGAGCCGCCTCAGCGACCTACCGGATGCCAGAAATCGAAATCGGCTGCCTTCCCGGCTCGGGTGGAACCAGCCGCCTCACCCGGCTGATCGGGCCCCATTGGGCGCGCTGGTTCGTACTAGCCGGAGAGACCGCCAGTGCAGCTCAGGCGTTGAGTATGGGTCTGCTGCACGATGTGTATTCGGATGACGAGTTTAATGATCGGGTTTTGAGGTTTTGTGATAAGCTCGCGTTACTTCCACCAGAAGCCGTAGCCTTGTCGAAGCTAACGATAGAGCTCACTGCAGATCTGGACAGACAGCAGGCGCGTAACGTCGAGCGTCTTTCGAACAGCCTGTTGTTCATGGGCGACGAACACAGCGATCTGATTGCGGCAATGATTCAGCGCCTGTCAAAGCGAAGCTAAATTTCGAAAGGAAAGTACATGAACGACTTGACTTCATTTTGGCCAAAGAACAGAGTTCTGTCCAAGGGCGACTGGACCCCGCCGGCAGGCACCCGTTTCATTTCCGCTGACGATCACCTCATGGAAGTCGAGCATTTGTGGGAAGATCGACTGCAAGGGCCGGATAAGGATCGCGCGCCCAAGTACTGGCAGGATGCCGATGGCGTTTTCCACCTTGAGGTGGACGGAATTTCTTATAACACACCGGGTTTCGATCTTACTTTCCCTGAAGGTCGCCCGGGCTTCTGGGACACCCAGAAACGCCTCGAAGACATGGACGCGGAAGGCATCGATGCCTCAATCACGTTCCATTCAAGAGCCGCATCGCTGATCCGCATGCAGGACAAGGATCTGTGGTTCAAGTGCATCGACGTGTTCAACGAATGGATGGCGGAATGGCGGATGGCGGCGCCCAACCGATTGTTTCCAGTTGCCTATCTACCGACATTCTACAAGCCCGAGTTGACCCGCGACTACATGCAGAAGTTGAAGGATCTGGGCTTCAAGGCTGTGGAAATTCCCTCGGCACCGCGCGGCGTGCGCTACAACGGCAAGGAGATGCTCCCGATGTGGGAAGCTATCGCCGAGGCCGGCATGCCGCTGTCGGTCCACATCGGGGTCGCGCTCGAGTATACTGGCACCGGTGCACTGGCGGCCAACATCAACCGCAACCTACAGCCGTTTAACGCCCTGTTCGGGCAGCTGGTATTCTCCGGTCTATTCGACCGTTTCCCAGATCTTAAGATCGTCTTCACTGAGGGCGGGGCTAGCTGGGTTGCTCCGACGATCACCGGAGCGGACAAGATCTACCGCGACTACATCAGTGCCATACGTCCGCGTATCGAGCACAAGCCCAGCTATTACTGGCACAAGAACTGCTGGACGACCTTCATGGACGATCCGGTGGCGCTTGACCTGATCGATTGGATTGGTGAGGACAAGATGATGTGGTCGATCGACTATCCGCACCCAGAAGGCGTGTTCGGGGAGTCGATGCAGATTGCCAAGCAGATCTACGATAAGGCCGGTGAAGAGCGCTTTAAGAAAATCGTCGGAGGCAATGCGGCCAAGCTCTGGGGCATTTGATCACACAAAATAGCTAACCGTAGGGCCGCTGCCGAAGTTTGGTGGTGGCCCTTGTTTTTTTGATTGAGTGAAGTCGAGCGTCACCGGGGAGAAATCCAATGAATCGGGTTGCAGTGGTGACTGGAGCGCTGAGCGGTCTCGGCAAATCGACGTGCGCGGCCTTGGAAGCGGATGGCGATCGCGTCATTCGGGTGGATATCTCCAACAGTGATGTGAACGCGGATCTTGCGACCGTTGAAGGGCGGCAAGAGGCCCTCCAGAAGATCGCTGAGCTTGCGGGCGACACGGTTGATGCTGTCGTGACTTGGGCGGGCGGCGGTGGGGCTACGCTGGATCTGCTTCGCGTCAACTACTTCGGCACCGTCGACCTTGTCGAAGGGCTCCACACCCGGCTCAGCCGATCCGCCGCCCCTCGGGTGCTCGTCACGAGTTCACGCATGTCGCTCGAACCTGCGGATGAGCCGCTCGTCGAGTTGCTCCTGGCCCATGACGAGCGTCAGCTCTTGGCAAGCTACGGAGACGAAACAGTCTCGATGATGTACTATATTGGCGCGAAGACCGCATTGGCGCGCTGGATGCGGCGCAATTCCGTGGCGCCTCGGTGGGCCCAGCAAGGCATCCACATCAATGCGCTAGCCCCCGGTCTCATCGAGACGGAACGTACCCGCACAGGGATGGAGAACGCCGATACAGCGGCCTGGATGATCGAAACTCACCCGCAGGCTGAGGACGTGCGGTCGAAAGCCAATGAGATCGGCCGGCTCGCCAGGTTCCTCGTCTCGCCGGAGAACAGCCTGCTCATCGGCCAGTGCATCTTCGCCGACCGCGGCACGGAAGCCATCCTGCGTGGCGACCGGACCTGGTAGACCCCATCAAAGGGGTGCAGCCAAAGACGGCTGCACCCCTGCCTGAGCGGTTACCTGCTGGCAGCGCCCATCAACATGGTCGCCACGATGTTGCGCTGCACCTCGTTAGCGCCAGCGTAGATGGTTGAGGGCCGCGCGATCATGTAGATCTTGCGCAGATCAGTCTCTACTCCGGCAATACCGACCGCCTGCTGCAACCCGGCATCTTCTCCCGCCGCGCGAAGCAATTCATCCGAGACCCGCTGGAATAGCTCAGTTGCCAGAACCTTCATGAGGCCCAGAACCGCATTGTCGACGTCACCACGGATGGCCGCATCGGCGACCTGAGAATGTAGAGCCGCGAGATCTTCGATATCGCAAAACAGCGCGGCCATCCGATCGGTCTCGCCCAGGTCGTTCGTAAGTTCCACCCCTGCAACCAGTTGCTCGAGCACGTCAAAGGCTTGGCGCGACAATGTGGGAGCGCCATTGGCAATCCGCTCGTCTCCGAGCAGCGCCTTGGCAACCGTCCAGCCCTGATTGAGTTCACCGATCAGGTTGTCTGCTGGTACACGGACATTGTCGAAGAACACCTCGCACAGCTCATCCTCGTCGGCCAGGTTCATGATCGGCCGTACGGTAAGCCCGGCACTATCCATCGGCGCGAGTATGAAGCTGATGCCCGCCTGTTTTTTCACATCCCTGTTGGTCCGCGTCAGGACGAAGATGTGATCGGCAAAGGCGGCCAAAGTGGTCCAGATCTTTTGACCGTTGATGACGAACTCGTCGCCTTCGCGGACCGCCGTCGTCCGCAGACTGGCCAGATCGGACCCTGAATTCGGCTCGGAATAGCCTTGGCACCATAGCTCTTCACCACGCAGGATCGGCCCAAGATAACGATCACGCTGGGCTGGCGTGCCATACTTCATCAGCACCGGCGCCAACAGCAAGGCACCGCTGTCCAGCACGCGGGCACACTGGTACCGCTCCATCTCCTGATGCATGATCAGCTGCTTTTCAAGGCTGAGCCCCAAGCCGCCGTGTTCCTTCGGCCAGGCCGGAGCGCGCCAGCCTGCCTCGTAGGTCATCCGGTGCCAGCGGCGCTCGTCATCGCCCATCAGCCGATGAATGATAGGAATGCGCCATTCGTCGGGGTAATTGGCCTCGAGCCAGTTGCGCCACCGTGCACGGAATGCATCGTTCGACAATGCGTTCAAATCGTCAGGCATGAAGATCCCTTTCACGACGGTGCGCCGTCAGTGCCGCACGTCGATGACTCGCTGCGTTACCT
>Ga0214502_1000042_pt1 | contig 11882 bp, 2 predicted proteins | sample G5R2MT_8_FD_206151 | JGI IMG/M metagenome (GOLD analysis project Ga0214502, IMG submission 206151) | Metatranscriptome of phyllosphere microbial comminities from switchgrass, GLBRC, Michigan, United States - G5R1_NF_12SEP2016_LR2... | ecosystem: Host-associated > Plants > Phyllosphere >... | reverse complement strand
GGCTATGCTGCGAAAATGCCGAGAGTGCCTCGAGAGAGTCCGCTGTCAACGACACCCCTGCATCCCTGTGCCTGACCGCGATAGCCTCGACATCCAGCAGCTCCCGTGCCACACCAACGTACCTCACGTCACCCAGCATTAAACTTCAAGCCAGTCGCGCTGCCGAGATTCCCGACTCACCCTATAGCCATCGAGCCCAAGCACCCTACAACCGACCTTTATCACGACATCTCCGCAGCCAACTGTACTTGTCCTCTCCGACGCGCTTGCGACCCATCTACCCGGCGAGACACCAGCTGCGACCCCAGGCATCCAGGCCACAGCCGTGACATGTCGAGTTGTCGCGTGCTGAGATGATGGAGTTAGGATAGTCCCCCCTTTTGCGGACTGCGTGTTCGGACCTGCCATCACTTGCAAATTCGTTGTACGACTTGCATAGGCGGCTTGCGCTTCTCGGCAACATGGCTGATGACAACAGCTCGTCGAGCTGGGGAGAGTTTGATGGTACCTTTCTCTCTTTCACCCTAGTCAGCGGCGTCCTCTCGGTCGTCTTCCTCTTGTATTTCAACCGTATCTTAGGCTCCATCGTCTCTGCTGTGATACGAACCTATACTTGGCGGTTCTACAAGATTCACGTCGACTTTCAGGCTTTGCAGATATCGCTTCTTGCGGGCCGTCTCTTCTTTATAGGCTTCCGTTACCATGCGCACAATGAAACCATATTGATACAGCATGGGCACATCACCTGGTCATACTGGCAGCGCCGGATCAGGAGTGCTAGCATCTACGATGGGTCCAGCGATTCCGCCCGCATCGGGCACGGAGGCAAAGCAGAACTCGAGAAGGATAGAAAGCTGCCGTGCCTCATCAATATCGCAGTCTCTGGTGTCGAGTGGTTTGTCTACAATCGTAGTGCTGCTTATAACTCTATCGAAACGGCAATCTTCCAGCATCCAAGCACTACCACTACGTCTGCAGACTTAAATACCGAAGCTACGAACCCAAGCCAAGAGCCACGGCAGCGGTTTCCGCAGCATTCGAGCCGCAATGATGACTTTCAGCAGATAAGCCCAACTGCCAAAGAGGAGAAGCACGTAGGCTCTGACATGAATGCTCGGTCGCCAAGTTCGACATCTGTGTCCGGGGACGAGACAGCGGCCAATATTCCTGCCGACGACCTCCCCTTCATCCTTCAGCTCTTTCCTATTAACTTCGACTGTGATAGAGCTGCGCTCGTCATGGGCAATCCGAACACGCGTAGTGTCCTGGTCGTCCAAACGCATACTTTGTCAGGTGAGGTCGACGCTGCCAGCTGCCAGGCTCCTGATCCGTACCGTCAGCTTTTTAAGCTCAACTTTGAGAAGCCTGTTGTGCAAATCAAGCCCAACAGGGATTACAAAGAAGACCAGATCACAGGGGCTGTTCGTGCTCAGCAAGAAACACTTGGACAGGAACCTACATCACATCGCCCGTTCTTTCGCAGGCAGCGAAAGCGGGCTCTGGGCCAGCTGCGTAACCTTGTGCCATATTGGCGAAAGTCTGTAGAGTCGTTTTCTGTTGGTTCGAGGCATGGCGCAACAACCATTCCCGATGGACAAATTCCCGGTGTACATGGTTGGCAGGGTTTGACTCGCTACCTTAACGACGATGAAGACGATGACAAACTTAGATGGGCATCGCTCGAGTATGCCGCCGTAGAGACGATTGTCGACAGCCCGTCCGCCACGCTCACCATGTTCTGGGATGTGCCCGGCCGTGTGCTCATGCCGATACCTGACCACGTCCGGCCACACACTCATCGTATCAACGGCACTACCCCACCTGCATGGGCTATCCATATATCCATTGCTGGAGGCATCATCAACTATGGCCCGTGGGCTGACCGACATCGTGCCGAACTTCAGCGAGTTTTCTTCCCTGGGGTTAGCAAAGATGCGGTTCCTGCCGAGAAAGCGAAAGTGGGAGACTACCGAGTGCCTACCGTGTTCGATGTGTTCGTCGAATTGGATGACGAGATCACGCTCCGCATTCCGACACGAGAGGACTCCAAGAATTGGCGTTGGAGGAAACAGGCCGAAGCGCAAAGAGAGCAAATGCAGGCAGACCGACAGCGGACCAGTCGACGCAACCACAAGTCTGCCGCCGCCGCAACACCGACACCGTCACGGCCCTACGGCTGGCTCGACATCAAAGTTGCTCGCAACACGACCGTATCATACTCGGCAGATATGTTAGCTGGGCCTGAAGGATATGTGAGCACTGTCAAGGTCGACATTCCGTCAACGGAGATTTCTACAAGCGTGAATCATGGCACTCTTTGGAAGTCCGGACGCCAGCATATCTGTTGTGATCTTTCCACGCCTCTAAAGTGGAACACGCTTCGTACATGGCGATTTGATATCGATAGCGATGCACTTGAACTGTATCTTCTCAGAGATCATGTTTTCCTGCTCACCGATTTGGTCAACGACTGGGGTAGCGGACCACCTGGGGAGTACCTGCTCTTCACTCCCTTCCGATACATGATCAAGTTGCAACTGCGAAACGTCAGATTGTTTCTGAACGTGAACGACGTCAACGTCATTGACAATCCCGTCGAACCCGACGACAACAGCTTCCTCATCATCGACAGCCCCTCGCTAGTTGTAGAGAGCTGCATACCGCTGGATCGCTTCCGCCCTCCTAGCAACAGTATCCCGTTCGAAGTGAAAGCAGATTCACTCACCCTGAGTCTGCACGTCCCCCCCTGGAATACTCAAGCAAGCTTCTTGATGGAAAAGGAGATCGGCCACGTTGACAACCTGGCCCTGACTGGCAAATACCACTACCTCGCAAATACCTCATCCGCCAACACCGATACTTTGGTATTATCCCTTGCTGCACAATCTCTGAATGCACGCGTTCACGGATTTCATGTCCGCTACTTTCTCCAATTGAAGGACAATTACTTCGGTGAATACGTCCACTTTCGCACGTTGGATGAGTACCAGGAGTCTCTTCGCCTAGAGGCTGCTGACCCAGTTGCTTTTGCGGCCACCCGCCCTCCGACCAAGAAGTCCAATGATCTCGATATCATGCTTAACATCCGCGTAGATGATCCACAGGTGCTACTACCCGCCAACATTTACTCATCGCAACGCCACGTCGTTATCGAGACGGCGACACTGGGTGTCGATCTTCGCTTCACAAACTATTACATGGATCTGGAGCTCGATGTGAGCCCATTGAGCTTCTCTACGGATTTCGACGCCAGTGGTGCTTCGAGCCCAATGAGCACAACCACGAGTACCCAACTATTCATTGACGGCTTGAGAATTTACGGCCATCGTGTCTTCGGCCTTCCACCCACGGAGCCCACATATCTGTGCAACTGGGACATTTCAGTTGGTGCAATTAGCGGGGAGTGCTCACCAGACTTCCTTACTACACTTGTGCATAGTGGCAAAGCCTTTGGGTTCTCCATCGATGACGAAGAGAATGCTCTCATCCCTCCCTCGTCCATAGTAGTGTTCGATGTCACCTTCCTACGAGTTACAGTTGAATCAGTCATGGTATGGCTGCATGTGGACGAAGCAGCGTTCCTATGCTCGACCGGTCCAATCAAGGTGAATTCCAATGATTGGGCTCGGACTCACTATTCAAAGCGGGTCGACATCAACATACCGAACCTCGAGTTGGCGTGTATCGATGCGGAATCGGGAAGTCGAAGGAGATTTGGAGCGAAGTCAATCGCCGAAACAGATGCTTTTCTTCGTACAACGATTGACTTTGCTCTTGTTGGTCGGAGACACGACTTCGAAAAGGCTCGACGAATGCAACAAGAGCTCATTCGCCGGCACGACCAACGAACTGAGAGAACGCCATTTCTGATGATAGACCACTTGCTCGAGTCATTCATACCTGACCCGGTTGAGCCTGTCGCACAGAGCGTGCCCTCTGTGCCTCAGCCCGTGTACACCGACGACATTGTGACTAGGGAGGGCTCCTTGGCTTCTCGCCGCTCGTTTTGGGATCCTCCGAGGCTGCGCAAGAAAAGCTCATTCTTGTCACTCTCGAGCACAAGCACTCGATCCTCGACGCGCATTGCAACAAGGGGCGCAAGAGGTCGCGATCAACTAGACCTGCGAATACCTCCAATACGTGGCGCCAGGCCACGATTGGGTGGACCAAGGCGAGACTTTTCTGCCTCCACCGGACGGCATTCGGCGTTCTACAGTGCTCATGATGACATGCCTGAAAGCACCGATCCTCAACACAGTACTGTTGCATTCTCAAGCCTGTACTTTGCACCTTACTTTCCGCTCGACAATGCACTTCCGGACCTCAAAGAGAACGAGCCTCTCCCTGTGCACGGCGATCATGATCATGACGCAAGTTATGGCCGTGAAGACTCCCCAGCTCTTGACTTCTCGCTCGATGACATCGATCCTGACTCTCTACCACATGATGTAGCCCACCAGAGCTTACTGCTTCATCTACCCGAGGGCATAACTGCATTCTGCAACGCCCAGTCTTTGAGACACGTTGCTGCCATTATAGTTGCCTTGCAGCCCACCAACCCTGAAGATATTCTTGACTCGCTCCAGTCCAGCGCTATTGCCGATGTCCTCGACTGGCAGAGGGAAAGGGAGCTTAATGGTAAACTCACCGACATCGCTGTGCGGCTGCCTTTTGCAAAACTCCGCTTTCTCAACATCTCAAAAGATGGGGACTCAGATGAAGACAGTCGGCAGGATCAGTATGATTTGGACATCCGGTCATTATCCATGGCCGTCCGATCAAGGGCTCAATCTGATAACACGAGAGCTGAGAAGAACGACGTCAAATCCTCACTCCATTTACGCTTACAATCAGCCGAGCTGTCCGCGGCAGAGCGGCTCGGCCCTGCCAATCAGACGCAAGCCGCTGTTATCACCACTATTGACAAAGTCTTGGTCACGATCGGATCCAAGGATGTCACATATATAGATGCCGACGTCGGATCCTTGCGAACTACTTCCACTTCTGGCAAAGTCGAGTATCTTGCCTCGCTCATCCATCGGACGAACCGACTCGGGGACGAGCTGGGCAAGCTCTTTGCTAATACAGCTGCACAGGCAGAAAACAGGGTGCAGCATGTGGTCAGCACGCTCACTTCGAGAATGCAAGCCGCAGCTGATCCTGTCTTCCTCGTGCGACCATCGACCATTTTGCGTGTAGCGACTGATCACTTGCGAACGTATGATTCCTGGAAGATGATGATGAGACTTCGCCAGTTATGGTTCGTCATGGATCCCCGGTCGAGAGAGCATCTCACCATGGACTGTCTCAACAGGCCACCGAAGGCGGATCCAAACGTGCGACAGCAGGTAATCTCTGCATTTGAGATATGGAGACAATGGGACTTTGCCAACCTCAAAACTACATTCCTTCTTGCAAATGTGTTCGGCAAGGAGCCTCAAGGTCACGAAAAAGCACAGCTGCCGATCATGGCTGTTGCGAGGGTGCATCAGGCACAATTTGTGCTTGATCCAGGCCCTAAGCAGAACTATGTTTTCCTTGCTGACCTCACGGTACGAGCCGAAGACAAAGGTCCTCAGAGCCTGAACACGCCGAACCCCGACCCGCTGATCACTAATGTGAACATCCACTGCGGACACGCTGGGATCAATCTCAACTGGGAGCTTTGCGAGCTACTCGAAGACATCCTCAAACTCTTTGCGAACTCCGATACCGAACAAGAACATGAGGCGTCAAAACCCTCCACATCAGGGACGAGCGAACCAGCAAAACAGGGCCCGAACGATCCTCCAGCATCAAGAGTGTTTCATATTGTCGCTGTCATGGCACTAGGCTCGTTTCTCTTGGAGACCATTAATCTTACGGCGGAAGGCAAGACAGAGGATCTTAACCTGTCCACAATTCTGAAAACTGATGCAGGTACTCCTCGCCATGCCAATGCTCTACTGCAATGCAACACAGCATCTGCAAAGGTATGGAGTCACACACAGTCAATTGTGACGACTCGCTTTGAGAAGCCAAGCATATATGTGGACTATGCTGTGATGACCTCGGCAGCTACGGAAGTCGTGCAGGCTATCAAGCTTGTCGCCAGCAGCGATGATTTCCGACTCGTTGTGAAGCAGGACCCTCTTGTTCTCACGGAAATTGCAGACATGCTCGTTCGCGACGAGGTCTCTCAGTTATGCCACCTACAACGGAATCTACCCAAGCGTTCGGCACCAGTACCGGCCCCCTCCAGGCCATCTAAGCCAAGGTCTTCTACCCAGCTGAATCTGACCATGTTCATGAATTCATACAAACTGACAGTACCACTTCTACGGTCGATCATCTATTCTGTGTCCGGTGACGTCGCCCGTGCAAAAGTCGCAGGCGATATTGACAGAGAGCTAGTGTTTGATTTCGACATCAAACAGAATGAGCATCACATGCAGGTCAAGGTTAACAATAAACCGCAACACATCTCCCTGCTCCGTATTCCTCCCACGAATGGTCGTATTACGAGTACAAAGTCTGCTGAGGAACACTCTGTCGTCGTGTTTGCCTCTCTCGAGGAAGTCGAGCTAGATGCCTCGAACGTCTACAGCCTGCTAAGTGCCTTAAACCGCCCGGAGATCTCAAGCACTATTACTGAGTTGCAGCAACAAGCCAAAACCATCCAACTCCACATCGATGAGATTTTTGGTGGCAATCAGCCGGCTCAAACGAGGCCAGCCGAGACACAGAGTTTCCCTCTTGTCTACGAAGTCCACGGCACACTAGCCGGAATAAAAGTATTCGGTGCGGCACCGCTGAGCACGGGTGCCGGCATGTCGGCAGGATTGACATTTGGACTTCAAAGCGTGCATGCTCATCTTGGCAACAGAGGACACCAGGGAAAGCCTTTGGCGAGCCCAGAGTTTCATGTGAACCTGAGAAGGGTTACACTCAACATCGAAAAGGGTCCGATGGGAGAGTTGCGCTCATGTGGCAACATGGAGTTTGGGGCGTTTCTGGATGCGAGTAACCGCGAGACTGATGATGGCACGGAATTGAGATCGTTCGATTTCAAGTCGGATGGTTTTGAGCTGAACTTCTCGTCGGACACAGTTTCCACTGTGGTTGATGTTGTTGGCTATATGGGAGACAAGATCAAGGACCTGGACACGTCTCGCGAGCTGGAATATCTTCGGAAACTACGTCAATCAAAGCCGAAAATCATGATCAACGACGATTTGGAGGAGGCTGGTGAGCCAGAAACTGATATCTTCGACACGTTTCTTTCATCAATTATCTACTCCTTTGAGATCAAGAACATCAAGCTTTGCTGGCTCGTATGCAGTGCTGGCCAACAACCATTGGTCGGCGAGGAGGACCTTGTTCTCTCTTTCGAACGGATTGAATTTGGAACTAGACAAAAAAAGACGGCGAGACTGCTAATCCAAAATCTCCAGCTGCAACTCGTGCCGCCAGGGCAGAACAAAATCATGCGAAGCGCAAACTCGGCTCTCATGCCTGAAATCGTGTTCAATATCGCCTACGTCTCAACCGACTACGCACGTAAACTTGCGTTCCAGGCTGTTGGCAAATCGCTCGATATCCGCCTGACTTCAGATTTCATCATTCCTGCCAAGAACTTGCAAAACTCTATCAGCCTCTCGATGAAGAATGTTCAGCAGGCAACAGAGACGTGGGCACCTATTGTGCCCCCAAGGGACAAGACGGCTGAGCAGGGCTCGAGAGAAAGTACTGCGCCAGGGAAGTCCATCTTCGGCAGCAAGAGACTTGAATCGCTCCTGATTGACGCTGACTTTGCCGGCGCTGTGGTACACCTCTCAGCCAAAACGCCTGAGAGAGAACCTGGCGCAAATTGGAGTCACTCCAAGCGCAGCAGTCTGGCAGGCAAATACGGCCAGTTCAGTGGCGGGGATGGTGGCGGAGGCACTATCCTCCGTACGCCTGGTCTCGCGCTCAAGGCGGAGTATCGAGACGATGGCAGAGAGGAGCCAGCAGTGTATGGCGAGCTCAAGGTCGACGGTTCTCGCAACATCCTGTACCCATCTGTCGTGCCACTCATACTCGATATCACGTCGAGTATCAAAGACGTGGTTGGCAGCGACAAGCCGTCCGCAGCACCTGAAAGTTCTGACACGCCAATTACAACCAAATCAGACTCAGACAACGGACTCGAGGAGAGCAACATACTGACGGCGGATCCTAGTGCTGTCCTTGGAGGTGTAAGGCTTAACCTCGGCCTACGTATCTGCCAGCAAGAGTTCACGCTGAGTTCGCAGCCCATCGGGCGAGTTGCTGCCACCATGTCTTTTGGGGACATTTACCTGACCGCAAATACGGTCCATTCAGCTGAAAACGGGAACTTTTTTGCGATATCGGGTGTATTCAGTCAGTTTACGACAGCTGTGCAGCATGTCTACTCGCGCGAATCCACTGCCAAATTTGAGGTTGACTCTATCGTCTTGAGTTTAATGAACAGCAAGCACGTCAGCGGTATCAGCGGCATTTCTGCCATCATCAAAGTCAGTCCTATGACCATGGCAGTCAACGCCAGGCAGTTGCAAGACTTCTTGTTATTCCGAGAGATCTGGCTTCCCCGAGATGTTCGAGCAACCCCGCCGGTGTCATTAACCAAGGAAACCTCAGACATGTCCCAGGGCCATCTCATGCAAAGATATCAACAAGTCGCAGCTACAGCTGCCTTCCCTTGGACCGCAAGTCTATCCATAGAGGCGCTGAACATCAAGGTCGACCTGGGCCAGTCATTGGGCAAATCCGAGTTCTCCATCAATGACTTCTGGATATCCTCTAAGAAGACATCTGACTGGGAGCAAAATCTCTGTCTCGGGTTTCGGGAGATTGGGGTTGACTTCAAGGGCCGCCTAGGTGGCTTCATCACCCTCCAGACGTTCAAGCTGCGCACATCAATCGAATGGCCGGAGCGGAAGCAAGCGCTAAACAAGACCCCACGAATACAGGCCTCGATCGGCTTTCGGCAATTCAGAATGAAGGGAGCGTTTGACTATCAGGCTTTCCTCGTTGCCGACATCACGTCCATGGAGTTTCTGATGTACAATGTGCGCCAGGGGCGAGGCGATCGGCTAGTAGCTGTCGTCGATGCCGGTGCCGTACAAGTTTTTGGTGTGACATCTTCAGCTGCGCAGGTCGTAGCACTTTGGCAGACTGTTCAGAAGCTCATTGCAGAGCGCAGGGCAGGATTTGAAAGCTCACTCAAAGACATTGAAAAATTCATCCAGCGAAGGTCAACCAGTGTAGCTGGTGCATCAGTGCCACCGACACCACGCAAGATTCCCGAAAGCGATACCATATCCAAGTCACCAATCTCACTGGATACGGATGTGATTGTGGTACTCAAAACTCTCAACCTGGGGGTCTTCCCGAGCACATTCTCGGACCGGCAAGTCTTCAAGCTTGAAGCCACGAATGCACAGCTGAGATTCGCAGCCAGCATGAAATCGCAGCGCATCCATAGCGTCCTTGGTTTGACACTAGGCCAGCTTAGAATCGGCCTGGCTGGCGTGAGGAGCGCGTCGACTACGAGCTCATCAGTCAATGAGATTTCTGTGGAAGAAGTGGTGCAGAGTGCCACCGGAAGCAGAGGCGGTACCATTCTCAAAGTGCCCCGAGTCGAGGCAGTAATGCAAACTTTCCAGAAGCCAGATTCACGCACGATCGAGTATATCTTTAAGAGCGCTTTCGAGGGCAAGGTCGAGGTTGGCTGGAACTACAGTCGCATTGTGTCCATCCGCGGCATGTGGGCGAACCACTCGAGACTGCTTGCTCAGACCTGGGGCCGCGAGATGCCAGCCATAAGCGCCATCAAGGTCACAGGTGTGCCGGAGCCAGACCAGGCTGATGGTCAGGACAAGAAGAGCCAGGAGCAACAGCAGAAGATTACCGCCGAGGTCAACGTGCCCCAGAGCAAGTTTGAGTACATTGCACTTGAGCCGCCCATCATTGAAACGCCTCAACTACGCGATATGGGCGAGGCTACGCCGCCACTGGAATGGATCGGCATCAACCGTGATAGGCTGCCAAACTTGACGCACCAGATTGTCATTGTGAGCTTGTTAGAGCTTGCAGGAGAGGTCGAGGACGCGTACGCCAAGATCCTGGGCTCGTCTTAGGAAGGCCGTCCGGAGATGATGAGGCTTCCGCTTTCTTTTGAGGATGACGTCGTGTAATAAGCGGCACTTGGCTAGGACGGCTCAACTTTTGACGTTTGATCCGGTGTCTGGATCATCCTATTTTCTTTGAGGGATCAATCAGTTTTGCATAGCTTGGCGTTTTGGGTATCGTTTGTCCAATAGAAGTATAAAAGGGATCAGATGCCCTGAACAAATAAGATCACAATCAGTCTAAGCTCGGTGATACTTGCAAGCTGTCAGGGTCAAATCAACCTCTCGTTTAGGGTGGCAGGATATAGTGAAGCTGTGTTGATGGTGCTCATTATTCATCAGAACAACACGGGCCTGTAGCTAGACACATATATGCAAGACATGTCTAATTTAGCGCGAGCCACCCCTACTTAAGACTGTACTCGAGTCGAGGACCGACTTCCTATGACACGACACCTTGGCGGGTAGGAGAGGTAGGAACTGGCAGCTTCCTGTGCAGCCTGGACAGTATCTCGAGGTAGTCGTTGGGCTCGTTATCCTCTGTAATGATACCGTGGCGGATAAAGAAGTCGATGATGACCATGTTGCAGTTAGTCTTGAACTGTCCCGCGAACAGTGCCTCCTTGACCTGCGGAATGGTCCATAGGTGGAAAGCTTCGACCTCGTCGTCCTGGGGGGACAAAGTGACCGAGGCCGGGAGGAGGAGGTCGTAGACATAGAGGACGTCTGGGCATACGAGTTCGTGTTCCCCTCCAGAGCCCTCACCACTGAGCGAAATGTACGACACGGCGCCGCACGCGACGGCCTGCCGCATGACCATGTCCCGGTCCAGCGAGGCCTCCTCTTCGGCCTCGTGGATGATGCACTCCAGGGGGGACTCCTGAGCCGCCACGCCGCCCGCGACAGAGTTGTCGAGCCTGCCCGGCCAGGTGCGCAGGTGTGCGCTGCGGCGGGGCACCCAGATCTTGATCTCGTTGGTCTCGGGGTCCTTGGTGTAGGCGGTCATGTGGGCGCCGCGGTTGGCGATGCCGAACAGGGCTGTCGCTGAACGAGGGAGGTGTACCATGGACGACGACGGCGGCGATGCTGGTGAGTTTTTGGGAGGGTAGCTCACTCCCATGACCCGGAAGTGCTCGTTGATTTTCTTTGAGCCAAGAGCTTGGAAACAACCCTTTTCCTTGGCGGCGAGGACCTGCTTGAGCAGAGCAGCATTGCATGCCGCAGCTGTGTCGGCGCCCGAGGAGCTGTCGAGGAGTGTCACCCGCCTGGGTCGCTCAGATGGCTCGCTCACGACAAAGTCTGAGGTCCAGGGCATTGCTGAGACGACAGAAGGGTGGATGTACCCATGGCTCTGAGTGCTGGAGCCGGGCAAGATGAGCTCGTAGTAGATGTGTGCTGATGGATGCTCAGCGATGGGAGTAGTGGATAGGTCTATAGAGGGGAAACTGTTTTTTTTTTTTTCATTCATCTAGTTAGTGAGGCCTCATCATGTCTGAACGTAATGATTTGAAGATCAATGTAAATGTCAGGACCACAGCGGGAGACATGTGAAATGGTGAAATGCGGGCAGATGAATGAATGTGCGTACGAGTGACGGGCAAAGAAAAAGAGATCGGTACTTGTCACATTCATCGATGATCTGAAGATATGTGGAAAACATCGTGTCTGCCTATTATGAAGTTCAAAAGAGATTTATATCGATATAAGTGATGATCTATCGTCTGGGGGAAAAATCATTCAAGTCGAGAT
>Ga0214502_1000041_pt1 | contig 11955 bp, 5 predicted proteins | sample G5R2MT_8_FD_206151 | JGI IMG/M metagenome (GOLD analysis project Ga0214502, IMG submission 206151) | Metatranscriptome of phyllosphere microbial comminities from switchgrass, GLBRC, Michigan, United States - G5R1_NF_12SEP2016_LR2... | ecosystem: Host-associated > Plants > Phyllosphere >... | reverse complement strand
TACGTTGCAAATAAGGTCATAAAAGTTTCTTCTGTGCAAGAAGACACAGAAGCTAAGGCATCGTCATTCTCACTGGTTCTAGATGGTAACGGCCTTGGTGCACTTATAACGGGCGACACCATTGTAACACAGGTGAACTCGTCCACGTGGGATATAACGTTCGCTACCAACATTAACCTTTTGAGCTACGGTTTTCGAGAGGGGGATAAGGTACTGCTAGAACAAGGATCCTTTAGAACTTACGTAAACATTCAGAAATTCAGAGCACAGAATACAATTCGTGTCGGCAAAATCGATGATGCACTGAACACTTCAGGTGGCACGGTCAAAATGAGCCTAGCATCAGATGAAATTGTAAGTATTTTGCTCGATAAAAACTCTAGTAGCTATTCTTCTTTCATCAATCGAGAAGTGTACATCTACCGTGCTTACTTTCAAAACGGAAAAACCGTAGGAGCGCCGTTTCTTCTGTTCAAGGGTATTATTTCCGGCGTCGGTTTTGATGACGCGGATGATGCACTAACAGTGACTTGGAACCTTACTAGCCACTGGGGTGATTTTAGTCAGGTCAAGGGACGTATCACTTCTGACGACTTTCATCGAGCACTAGATCAGAACGGTGTACCGCAGCCGCAGTCGGCACTAAAGGTAGCATACGCATACGATAAGGGATTTAGTCACTCTGAAACTTCCATTAACATTCTTGCACAGTACTCCGTACAGGTAGAAAAGCAGGACGTTACGGTAAAGAAGGGTTTTCTTGGAATTGGTTCAAAAGTTAAGGTAAAGAAGTATACGGTCTCCGAAGGCCGCAATACAGAACTTGACTTTCAGCTACAAGCTAAATCGATTCCAGTTATTTATGGTGTACGAAATACACCCGGTATTCCAATCTTCGCAGATACTCTGAACAGCGACAGCTCCACGGTATACGTAGCACAGGCACTTAGCGAAGGCGAAATTGGTGGTATTTATGACACTTATGTTGACGGAAGCAGCCTTATATGTAATGATAAAGCTGACTTTGATACTCGTAGCACTCAGACAACAACTGATACAGTACAGCTAATCTGTCGTGGACGTGCTGACCGCGGGGACGTATTAGGTGGTGTAGGGTCTACTTCTTCAACGATTAAGCAGTTCTATGACACTTATTATAGTAAGCCCACCTTGGCTTATAAGCAGATTGACTACGATCTTAACTACATATACAACTATCAGGACTACGTCGAGCCAACTATCACTAATACTGATACAACCGGTGCAGGTGTTACCGATGGACAGAGTATTGCACTAACTTCCCCACAGGAAATCACGCTAGACGTATTTTCTGGTAAGCCAGGGCAGAAAGCAGCATCATCTTTGGTTAGTATTGCGAAAGCAAACAACTTTAAGATTCAAAACGACTACTGGAACGGCATCGACACTGGAGACTACTGGGGGCCTAACCATCGTTTGTTAGATACAGCTTACGTTGTTGGTAAATACAAGATTAAGGAAGGTGAGACAAGCATCCCCAACCTTGAGTATATTGTTCGCGGCAAAACTGTAAACTGCTACAACTATGACAAAAGCTACTCGCACTACCCTAAGGCAACTTCCGAGAATGCAAATAACTTCAAGCTAGGTGCATACGTAGATATCCAGAAGATGGATGGTACTGTTCTTCTATCTTCGGTTCAGATCATCGACAAGTGGAGTTTCCGAAACACAGACGGATCGTTAAACACACGATTTCGTTTTAGCGTAGATCCTAACCTTCAATATATTAATGGCGTACCAACAATTACGCAATTCAAGATGGTTAGCGGCAGTAACACGTGGACTATGTTCACGTACAACTTTAAAGAAGTTGAGGCTAATAACACAGTTGAGTGGTTAACACAAGTAACAGGTGCTGTTAATAACAGCGGTTATGTGCAGTTTAACTTTTCTGGCGGTGCCAACTACGCTGTAGGCGGAGACCCTCAAGAAGCATCTAGCGCATTCTCTATTGTGGATGTTGACGGTAACGCACTAGATGTTCCATTTTTCGGTAACGCCATTCTAGTAGGCACCGTAACAGGAACCTCGCTAATCACTAAGTACGCATGGAGCAGTGCAGGTCCAGCAGCCACGAACCTTGTAGGTAGAAGCATTGTTCGTCGAAATACTGTGACAATTCCGGGAGGTGTAGGAACGAACGGGTACTATAACGGTTACCAAGTTACACTTACAAGAAACAACACTACCACTGGACGTAGAACGGTACAGACAAAGAATATAATCAACTACACTAGCGGTATTGCAACTGTAGATGGTGTTTGGGATTACGGCTTTCACCCTAAGGCGGGCGATACTATTAGTTTGACTCCTGCTTATGCAGATAGCCGAGTAACCATCAATACAGCAATGCAGCTGATGGACTACGTAACCTCTACAACATACGGTAGAGGACTACATCCCACAAAGGACCTTAACTTTCAGTCTTGGCTAGATACCGCTAGAAAATGCGATACCCAGTCAAATGTCACTGTTCAGTCAAACGGGGACGTGAGTACTGTTAAGGTTGGAGCCATCTATAGGTATCCTGCAAATGGCGACCTTATCTGGCAGGGCCAAGTTGTAGGCACAGAAGGAAATTACGTCGAGTTTACAAACGTAGTGGGAAAGCTGACAAATGCTTGGAACAACTGGAAACCATACCTCCTAAACGAGTTCGTTTACCAGGATAACGTACTATACCGAGTAACTACTGAAGGCATAAAGACCGTTAGACCTACCGGTGCGAGTGCGAACGGATTGACTGTTGTTAACTCAACTGAGCTAACCTTAGTTTCTGGCAGCGGAAGCGCAGGCTCCATCTCTCTAGTCGTAGACGGTAATCCAATTCGAGCACAGAAAAATGGGGTCACGATTCCAGGGTATTCTTTGTATGACTCGGATGGAATTGACTACTGGCGTTATATTGGTTGGGATGAATATAGCCAACGCTATGTCACCCAGCACCAGACGAACATCATCGTGGATACTTCGGTACCCCTGTTCGATAACGTAAATAGTTTCTTGGATCACTTCGGCGGTATCATGCGGTACAGCGGAGGACAGTATTACTTAGAAATGGAAGAAGCAGAACCTGCTATTTCATCTGAGAAAAACGAAGCTAGAAACATTACTGCTGAGCACATTATTGGTAAGATCCGTCTTACCGATGAGGGTATAAAGAGTGCGTATAACTCACTTACGGCAGCTTACGCAGATCCAGCGAATAAATTTGAGTCTCGCAATATCAGCTTCTTTAACTCAGACTATCTAAAGGCTGACAAGGGTGTTCCAAAGAAGGGAAACGTTACTGTTCCTGGAATTACGAATTACTACAATACTCGCTTACTTGCAGATAGGACGCTGAACAAATCGAGATTTGGCTTGCAAGCTTCGTTTAATATGACGCAGCGAGGCACCATCCTTCTAGCAGGACAGGTAATCCAGCTTCAATACCCTAGGTATAATTGGATAAACAAAAAGTTCCGAATCTTAAACTTAACGCACCAAGAGGACGCCACGGTGGACCTTGTTGTTGAAGAGTACGATGACAGCTTTTACGGTCTAAGTAACATTAGCAAGCAGGCGGCTTCCGGCCTCGCCGGAAATAACGCCGCATTCACAGGTATTGGCTCGCCGATTAATTTGCGAGCAACTAGCGCGGACGGGGGCGACGAGACTAACTCTGCCGTATCCGTAACCTGGGACAATAATCCCGATGCGAACACGAAAAACGTGTCGACTGAACTTTATAGCTCGTACTCCAAGTATCTATACGTAGATATTTTAAGTATAGCAGGAAATACCATAACGACTGTTGAGAATCCTCACCTTCTACGGGTGGGAGAACTTATAACTAGTATGTCTACCGTAAGCGGTCTGAGTGCTGGCAAGTCGTATTTCATTAAATCAATCCCAGCAGCAAATACATTTCAATTGTCTGAAACAAAAGATGGGCCAATATTGGGTCTTATCGACAATGCAAATGTGGATGCTCTAATGCAGACAGCAAATCTGACTGCAACTGTTGCTACTCCCGCGAACTCCTATGTGGACGTTTTCGGAGGAATCGATAATAGGGTAGTCAAGTACTACTGGGTAAGACATAAGGTTGTTCAAGGAACTTAATGGCCACAAATACTTATTATTCCCCGTTTTTCCCTGCTGTTGAGACAGCTGGTGCGAAGGGCACGACCATTGCGGCCGTGCCCTCCCCAGTCGTGGACGCAATCCAGGATGACCTAGGTAACGTCCAAGAAGCTGTTGGAAAGCTAGATCAAGGTGGGTACCTTGATACAATTGCACCAGATAAGATCTCTGGTCTGGCGCTAACAAGCACAGTCACGTATGATGTAGGGTCCGAACAAGTAGTCACTCTAGTTGCGACTTGGAACAAGTCAGCGGCTAGCGATCTTGCCAGCTACGATCTACAGATTAAAGAAAACTCAGGTAACTATGTTCTCTTTTCTACTGGTAAGGATATTGCGCCTACAACTACGCAGTCTTATCAGTGGTCCATTCGACCTAACCAGACGTTTACTGTTCAAATCAGAGCAGTAGATAAGGCAGGAAACCTGGGACCTTGGAGCGATCCGGTTGCAATTACGTCAGCAAAGGACAATATTCCGCCTGCAGCAGCAACTGCGTTTACTGTAGAAGCAACGTTCCAGAGCATGATTCTTCGTTGGACGAGTCCTACGGATGCCGATCTTGCATATGTGGAAGTTTGGGAAAGTACAACTAACTCTATCGGCGCTGCCGTACGCGTCGCAAGTGTCAACTGTGCTCCTGGAGTAGCCAATACATACATTCGCGGAGGTTTAACTTCCGGAACTACTCGGTACTATTGGATTCGACCTGTAGATACTTCGAACAATGTTTCTTCATACACAGGCCCCGTATCCGCCACAACAGCAGGTATTCTAGATGTAAATGATTTTACGCCCGGTATTTCGCCTATTAAAACGGTAACTACACTACCAGCTGCGGCAGGTTACGTTGGTCCTCTGGTCTTATTTAACCAGTTTGACGGAAAGCTTTACCGCTATGTTAATAACGCATGGGTAAAGGCAGTAGATGGTGCAGACATTGCACCCGCATCGGTTACTACACAGGCTCTAGTTGATAACTCAATTACGACCGCTAAAATTGCTGACGCACAGCTAACGGCAGCTAAGTTTACCAGCACAGTTAGACCAATCGAAAGCTTCTCTACTAACCCAACTACGGGTAACTTTGAGGGTAGACAGGTATACAATACAACGGACAAAAAGCTTTATCGCTATGACGCAACAGCAGGTGTATTTACAGCTTCTGTCGCTGCGACAGACATAACGGGTACCATAACTGGCGCGCAGGTTACTGCTGCTACACTCGATGCAAGCAAGTTCAATACCTCAGCCCGTCCTGTAGAAGTTCTTTCAGCACTACCAACTACAGGTAATTTTGCGGGTAGAGCAGTCTTTCTTACCACCGACGGAAAGCTTTACCGCTACTTTGGGTCTGCGTACACGGCAGCAGTACCTACAACGGATCTATCTGGAACTGTAGCAAGCGCGCAGATAGCAGATTCAGCTATCACGGCAAACAAGATTGCTGACGCGGTAATAACTGCAACCAAGTTCACTTCTACTGTAAAGCCTATCGAAATCGTTTCGTCGCTGCCTACTACTGGCAATGTGCAAGGCCGAATGGTCTTCCTAACGACCGATAACAAGCTATACCGCTACAGCACTTCAACAAGCTCATATACGGCAGCAGTTGCTACCGTGGACCTAACAGGTACAATAACTGGTACGCAGATTGCAGACGCCGCTGTTTCGTCTGCTAAGCTAGTAGACGCTTCAGTAGTTACGGCCAAATTGGCGGATGCCGCCATCAGTGGACCAAAGCTACAGGATAGTGCAGTTACTTCTGCTAAGATTCTTGATACTGCTATAACGCTATCTAAGTTTGCGAATAACTTAGCTCCTGTTGAAAACGTTTCAGCTCTTCCATCTTCTGGCAATTTCCAGGGTCGAGTTGTACTATTAACTACTGATGGTAAGATTTACCGGTACAACGCGGGCGCATGGACTAAGGCAGTCGATGGTGCAGATCTTGTTGCTAACTCTGTTACTGCTAATTCTATTGCAACCGGCACTATTACGGCTAACCAAATTGCTTCCGGAACGATTACAGCTACACAGATAGCCGCAAATAGCATATCCACGAACAGATTGCTTGTTAGCGATCTAACAAACAACGCAGAGAACCCAAACTTTCAGCAGGGTAACGTAGGTTGGGGCGGGGCAAACATTGTTTCCGACAGCAACAACGCGTATAACGGCGGTACTTGGGTTGGGCGTATTGAGACAAGTGGTGTCTCCGTACTGCGCAATAACATGTTCATGGCAGTAGCGCCAGGCGATGAGCTATACGGCTACGCCATTGTAAAAACCAATGGTGCGGTTAATAATCTTTGGGCGCGTATCACATTTGTAAACTCAGCAAATACTGAAATTGCTAACCCAACGTCCCCTACCTACACTAACTTGGCTTCGTATACTGTTTTGCCTATTATGGCAACGGTACCAGCGAATGCGGTTGGTGCGCGTATTGAAATTGTCGGAGCGTGTGGTTCAACCGCAGGTCGATATATTTACGTAGGTGCTGCCGGATTGCTTCGCAGAGCCAATGGTAATCTCATAGTAGACGGCTCAGTTACTGCTCTTAAGATTGCTGCTAACACGATCACAGCAGGACAGATCGCAGCTGGAACAATCAGTGCGACCGAAATTGCAGCAGGGGCCATCACAGCCGAAAAGATCGCAACTAATGCCGTCACCACAGATAAGTTACTAGCTAACAGCATAACCGCAGGAAAGCTAGTTGTAGGTACTCGCCCAATAAGCACGGTTGGTATCAATCTTCGAATTGTAAACAACCAAATTGTATGGGACAGCGGAGCGGTCATCACGGCTAGTGATACTGGAACATTAACTGCAACTGCTATCTCAGCTAACACTGTATCATACCCAGGCTCTAGTCTTTACCTGGTTTGGAATGCTGCAAATAAGTCGGGCTCTTTTGATTACAGCACCGATATTAACATTACGGTAAACCCAAGCTACTCGCACATCGCAACGTGGGAAAGTGGAACCCAGCTAACGGTAGTTGCTGGTGTAGGTACGATTATCACCGGAGATCGAATAGTAACAGGTTCGGTCACAGCAGCACAAATTGCTGCTAACACGATCACAGCAGGACAGATCGCGGCCGGTACAATTACTGCAACACAAATCGCAGCTAATACTATTACTACGAATGAAATAGCCGCAGGAACTATTCGTGCCGGAAACATTGCAGCAGGCGCGATAACTGCTAGTAAGCTGCTTATATCGGACCTTACTCAGCTAATCGCTGATCCAGGTTTCCGCGATACTGGATACTGGTCAAACGTAGGTGTATTTAACGGACCTCTCGGTACAACAGCAGGATCTGTTCCTGGATGGTACAACTCACACGGTTCTGACGTTGACGGGACTATGGGGTCGACACAGTACACTATGCTTTGGGATGCGTACTTTACTGGTACGGCCAGACAGCATCTTTATTCGCCGATGAATAAGAACATCAAGGGTGGTACTACGTATCAGTTCGCGCTGACTTGCAATAATGCAAGTAATCAAGCGTTTAACGCTACTGTCCGCACGTATGATAATCTGGGTAACTTAATCGGCGATGTAGCACTGCTTTCTTGGGCAGCAGGACAGGCAAAAGTTAAGAAGACTGTCCAGATGACTACGGCTTCTAACATATCGTCTTACCAAGTTATTTTGTACAACGTAGCAGGTACCGCGTATTCTGGTAACTTTCAGGCGATGGACTTGCAGATAACCGAAGTTATCGGCGGTACACTTATTCAGAATGGTGCGATAACGACAACTCAGATTGCTGCCAATACGATCACGGCTGGCAACATCGTAGCCGGGACGATCACTACTGCAGAGATCGCAGCTCGAACTATCATAGCTGCTGACATAGCCGCGGGTACGTTGACTTCTACGGAAATGGCCGCCAACACGATCACGGCGGGTAATATTGCTGCGAATACAATCACAGCAGGTCAAATTGCCGCTGGAACTATCACAGCAACACAAATTGCAGCAAATAGCATATCTACAAACAGATTGCTTGTCAGCGACTTAACTAACAATGCTGAAAATCCAAACTTCCAGCAGGGTAATGTAGGTTGGGGTGGTGCAAATATTGTCTCTGACAGCGCCAACGCTTATAATGGCGGAACGTGGGTTGGACGTATTGAAACAAGCGGTACTTCCGTTTTACGCAACAACATGTTCATGGCAGTAGCACCGGGTGATGAGCTTTACGGCTACGCGATAATAAAGACTAATGGTGCAGTTACTAATCTTTGGGCGCGTATTACGTTTATTAACGCAGCGAACGCAGAGATAAGTAATCCAGTATCTCCTACGTACACTAATCTAGCCACGTACACCGTACTTCCTATAACTGCAACAGTTCCAGCTGGCGCAGTTGGTGCACGTATCGAGGTTGTCGGCGCAAACAGGCAGCCTGTACATCGTATGGAATGCTGTAGACAAGCCTACGTACTTCGATTTATCGAGTGATATTACAATTACTGTACACCCCAGCTTTAAGCACATAGCTACTTGGCAGGGAGGTAATGTTCTTACTATTGTGGCCGGTGTTGGAACCATCATTAACGGCGACAGAATCGTAACTGGGACTATTAGCGCGGATAAAATCGTTGCTAACACGATAACTTCTGCTCAGATAGCATCGGGTACAATTACAGCCAATAATATAGCGACTGGAACTATTACTGCAGCTCAAATTGCAACTGGTGCAATTACTGCAAATAAGATTCTTATCACCAGCATGACAGACCTTATCGTCGATCCAGGCTTTAGGGACACCTCATTCTGGAACAATGTCGGTACGTATAACGGTCCGCTAGGTACTAATGCGGGCTCGGCAGGTCCGGGCTGGTACAACTTGCACGGCAACGACATTAACAACGCCATGGGTACGACGATGTATTGCATGCTGTGGGAGGGGTACAAAACCGACTCGGGTCGGCAGCACCTTTATTCGGTACGTCAATATAACATGAAGGGCGGAGCGCCTTATCAGTTTAGCGCTGCATGTAGAAATGGGTCTAACCAAACTATATATGCATATGTACGATGCTACGATATGAACAACAGCACCTTCCCAGATATAGCACTTAGCTGGCCTACTACGGACACCACTAAGACTACGCGCTATGCTACATTTGTGGCTCCAGCTAATGCTGTTAGTTATGAAATAATTATCTTCAATGAAGCAGGTTCGACTTGGTCAGGTAACTGCCAGGTTACTGACGTACAGATAATAGAGCAGGCAGGTGGTACGGCAATACGTGACGGCGCAATCACTACTAATAAAATCACTGTAGGTACACTCAATGGTGATAGACTTACTGCTGGAACAGTGGATGCCGTAACGATAAAAGCCGGTACGGTTATGTCTAACTTAGTACAGATTGCTAATACCGGGTTCGGTGCAGGATTTGATCTTGGTGCAGTGGCGGTTGCTGCTAATAACCCAGCTGCGCGTATCAATGCGGGAACAACAACCATCGGGCCGGGCCTTGTGCTTATCGGCGGGACCACCACTCTAGCGAATTGGAAAAACGGTGCTGATAGCACTGAAATTCGTGGTGGTGCAATTGCCGCAAATACGATTTCAGCTAATAAGCTTACAATTGGTAATAGAGGCATTTCAACCAGTGGTCTGGACTTCTCGTATAACAGACAAGATGGAAACCTATACTGGTCAAGTGGGTATATTTACTGGACTGACGACCAGAACGTATCTCAGGCAACACCCATAAATGCCGCAGGACTTGTATGGCAGGGTGGTACTAACAATTATATCTACTGGAATAAAGGTTCCAACAATCTTGTAGGTTCAAAGGATAATTGGGGAGATATCAACGCAGGCGGCGGTGCTAATAGCATTCTTATTTGTTCTTGGAGCAATGGAACGAACTTCAACGTAAACTACGGTATGACAACTGTAGATGGTGATCGTATTACTACTAACTCGATTACTGCAAATAAGATACGCACAACCAATCTAAGCTCTATTAGTGCTGACATAGGTGAAGTTACTGCCGGTGTTATTCGAAGTTCGGATAATTCAGCCTCGCTCAACTTAAATACCAAGCGCCTATCATTTACGACGGGAAATTGGAGAGTTGTACAAGGTTCAGCGCTTGGACCAAACACCAATATGGTACTTTGGTTCGGCCCAGCAAATATCGCGGTTGGATCAGAAACCATTGGTAATAGTCGATTCGCTTTGGCAAATGATGGTAAAATCTACTATGGTGCAGCCGAACTGGCGCAAGCCGGTGCATCTAGACAAACCGTTGGGTACAATCAGACTATAGTCAAGGTCCTCGACCCGGGTGCTTCTGTGTCCTTCGATGCTAGCATTTATGCTGAAGCGGGTGGACAAGGTGGCACTCTTTATTGTCAGGTTATCGGTGGTATTACTGGATCTTCTGGTACTGTCGTCGCGCAGGGTCCCGGTACTTACGCAGGACCAAACGAGCCGGGAGGAGATTCGGTTTCCGGATCGTTTACAAATGGCACAAATATTCGACAAACATTCAGCTTCTATGTAACCCGAAGTTCTACAACTATCGGTGGCACTACAAGAGCAGCACAGACGTACTTGACAATGTAAATAGTAGCCCGGCAATTCCGCCGGGCCACATAATATGGAGAATAACATGAGTAATGCAGAACTAGAAACAGCCTATGAAACAGTGATTGCCGCAGAAAAGGCGCTAGTCACAGAACTAGCAGACCTTGCTGCTTCGGTAAAAACCAAGCTGGAAGAGATCAAAGCAAAGCAGCCAACTCTGGGCTCCACTTCCGTGGCTCGCCAGTTCCTCGGCCGTGTAGAGAGTAACCTCAATTCGGTTTTTTCTTACGATCTCGATTCAGTACGAAACTCGTACGGCATGAATGTTGACGCACCCGCGGCAACTAATTCTACGGAACCAACGGCCGCGTAATGTTAGTCGTTCGTTTCAGAGAAACTTTCCGCGAACGAATGCCAGAATGGGCACTTGCTACCGGTATGCTAGGGTGGGGATTACTCGCCCTAGCTGCCGATGGCTTGTTCCATAAACAGCCATTTTTTACTCCCCTGCTTGATCTAATGACTCAAACAGAGTGGGGTATCCTTGCTTTAGTTGTTGGTATCATTCGTCTCACCTTCCTAGTAATTAATGGGGCCTGGAGACCTTCTGCACATATTCGTGCTGTTGGTTGCGTAATGGGCACTATGTTGTGGGGTAGCATGTTTATGTGCGCCCTTAGCCTCGATTGGTTAACACCAACTACCGCGCTATACTCAATCCTGCTAGGTCTTGATCTAATGTCCCTCTGGTTTTCCGCAGGGGATGCTAAGCTGGCAGACCTGTCGGCTAGGGGTAAATTGAAGGCGGTATAAATGGCCGATGCGAGTTCTCTACCCATTTGGGCACAAAACGCCGGTATTCTAGCAACAGCATTAGTTGCTGCTATTGTCGGCGTGTTCCGGTACTTAAAAACAGAAGAAAAGCCAGAAAAGACAGCTGGCGCTAGTTCTGCTTCTGTAATCAGTGCAAGTTTTATTGACTCGAAGTTGCTTAAGGAGCTTATTGAAGCTATGAGAGAACTTCAAGATGAACAAGGTAGAGACGCAAAGAAGAGTCACCGCCTATCTCAGGATCTGAGAGAAGCGGTGACTGAACTTAATGAGTCTATTATTGTTCAAACAGACACTACTATGAACCTTGTACGCTTCGTAAATCGCGGAGCAGGTAAAGTAAAGGTAGTCGACGTAAAGGAGTAATATGGACAAAATTAC
>Ga0214502_1000038_pt1 | contig 12354 bp, 1 predicted proteins | sample G5R2MT_8_FD_206151 | JGI IMG/M metagenome (GOLD analysis project Ga0214502, IMG submission 206151) | Metatranscriptome of phyllosphere microbial comminities from switchgrass, GLBRC, Michigan, United States - G5R1_NF_12SEP2016_LR2... | ecosystem: Host-associated > Plants > Phyllosphere >... | reverse complement strand
GTTGGAAGAAAAAGAAGCTCGAAAGAGGACCAACTAGGACAGTAAAAAGAAACTTGAATGATTTGATTTTTAAAAAAAAATTGATTAAAGATTTCGTTTGATTTTTCTTCAGTATGCGTCAGTGTGAACTGGTTAGTGTGATTGAAAAATAAAATCAGTCATTTTTTAAAAATTCATTTTTCATCTAATTTTTTTCAATTAGTCCAATATCATCCTATAAAGCCATTTTTTCAATGTGAAATCGCTTCATTCCGTTTATTTATTTTTTTACATCTTTCATTTTACTTTAAATTTTCTTCAAAAATAGTACAGAAAACTCTCTCAAGTAACCTAAATGTGTTTTCAACATTAATACTAATGTGTTCAAAGTCCATCCAAAATAATGTTCATCAATTGTTTATCATCTTCATCACCGAAAATGGCCAATAAAATGGTCATTTTTATTTTTTTAATTAGCCTTTTGGTTAAAATAAATTGTCAAGTTTTAAATCCAAACTACTTCAATATAGCTGAAGGCAGAAAGATAAATGCGTCTTCAACATGTGGTGAAGGTCAACGAGATTTATATTGTAGGCTAGTTGGTTCAAACTTTGGCTATGAACAAGTTGCTCATGGAAGACTCATTATGGGTCAATCTTGTGATTGGTGTGATTCGAGTGATCCAGCTAAATCTCATAAAGCTGAGTATATTACTGATGGTACTGATCGATGGTGGCAAAGTCCTCCACTCTCCAGAGATCTCAAATATGCTCAAGTTAATTTAACTTTAGATTTGGATCAGGAGTTTCATATTGCCTACATTTTGCTTAAAATGGGAAATTCTCCTCGACCGGACGTATGGGTATTGGAAAGATCGAGTGATTTTGGCAAAACTTGGAGTGCTTGGCAATACTTTGCACCAACTAAAGATGATTGTATAAAGTTTTTTGGCAATCAATCTTTGGAACGAATCACAAGAGATGATTCTGTAATCTGTGAAACAAAGTTCTCCAAGATAATACCATTGGAAAATGGTGAAATTACTGTGAAATTGGTTTCAGATCGTCCAGGCGCTTCAAACTTCTCAATGTCACCAACTTTACAGCAATGGTCTAAGGCAACAAATATTCGACTAAGATTCTTGCGTCCAAAGACAACACTTGAAGATCTAGTTGAAGGTGCACGAAGAGATAAGACAGTAACGAGAAGATATTTCTACTCATTAAAAGATATTAATATTGGTGGAAGATGTGTTTGTAATGGTCATGCAAATGTCTGTAATATTCTTGATCCTCAATCGCCATTCAAATTGTTTTGTAACTGTAAGCATCATACGTGTGGCGCACAGTGTGACGAATGTTGTCCAGGTTTTGAGCAGAAAAAATGGAAACCATCCACAGTAGATGATAATTTTGAATGTGAACCTTGCAATTGTTTTGGACATTCGGAGAATTGTACATATGAAGAAGATATCGATTTAGCCAAGAAATCACTTGATATCTATGGTAATTATAAAGGGGGTGGAGTTTGTTTTAATTGTCGAGATAATACAAAAGGTATCAACTGTAATGAATGTGTTGATGGTCATTATCGTCGTAAAGATACACCATTAGATGATAAGAACATTTGTGCCAAATGTCAATGTAATGAATCATATCATACTGGTAATTGTGCACCGGAAACCGCAGAATGTGAATGCAAGAAAAATTTTAATTCACCAAATTGTGATTCTTGTGCATTTGGTTATGTTGACTATCCTACTTGTAGGCCTTGCGATTGTTATATAAATGGTACAACAAGTGGACAATGCGAATTTTCAAAGAAAAAGAGCTCAGATGAAGGAGAGAAGGAAGGTGAAACAGAAATTCTGTGTCCATGTAAAGAGAATTTTGATGGTCCAGAATGCCGGAAATGTGCACCGAAATTTTATTCATTTCCAAATTGTACAAGTTGTGAATGTGAAAAAGAAGGCTCTGTTGATGAGGCTTGTGATCAAGTGACTGGTAAATGTAACTGTAAAAATAATTTCGATGGAGTCAAATGCCAGAATTGTAGATGGGGATATTTCAAGTATCCAAAATGTACGGCATGTAATTGTGATGTTACTGGTACTACTGAACAAATTTGTGATGAAAATGATGGAAAGTGTATTTGTAAAGAGGGCTATTATGGAGAGAGATGTGAACAATGTGCACCGGGTTTTTTTGGCTATCCGAATTGTCAACCGTGCGGTTGTTATGAGAAAGGATCTTTACATGATTTTTGCTCACCAAAGAATGGCAAATGTACTTGTTTAGTGAATTATGACGGTAGAAGGTGTGATAAATGTAAACCTGGATTTTTCAATTCGACCACAGAGGGATGCGTAAGTTGTGCTTGTGATATACATGGTAGTTTAGGTTTAGCATGTAATAGTAATGGTAAATGTTCATGTAAAGAGAATTATGATGGTGACAAGTGTTCATCGTGTAGAAAAAATTATTTCGTTTATCCATTTTGTGAAAGATGTGAATGTAATTTAAACGGTATCAAAGAGACTTTTGTCGGTTGTGATAAATTCGGTACAAATATTGAGAAACTTTGTGATTGTAAAGAAAGAGTTACTGGAAGAAAATGTTCAACTTGTAAGAGTTTGTATTGGAAGCTCAATAAATATAATCCTTTAGGATGTCAAGAATGTCAATGTCTAACCTCTGGAACTGTGTCAGGCCTATCGATCTGTCACAGCTCAACAGGTCAATGTATGTGCAAGAATGCTATCACAGGACGTGTGTGTAATACATGTGCGGATGGGTATTGGAAACAAGAGGATGGACATCATTTCGGTTGTTCATCGTGTGAATGTTCTGTTGGTGGATCTGAACATCCATATTGTTTAAAGAATAGTGGTAAATGTAGCTGTAAAGTAAGAATAACTGGTAGAACATGTGACCGTCCAATTAAGAGTCATTACTTCCCAACTTTATACCAATATGTTTATGAAATGGAAGATGCAACCACCCCACAAGGTACACAGGCAAGATATGAATATGACGAGAAAGTATTTCCAGATTATAGTTGGAAAGGTTATGCAAATTATTCTGATATACAGAAAGAACTTTATATTGATGCTCAAATAGATACGCCATCAATCTATAGGCCAGTTATAAGTTACATCAATTCAGGCAATGAACCAGTGAATGGTCAATTGATTTTAATACCAATTAGTCAATCAAATAGTCAAGAATCAGCGCAAGCTAATCAAATTCAACTTGAACCAACTAACGAACAACCTAAAAAACATCTAGTGCCAATTAAGGTTGGTATGCAATCGGTATATCCATTGAAAGCAGGTAGATGGAGAATTCAATTGAAATTAGATAAGCCAGCACTTGTTGACTATGTAGTTTTATTACCGGAAGAGTATTGGAATTCAAATTCCATTATAGACTTCTTCGAGCTTCCTTGTATGCTTGTTCAAAAGCAAGAACCAAATCAATTGTGCAAGCATTACTCATATCCAGATAATGCTGACAATGCGACAAGTTTAACATCTGATCAATTAGCTTCACCAACTTTCTATGAGAAGCAATCTTTAATCGATAAATTAACTAAAAATTTGCCTACAAAACCAACATTAATAACTGAAAATGGTCAAGAATACAAATTTACTCCTAAAGCAAGTGGAAAGCATAAATTGGTAATTAATTATCATCATTTCGATTTAGTTGACGACACTAACTTACAAGGTAAACACGATCTTAACAAACTTGACTTGCAACTGAAAAAGTTAACCAACAACGTACCAGAACAAACAACTGATAATAATTTAGACGTAAGTAAATTAGATCCAATCAAGAATAGAACGTTATATGAAAGATTTTTACAAAACTTTATTGAGTACAAGATTAGTAACGATGATCGAGTAACAGTTGATTTGACCAAATGTATCTACTCATTTAGTTGCAAGCAAGTAATCAAAACGTTAGATGATGATGTTGCTTTTTTTGATCTATCGAAAGATGAACAATATCAGCTTTCACTAAAACAGTCTGAAAATTCAACTATTGAATCATCTAAATTACCAGCCATTATTGATCTAACCTTGATACCGATTGAAGATTGGTCATTCGATTATGTTAAAGGTGAAGTTGTTTGCAGCAGGAATTCAACTGGGCATTGTATACCAAATGAATTTCTGGATAATGATGATCAAAATAGATTGCGTATTGTAGACAAATCTGATGATCTACAATCAGAAGTTGAACAAAATAATGTTTACACAATTGATGAAAAGAATATGATCGATTTAAGTCAATCAAACTTTTTTAATTCAACTCAATTAATGGTAATAGCATCTGGTAACGTTTCTGAGCCAAAATTGTACACTTTCGTAATTGAATACTATCAACCATATCATGCATCTTATGATGCCCAATCGAATATTATTTTAAATAGTGGTACTAGAAAAGAACAGAATATACCTAGTAAGATACCTATAAAATATTGTAGAAATGTAAGTGGTTGTAAAACACAAATTGTTACTACGACAAATGGTACACTGTTTGAGTTAAATGATGCATTTGATGTGGCTGTAATGTTTCCACCAGGAAAATCAATTTTTATAAAGAAAATTAATGTAATTCCAAATGAAAAGTTCCAAAATACTCAACTTACAGCTCAGCCAACTCATCTACCACAAGTAGATTTCTTCAAAGAGTGCGCTCAAGATGCTTATTTCATCAATGCAACACTTTACAACAATCATTGGAATCAGACTTCAAACAGCTTAATTCAGAGTGAGAGAGAGGAAGAGAATAATGAAGATATAAACAAAGTATCTAAATTCTGTCGTGACACTGTTTATGGCCTTACCGTGAAATTCAATAAAGGAGCCCTTCCTTGTAATTGTGATAAAAGAGGTTCAACATCATACGATTGTGCTCATTTCGGAGGTCAATGTTTATGTAAACCTCATGTAATCGGAAGATCATGTACTCAATGTAAAATTGGCTATTATGGTTTTCCAAATTGTCAACGCTGTAATTGTCCGACTCACTCGTACTGTGAGCCAAAAACTGGCAGATGTATTTGTCCACCTAGAGTAACTGGAAATCAATGTAACACATGTATGGCTCACACTTTCGGATATCATCCAATTATTGGTTGCCAAGAATGTAACTGTCATAGTTCTGGCGTTCAATTGGGCAATCTTCAATGTGATATAAATACAGGCGCTTGTGCTTGTAAGAAAAACATTGCAGGTCGTCGATGTAACGTTTGCTTAAATGGATTTTACTCATTTCCTCAATGTACTCTATGTAGTTGTGATAAGCGAGGTGCTAATGAAAAGATCTGTGATTCAAGTAGTGGTCAATGTTTCTGTAAGCCAAACACGTCAGGCGATAGTTGTGAGCAGTGCAAGGAAGATTCATTTAATTTAGATGAAAATAATCCATCAGGTTGTTCAAAATGTTGGTGTTCAGGTGTGTCAAGTAAATGTAGATCATCAGATTATGTTTACATTAAATATACTGATATGTTAAACAACTTCGGCAATCGAAGTGAATCTAAAGTAATTTTAGATAAGAGAAATAGTACAAACAATAATTTGGTATTCAATAATGATGGTTGGACTGCAACTAAGTTGGTATTTGTAACAGAGAAATCATTTAATGATTATTCATTGAATTCAATAAGCAAAAATAATGATACTATCATTACCGACAATGAATCATCAACTAAACTAACTTTAGACGAAAATAGAGTTTCAGCTAGCTTGCCTGAAAGTGAACGAAGAGAGATTAACATTAATCAAGATACAAAGCAAACAATGAGTGTGATCTATGGTTACTACTTCCGTCTGCCAAGTTCATATTTAGGCAAAAAACTAACATCTTATGGTGGACAGATTTCCTACTCAGTAAGCAATATAATACCAGACAACTATGAAGGCGTGTTTACAGGTCCGGACGTTATATTAGTTGGTAATAATATTACAGTCATTCATGAAATACTTGAACAACCAATCACACCAGAAGAAAATTATCAAGTGAGCATCACTTTAACTGAGAATTCATTTAAACAATTGAATGGTGCTTTGGTGGCTAGAGAGAAATTTTTGCAATTACTCAACAATGTTACTGCAATCTATTTGAAAGGAGTCTACTTCAAATATGCAAGCGTATTTTCGCTTAACGATGTCAGTATAGATATTGGATCAAATGATCCTTCTCTAAGAAAGGAAAATAGCAGATTTGCAAAAGCTGTTGAACAGTGCTTTTGTCCAAAAGGTTATCACGGTCCTTCATGTGATGAATGTTCAAGTGGTTATTATAAGATTCTTGATTCTAAAGGTGCTCGCTATTGTATACCATGTAAATGTAATGGTCATTCTCAAGAATGTGATGTTAATACTGGTATTTGTAAAAATTGTTTACATAATACAACTGGTCAACATTGTGAACAATGTGTCGAAGGATATTATGGTGATTCAACTCGAGGCACATCACTTGATTGTATGATCTGTCCTTGTCCATTGGCGATGGAAGGCAATAACTTTGCTACGAGCTGTAAATCAAACTCACTTAGTTCAATATCTGCTCAAGACCCATCAACTGAGACTTCATTATCTTTATCTTCCCAATTTACTTGTAAGTGCAAACGGGGATACACTGGTCCTATCTGTGAACAATGTGATAAAGGATATTTTGGACGTCCATTTGTAGAAAAAGACTATTGTAAATCATGTGATTGTAATGGCAATGTTGATTTAAGTGTACCAGGCGCATGTGATTCGATAACTGGAAGATGTTTGCTTTGTCAAAATAATACTTATGGTGATCACTGTGAACAATGTGCACCATATCATTTTGGTGATGCAATCAATGCTAAAAATTGTAAAAAGTGTGCTTGCTCGAGATGTGGTTCCACAAAATGTGATCATGAGACCGGTATTTGTGAATGTAAGCCGAATGTACAAGGACAACATTGTTCAGAATGTGATGCAAATCATTGGGGATTCGAGAGTTGTAATGGTTGTCGACCATGTAATTGTGGTGTTGGTTCAACTACACCTCAATGTGATTCAATTACTGGCAGTTGCTCCTGTAAAAACGGCGTTGGTGGATCTCTATGTGACCGATGTTTACCTGGATTTTTCAACCTAACTGATCAAGGTTGTACTGATTGTAACTGTAAAAAGAAGTATTCACTTGGTACTGTTTGTGAAAATGGTCAGTGTAAATGTTTGCCTAATGTAATTGGATCAAAATGTGACGGATGTCCTCCAAGGTGGATATTCTTGCCAGGAGTTGGATGTCAGAGTTGTACTAATTGCATACATGGCCTATTAGATTATACTGATGAATTGAAATTAATGTTAGATGAAGTGATGAGCGATATGGGCGATAGTTCAAGTTCAATGCTTGCTAATCGAAAACTGAATCGAGTAAACGAGACAGTTATCAATTTCAAGAATAGACTAGCCGAAATTTTTGATAAGCAACTGGATAATAAATCAGCAATTGACAGTTTAAAATTATTGAAAACATTGCAAAGAAATGGAAGTGATATTGAATCACTATCAAAGAAACTGATTGATTTGAAGCAGAGTCTTATTGATACATCAAGAGAATTGGCTAATAATACAAATACTTCTTCGATTACAGTATACCATCTACATACATCAATTTACCATACTAAAGAAAAATTGGCCAAAGAAATCCAATGGGTAAAAAGCTTAGCTTCAACACTCATACCGGCTAAGATTATAAATGAAGAAGCTATTGTTCAAAAAGGACAAATCATAATGTCACAATTGAAGCAAATTGATCTAACTGACAATCTAAAACAAGCATATGAACATTTGAATGCGTCAGATGAGTTAAGCGAACGTATTACTAAATTCCAAGAACCTTGGCTAAAAATACAAAAAGATATTGAAGATGTGAAAAAGAAAATCGAAAGATTTAATCAATTGATCAACGATCTAAATGGCTGGATTGAGCAATCAGGCGATAACACTGTACTAGTAAAACAAAATCATGTTGGATTGACGAATATTTATAAGGATATTTTAGTGACGAATAAAAAAATACATGACTTGAATGCTACCATAGAAAATTTACTACAGAAGGCAAAAGAACAAAACGAAAAGTCTAAAAAGCTATTAGATGAAGAGTTAAGTAATCTGAATGTGGACAAACAATATGAAGAAATGTTAAGTAAGCACGATAAGATGAGAGAACAATTTAACTACTTAAAAGAAGAAGAGATGGAAAAATTGCAGAAGCTAATTCTAAATGCTGTTCAAAATATAGACAACGTGAATTTGAACGCTTCGAAAATTGTAAGCTCATTTAAAGATACAAAGAAATACTCATTGGAATCAGTTCAAGCGGCTAATTCCTATTCAAAGATGAAAGATGCCATTGAGCAATCTAAGAATTTGATCGAAGAAGCTAGTTACACTAATCAAGAGACAGGTAGCCTAATCAATATAGGTAACAAGACAGAGCGTAGCAAAGTAGATTCCTATAATTTAAAGACATCCGCAATGAACAATCAAGTAAAGATCAACAATGAGATTGGTGTGAAATTGAATGCGACTAAAAATCGTCTAAATGATCTTAACTTTAAATTGAATGACTATTTCAACGCACAGAAGAATATACGTGATCATATTACCAATCTACAGAATAACAAATTAAACAAAATCGCAGAAAGTGTGATCAGTACAAGTGATCAAGCAATTGATTCAATTGAAACCCACAAATCAAGACTAAACGATAAAGAGAAACTCATCTTAGATCAACTAGAATCACAAACTACTGAGTTCGATGGTAAAGTGAAGAATGGCTCATCAGCGCTGAAAGGTATTCTTGCTTTCCATAGAGCGATTGATTCAACATTGCCAAATTTGATTGTGGAAATTGACAAGAATCCGGCAAAACTAGATCGAATAAACAGAACTCAGACCGAACTTGATCAATCTTTGAACTCAGTTAAAAAAAGTGTGAAGAATGCCAGAGCGCTAGCCAATAGGTTAGATTTAGGCCTAGAAATTAAACCAAATACATACGTTGAGCTAAGGCCACCTTTGAGTCTACTAAAACCAGGAACTTATAACAAACTATCTCTTTATTTCAAGCCTACTGTTTCAAATGGATTGATTGCTTATCTCGGAAATCCAAAATCAATAAGATCAACTGCACAAAGTGAGCAATTTCAAAAACCACTTTTGAATGATTATTTGGCCTTAGAATTAAGAGCAAAACGTGTCGCCTTGATTATGGATGTTGGTAGTGAGCCATTAATTGTTTTTCATGATCAACAAGTGCAATTGAATAAATGGCATTTTGTTGAAGTCGAAGTAATTGGTAAACACGTACAGCTAAAGCTACGCTTAGTTGATCAACCTGAAAAAGTGCTTACAGCTCATTTAGGAGGTACATTTACAGTATTCAACTTAGATCGTTTGAACTCTAAACTATACTTAGGTGGCATACCAAAGAATATTGAATTACAAGATAAAATTGAAAATGTTGATTTTGACGGTGAGATTCAACAAGTTGTGTTTGGCGAAACTAAATTAGGTCTTTGGAATTTTGTGAGTGGTAAGAACAACAATAAGGGTATATTCAAGAAAGAAGCTGCTTTCAAGAACTCGGTTGTGAATACTGAAAGTAATGAAATTAAATTTAATGGAAAAGCTTATGCTCAAATCGATAGTACATCATTAGGTGATATAAAAAGAGAAACGAACTTGCTGCTTCAATTTAGAACGCTTAGCAATGAAGGGCTTATATTTTTGGTTGGTGGTGAAAGAAAGTATTTAGCTATTGAAATAGGTCAAGGTCGGCTATTAGTTAAAATTGATCTTGAAGATGGTTATGCTGAGATTGGATCAAGAGAGTTAGTGAACGACGGAAACTGGCACGATTTAACAATATCACGTCTAGAGAAAACGATTTTAATGAAATTAGATGGAGAAGAGGATGAGAAGACAGTTACAGGACGAGACAATTACTTGGAGACTGATGGCCAACTTTACTTTGGTGGATATCCAAATGGTGGTCATCAATTCGATAGTGTAACAAATGTTGGTTTCAATGGTTGTTTACGTAGCATACAACTTGATTCTAAACTTGTAAGATTTGATGACAAGAAAATATCACCAGGTGCTGAATTCGGTTGCTCAGAGAATGTTGTACGTGAGTTATCGTTTGAGAAGGCTGGTTTCATAACAATGCCACCTAAGAACGATATCAATCAAATAAGTTTGAAATTTAGAACAAAAGAGCAGAATGGTCTCCTTTTCTTCGCTAGCAATCGAGATTTGAGTCAATATATTGCTATCTATTTGAATCGTGGTATTTTAGTATTTCAATCGAAACCAGGAGAATTGATTAGTTCAAGTACACATACTGAACGTCAATTCAATGATAATATCTGGCACTACTTGACAGCGACTCGAACACAGAATATTATGAGGCTAGATTTAGATGATAAGTATGTTTATCAACCAGAACGTCAACAAAGGGCAAACAACAAATCTGCATCCTATGACTCAATTAACTTAGACAATGATCTAGTCTACTTTGGTGGTGTAAATGAAAATCTAAAAGATAAATTGGAAGCACTCGACATACCGACTAGTTTTATTGGCTGCCTAGGAGATGTCAATCTCAATGAAGAGTTCAAAAACTTTGCCTTTAGTAAATTGAAGAGCAATGTACAACTTGTTAGTTGCTTAAAAGAAACAGAAAAAGAGGGTGAAAATGAAGAAACTAGTACATTAGATTATAGTTCAACATCGTCACCTGATGAAGAATTTAGTCTTGATCCAAGAACTAAACTGGAAACCACCACTACATCTACCTCTACCACTACTACAGCCACTACCGTAACTACTACTACAACTGAAGAGCCTGATATTTCAGGTAAGAAGCATCGTTTAATTAGAGGATGCAAGCTTCCGGTGAAGCCAAACGATCCAAAATTAGCTGAATCTATAAATGGTCTAAGATATGGTGCAAGGAAAACAAGTAGAACTGAAATTAAATTAGAAAATAGTAAAGTAAAAGAGATTGAACGAAATGCGAAGATTGACCTCAAATTGAAACCAACTAAAGGTTCTGGTTTATTGCTACTTTTGGCAGATAAAAAATTCATTGATCACACTTTACTCTATCTACTAAATAGTAAACTATATTGTTCATTTAATCTTGGATCTGGTAATTTGGTTATCAATACTGAAAAAGAACTTCCACTTGAACAATGGACAGAAATCTCAATTAGAAGAGAATCAAAGAATGTTAAAATTAAAGTAGGCGAAGAGACGATTTCAGAAGTTCTACCAGGCGATAAAACATCATTGAATGTGAATCCAACACTATACGTTGGTGGTGTACCAAATGAATTTATTGAACAAATATCATCTAAAATTAAAGAATCATATGGTTCGTTTGAAGGGTGTATAAATGATATAAGACTTAACGATGACTATCAGGTACTTGATTTAGAGGAAAGTTTTGATGATGTTGAGAGTTGTGATTCGTCATCTTCAAGTCAAGAAGATGGCATTTTCTTTAAAGGTCAAGGATATTTACAACTAGAAGAACAATTTATAGTTGGTAATCAGAAGAAACTAATGCTAGATCTTAAACCGAGAACAAGAGATGGTATAATCTTGTATGCTCAATCATCGAATAGTAGCTTGAAAGACTTTCTGCTCTTAGAGCTGGTTGATGGTGCATTGCGTGCAACTGTTAACAACGGTGGAGAAAGTGAAACGGTATCAACAATTGATCAAAGTAAATTACCGAATGAAGAGTTGATTACATGTGATGGAAGTTGGCGACATATTGAAATTATTAAGAGTGGTCCTTTAATCATTCTTTCAATAGATGACTATGTGTCTGAGCCTATTTATCGTCAAGAGAATGACTTTACAGCCGATACTGATGTTCTCTATGTAGGTGGTTGTCCAGATGAGCTAAGAGCGAAAAAGCCGTATCTTCAAAATATCAATTACTCTGGTTGCTTAAGATCATTTAGAACGAAAAATAAAGATGAAAATCAGGAAAGAATATTAGATCTAACTAAATCAATTAAGAATGGAAAAATTGAACTCGAAAGTTGTCCAACTGTTTAGAATTAAATAATTATATAAATATTACATTAATTTCTCACTTATCTTCTTCTTCTCCTTTATATCCCATTCTTCATTTTTTTTAAAAATCTTTACTATTACAAGACTAGTGTCACTAGAACACACAAACACCACACACATCAATTTATCATCTTTTTTTTCTCATTTTGTGTAAATCTTTTACAAAAAAAAGACAATGACAAATATTTTTTTATACAATAAAATTCTATTTTTGAACTGCC
>Ga0214502_1000037_pt1 | contig 12360 bp, 2 predicted proteins | sample G5R2MT_8_FD_206151 | JGI IMG/M metagenome (GOLD analysis project Ga0214502, IMG submission 206151) | Metatranscriptome of phyllosphere microbial comminities from switchgrass, GLBRC, Michigan, United States - G5R1_NF_12SEP2016_LR2... | ecosystem: Host-associated > Plants > Phyllosphere >... | reverse complement strand
GGGTGCTTTTATGCACCCCTCCTTAATCCCTCACCCTTTTGGACGTTGTTCGGTCTCGCTAGACTTTCGACCAGGCGCCGCACCTATTTTACGCATTTATTTTGCCTATTATACGTGACGCGTCTCGTACATCGTTCTAGTCCGACTAGCTCTGTAGCATACGTTAAATGTTGCACTTTTTAGTTTAAATATATAGTTTCATAGATTTACGTCTTTGAGTCCTTAGTTTTACTAGTACCTATCGAGATTCGGTTGTCTAGACACAGTCTGTTTGAGCCTGAATCAGTATATGTGGGAAAGTTCTACTTCTTTGGACCGTCCTTTGTCGTATCATATATAAATAAAAATAAAATACCAAAAATACAACCCTTCTTATTTTTATTTTGTGTTGGGGTTCTCTTCAAACCCTAAATCTTTCTATCTTGCAGTCTAATCCCAACCCATCCGATGTCAGTCCCAGACATCGCTCACTTTCGGATCCCCGCTATCATGACCGCATTCGTTCGTAGAGTCGAGGTTCGCCCGCTACGCGAGTAGGAGAGATAGACCGAATTTGAGTATTCTCGGCTGGTTATTCTAGCGGGTCGCGCCGCATCGGAGTATTCCAGTATCGTATTAGCATAACCTGTTTTCCGTTGGGCTGAGCGGGTGCGATGAAGCTCTGTATTTATACTAAACAACGGAACACCTGTTCTTCCTTTTATGTAGGTTGATCCCGCCCTTACGGTCCGTTTCCTGAAAGCTGTGAACATGACACTCACATTATTTATTGCAATGTGTGAGACATGGCAGCCCGATACGCTTGGGTTAGCGTGTTAGCCTACCTAGCAGGGTGCTTAGTTGCTAGGAATCCGGTGTGCCGGCGGAGTGCGGTTTAAACAATTTTATCTTTCATGAATTTATTATTATATCAAAATGGCTGCCTTTTAAATGTTTTCGTTTTGTGCTCAATCAAAGATAAAATTATCTAACAACGTTCTTTTCTGACTATTATGTCAAGCTCTAAACCCGGTTTTTCCGATATTTTCATTAAAAACCATTCTGAGGCCCCCAAACCTCAACCTTTACCTACATCAATAGCCAAAACTAAGATCGTCCCCAGTTATAACGCCGTCCCTCCTCCAGCGAAGTTAGTTTCCCGTGATCGTAGATCTCCTTTTGTCCACTCCGGCGCTTACAATTCAGTTGGTGCCCGTGAAGTTCAACTCCCTTTTCCCAAAATTAATTTTGTTCCTGGAGACACTGTCCACGACATTTTAGAGATTACCCCCGGAAATTTTAAACACCAACCTGGCTCGAGTAAGGCCGATTTATCTGCCGAGTACCGAAACGGTTTTAAATACGTTCGACCCATTGAACCCTCATTCCCACCGGGTGCAACACCCTCAAGGAATCCACTTTTTAATCCCGGAAACCAGTCCAAATACGTCGGTACAGACGTTACAAGTTACGGAGTTCAAAACCGAGAAGCTGTCAACAGGGCTAGAAGTGTTTTCGAAGAAAATATCAACGAAAACGTTTCTCGTAAACAACAACTCAAACCTCGGAAACTCGACGGAAACCAAAGATTGGGAGCCAATTCAACAGTGGGCTCGGGACGTACAACAGTGGGAACCAATACTACCCGCCCCCTTACCTCGGCGCCCTTCACTACCGAAGCGAATTTGGAACAACAAAAGAAATCCTTTTCACTTTCGAAAGCTCAGTCAGTAGCTTTTGGTGCAGGCAACGTAGCAGCTACCGCCAGTACTGCTATCTGTAATTATTACAAGACCTTCCCCAAGATCAGTCCTATTGGCACTGGAAGTGGTGATTTCTCCCCTTGGGATACTCGTGCTGACCAAATAGAAGCTAACGACCGAAAAGCTCAGTTGGACGCCAGCAAACAGAACCAGAAAGCCGAAAGGGTTAACGGAATAGTACAGACCGGCATTTCCATCGCCGAACTTGCTCTCCTTTTCCTATGACGGAACCCGTTCAGACTGACGTAGGCGGGCTCGTCACCGCTCGTGAGGAGGTCCATGATTTGGACGTCGACACCACAGCCATCTTAGCAACCAATGATGGCACTACCATCCCCGATTCCACTGCCCCGGAGCGAGATAACAACTGGACCATTTCAGATGTCATCTCAAGAGACTATCTCGTTGGCAAAGTAGAGTGGAGTGGTGATATGGAGATAGGATCTTATCAGCGATTCAGCATTTTAGACCTTCTGAACGCGCATGGCCCCTTTAAAGAAATGGCTCGCTCTTTTGATTATTTCAAATTTGATTCCATGAAAATTGAGCTTCGTTACAACATGCCCATGACTGCCCAAGGCCTCGCTAAGGTCTATTACCAGCCCCCCCGATTGGATTTGAGGTACGATAATGACGATGCTTATACAGAAGTCACGTCACGCACCATCGACGGAGCTATGTTCTCACTTTGTGAGTCCGTCCAGCCTGTAGTCCATGTTCCGTGGCCCCTGCTTGTCCCTTTCATTATCCTGCACACAAAAACCGAAGTCAACACCATCGGCCAGGATAGGAAATTGTGGGGTGATTTCATCTTCATGGTTTTCGGACAACATCGAACCCCACCAGGCGAGAGTAGTACGATTACCATGCAAATGTATATTCGTCTCGAGAATCCATCCTTCTCAGTTCCGATTTCGCCCTCAAATATCTCCCTCATTTATGATGTTCCCTTTGATCCCACCCCCGTTCCCCCGGATCCAATTCCCGACCCCACCCCTAGTAGTAGTGGTGTTCGAGTCGCCCAGGGAGCAGAGAAGGTTGTGTACACTCCCAGTACCAGCCGGTTCGAAGCTCCAGACGATACCGATCCCATCCTCGGTAACGGATGCATTAGATTTGCCCGAGAGGATGTCAACACTGCTGAGTGCTCTACCAGCGTAGAGTTCCTGAAACGACAACCAGGATATCTCGGTACTTTTAACATCAAGAGAACCGATGCACCAGATCTTCCTTTGTGGCGATGTCCCGTTACACCAGTCGCTGTAGAGAACATGACTTTTGATGGTTGTGCTCTTGTCAGCTATTTATCAGAACTCTGGTACGGAGATATGGAATATGAATTCTATATCAGCAAATCTTTTCTCCACACTTTCACTCTCAAATTTGTGTGGCAGCTGTCTGGATCTCAACCCACCTTGACTCAGGGCTCCGTTTCCATCAATGAGTCCGTAACCTTCACTGGATCTCGCGCCTACAAGTCTATTAAAGTCCCTTGGCAACAGTTGGACTATTATGGACGCACACGTGCTACTGCAAAGAACGGCAGAAGCGCTCAGGGAAGAATTAACGGCTTTCTCCACGTCATTCTTGAGACGCCACTTATGCTCCCAACAACTGGAGCTACCTCCATCGATATTTCAGTGTGGAGGAGAGGAGGCACAGACCTGAAATTTTTCTCACCATTTTGTGCCCTTGATGGGTTTGTGGCAGTGGCCCAAGGGGTCGGCGATCAGGAGACAGTTGAGAATGTTGGCATCACACCACCGTCAACATTAGGTTCAGCACTTATTGGATCTGATCGTCCTGCTCCCTACATTCCATTCATAGATCTGAAGACGTACCTTTGTCGTATGTTCAAGTCCCGGATTCAACCATCGAAGGAAGTCAAAGTCAACCTCGAGTATTGGCCAGAACCCATTCCAGCTTCTCCCTTTTCTATGCTGTTTGAGACCTCAGGCTACGCACGTGGTGGATGTATGCCAGTCGCTCTGGCTAAGATGTTCTTGTACTGGATTGGCGGTATGCACTTCACAGCTTTCACAGATGTGGATGTACCACAATACGTTATTGGAGGACATCAGGCTGCCAGGTTTCAAGTCAACAACGACTGGTATCGTACATTCGAGCGCCAGAATCAATACTACGAACAGGGCGGCATCAATCCTTATACTAGCCTTCCAACCAACAACTACGTGGTATTCCAGACCCCCGCAACTTGTCCCCGGCGAGCCTTTTATACCATCCACGCCAAACCACCTCAAAATGCTGGAGATACCGCCAGCGAATTGTGGTCAGAGTTTTCTCATTACCACTACTTGCATTGTCCTTCATACCAGCGGACGGACCTCTCTCTACCAAAGTGGATAGAGTTCAGATGCAATTTATCCAACGATTTTGAGGTTGGTGGATACAGAGGAATCCACTATAACAATGTTGAAAGGTGCGCTAGAGTGTATGCTGCCACGCAGACCACTACTACTCTTCCCCGCTACGACCCTTGGCCCATCCCGGCACTAAATGATCTGAATCTCGAAGACGAGAGTTTCGCACACGAGGATGTGGACGTTCAAATGTATCGTCTCCCTCGAGCTGACATGCGTTCACGTATGAACCGTGTTCATGACACCCAGCTCCATGAAATTCAAGTCATCGAAAGAGTTCAACGTTACTCTCGTGTCGCCTGTAGTCCAACCACCTTGGCCTTCAATTTAGTGGGCTTAGCTTTAACATCTTATAACCCACTTGGTGAAGAAGGAGAAGGAGTCAACGAGGAAGTTGATGCTGTGTCAGAGAACGATGCGGATCTCCTTATTTCGGTTTGCGAGTCCGTCTCTGACGAGCGTACGTTCGACAGTCTAAAATTCTGGTTTAAGCGTCTTTATCGAACACACCAAGACGCGTTGAATATTGCTGCTATTCTTCAGCAACCAGAATATGAGAATGATAATATTGCCATTTTATCTCACATCATGAACAACCAAGATTGGAATCGCATGAGGTGTTTCCCTTGGGGCTTCCATTTGATGGACCACCCAACGGCTAATCATCCAGTGATGATTATACATCCCACCAAACTCCTCCGTGATGAATCTCTTGCAGGAAATTTGTGCCACTTCCAACTCGTGGCTGTGAAATATTTCCGTTCACCAAAATGGTATGAACCTTTTCTCATGTGGACCACCAACAAGGACGCGCCTTTTACTCATTCTGTCCTGAAACCTTGGAGGTTTGATGCCTCCCCCTATTTGACGGTGTACCGAACACATAATTGGGTACCATCTCACACGACCGATATTTCGCTTCCGTTCTACATCATATTTAATATGCAGTGGGACGTTGAGGAGATGTTCAATGAGGTCAAATTCAAGTACGAGTTTCAATCTCATGTATACCGTGAAATTAAGCAAGACGTCGATCTTACAGTTGCCACCATGGCTCAAGGCGTACGACGACCCCTTGTCTCCTTCCTCTTTGACCAACTACCACTTTTCCCCGACGAGAATGAAGAACCTCACGGCAACTTGTTACAACATAACACGACGTTGTCTTTGTGCCCTCTTGATCGTGGTTCCTACCATGACCTCTATTACGGGTTTTCCATGTTGGAAGATTTGGACTTTGATGCAATGGTTCAAGTCCAAATGGTTTTCTTTGATGAGATGTACGAGTCTGTCCAGACTACCATGGACGACGTCAAACACGAGGTGACTGCCACTACTAGTAGTGTTCGCGCCCTAGTTGACAATTTGTCTCGTCAGTCCGAGGCAACCAGCCGTAAGGTTGAAGAAGTCCTCGCCTCATCATCAGACAACCTAGGAACTGTTCGTGATCTGCTAGTCGATGTTAGAGACGACATCTCAGTCACTCGTGACAATCTCAATCGTCTCTTCCAGAATTTGGATCAACAGGCCACACGCACCTCCAACAACACAAATGATCTTTTGGAGTCCATTATCGATGGCTCCTTCTTTTCGCGAATTTTCCCCGCTGAAACAGGGCCTATGTATCTCAACACCTTCATAGACCTATTGGAATCCCTGTATGTCAACACTCCAGGGAAATGGGCTCTTTTTGCCCTCAAACTCTCAAATGTTCTCGGAATCTCTGCTTCTGTACTTCAGAAATGCGTTTCATTGCTCGAAGAAAACGCGCCACGAGCTGAGAGTCTTACGGTTAACACTAATATGTCAAGTGTTATCCCTAATATTCTCACGATGCTATCCATCGGCATCGGTATGAAAATTATGAAAGCATCTGAATGCAGTAATGAGAGGATGAAGACCACCTGGGAGTACTTCCAGTGGAAATGTCGCGAAATAAGTAACGTTCGTCAAGGTGTTACTGCCTCCACTTCCCTTTTTAAAGATCTGAGAGAAATGCTCCTTAATTCCCTAATTGATTTGGGCATGCTGACCCAGTCCCCAGACCACCCCACTGATGCTGGATTCGATGAGTTGCTCAGGGTCGTCATCGATGACCTCGAATGGCTTAAAGACCCAGCAAATAGTGATGATTTTCATTTAGTCCCAGACAAAATTGTTCATTTTGAAGAAATTTGGGCTAGAGTTAACTCCCTTTGGAAAATCTGGGCTACTCGTAAATGCGCCCCAGAACAAAATGCAAAATTTGTTTCTTTTTACCGAAATTTTGAGCGTATTCTCGATCGCGTCGTCGATAATTCTCCTTCTGAGATTTTTCGAGTTGACCCCTTCCAGATCGGCATAGCTGGTGCTCCAGGTGTCGGTAAAGGAGGCGTCATGTTGTCCCTTGCCAGAGTTATCGCTCACATTCAAGGATGGAGTGATAACAAACTTTTGTTTTGTAGAACCCCAGGCATGAAACACTTCGACGGATATGGTCCTCACCCAATTTATGTTGAGGACGACAAAGATCAATTTGACGGCAGTGAAGAGATGTTGTACGACATCATGTTCAAATCCAACGCTGAAGTCACTGTCCCTATGGCCCGTCTCGAACAGAAAGGAGCGAAATTTCGATCTTATCTTATGCTCCACACCACCAACGTAAAAGATCCCAAAGCCACAGGAGCCGCTTCGACAAAAGCCTACAAGCGGCGAAGAGATTTTCTAGTCAACACCACCATGCAAATGGTTGATGGTCAGCGTGTTTACACGTTTCAGGAACTTGACCCAATCAACATACAAAATGTTGGGCAGCCAATGTCTATGGCGGAATTTTTCTGCCAGTGCCAAAATCGTTTCACCCGGCACATGGAAAATCAATTTCGTCTCATGGCTAGTCTCCGTGTTAGACCACATCGCAATTTCAAATTTCTTCCAGACTGCACGCCTCAACTCATGAGAGCTATATACGAGGAAGTTTGTCCGGCCACCGTGAACACACCTATCGAAGAACTCCCTGGTGTCGTCCCCACTGCTTGGAATGATATTATTGTCCAAGCTCTAGTCAATCGAGTGGAGACCGAACCAGATGTTGATTATTCAACATGGAATAGGAGTGTTCCCAATCCAGACATTCGTGTTCTACATCCCAACCAAGAACACTTCCCCGGTCTGTCCGAGAAGATAACAGTTCCCGCTCTCAATCAAGAGGAACTGGAATACTTATCAGAACATCGACAAGATTTGTATTCAAAGTGGTATGACATTGGAGAACAGTATCTCCTTGCTTCCTTCACCGGCGACGTTGCCAAGCGTGAATCTCTTGAAACACAAATGGAAACGTGCGTGCTCACTTCCCGTCGAGCAGTTGAAGGTAAGTTGACGGCGACTCAACAGGCCGAGAAACATCTTTCTTGGCTTCGTGACCACCCTGAATCTCTCCCACATATGGCTGTTATAAGATCTTTTTCCCTTAACGGCGAAGAGCTGGGTCCCATCAACCCAGAAATCATGTTGGAAATGCAGAAGGATCTCAAACGAGGTGTCACCAACATAGAATGGAAAATGTCTATTGATGACAATAATAGGATACAGTTGATGATGGAAATTACATCTTACATCGGTGACGAACGCCATGTCACGCACTGTATTCTAAAAGAGGAAAACAAGTTTCATGCTCGTATCCTCGCCATTCTCCTCACCCGAATGAAGTCCACTGCCACAGATGAGAGAGAGAAAGCCGCCATCCAACTTTATCTTTCGAACGCGCTAGTGAAGGTAGCTGCGACCGCCGAAGAAGACGAGAGAATAGACTACGCTGCTTACCAACAAGCTTTGCGAAATTATCGTCTTCTTGTCGAAAAACGAAATCGCAATCCCAGTGATCTCAGCGAAGAAGAACTTGACCAAGCTGAGGAACTTCTCAAACGCCACCTTTTCACTCAAAAATATAAGTGGCGTCACACTGGCACTTCCACTTGGGAATCCCCCCCACATAAAGATGGTCCCCGTTACTCACACCCTGTCTTTTGTGATGCGGACGATTGGGCTGCCATATTCAACGAGACCATGGCTGCACTCTCTTCTATGTTAAACACTGGAGAGTTTGTTTTTGGCTATGTCATCTTTGGATGGTGGGAGCCTACTCTATTTGGCCGCCAGTTTACCATTCCCATCCCTTTTGTCCCCTTCCTTGCTGGAGCTACTTGGACTCGGTGGTTCATCTCAACTTTCGTACCTGCCGACAAACAGCAAGCCACTATGCGAGCCGCCCTCGCAAATATCATGGTCTTCCGCGGACTATTTGACCCTTTCAAAGTCATACATTGGATGCGTTGGACGTGGTATAATGTTCCACTTCTACCTGGAATGATGTGGTCCACAGTGGCACTATATTTTGTGAGTTCTCTTTGGAGTACTCGCTTTTTCCAGTATGGTGCTGCTTCTGTTTTGATCAACCCCAAGTACACCTCTACAGTTATCCACGACTTCTTCGTGGAACTATACTCACAATTTGCCCCTATGGCTGGACTCCGTGATAATTTCACTCCGGAGTTTGTTCCCCCACACGACCCATTTCCTACCGATGCCCCTTCATTATTGAATCGGATTTGGGCCCGCGTCAAAAATTTCTTTCTCAACTTTAGAATAGTAAATTATATGTTTTCTGACGTCCCCCTCACTTCAAAATTGTGGGTAATCTGCATGGATGTCATCCCTGTCATGCTGGCACTCGTCGGCACAGTCTGGGCTCTCAAATTCTTTTACAATCGTATATTTGGAGCTGCCCCAGTTCCCCTCGCTCTCCCTCTTTCTGCCACTGCTATGAAAGGAATTTCTAAGCAGCTCACCAATGAAAGAGCTGGAGGCTGGTTTGGCATGAAATCGCCACCCAAGAAAGACAAGGAACAACCTGTCGCTGAGGCTATTCAGACTCATGAACATGCAGACGTCCCCCAGGATGGACAACCTTATTATCATGTTCATCTCTGTATTAATTGTTCTCGCCCCTATGGTCATACCCACGCACGTCACACTGCTGACGTTAGCGCTCTTTTCCCCCTCTTATGTCCCAATTGCCACAAGAAGGAGAAGAACCAAGCCAAAGCCGACTTGATGAGAGGCCGCCCGTCTGAGGTCTCCGTTCTGGAAGATGAAATCCCAGACAAGATCGGTTTTGATGAGATCATTGTCGAAGGCGGTTACGCCCTTTCCAAAGCTGCCAAGACATCCCGAAATGTGACACTGACCGTTCAGAAATATGGTAACGACAAAGCAAGCCGCGCTACCAGAACGATCAGAATTCGTCCACAAAGTACACTATCAGAGGACGAAATAGACTTGCTAATAGAGACAATACCCGACGTGGCTCCCGGCGCAGTCATCAAACCTGAATCTACCAAAGCCGATGAAGTTTACATCCCACCCGGCGACAAACTGGACGACAAAGTTGCCCAGTCATCAGGATTTGATGCTCTCTGCGAAAAGGTAGTAGCCAATTCCGGAATCATTAGAATAGCAAATACCATCTCTAGAGTAAATTATTTAGGAATTTGTGATAGAATAATCGCTATGCCCTCCCATCTTTTTGTAGGGAAAATTTCCGGAAAAGTTTTGGTTTCCATCACTCGTTTAGGTGAGACCTTCTTGTGTGAGATTGATATCCGCAAGGATATTCTCAATCTCCCGAACATCAATCACAAGGATAGAGTTAATACTGTCCGCGACACCTGCTTTGTCTTGCTCCGAAATCAGCAAGTACCTGTGTTCAAGGACCTTCGTAATTATCTCATCTCCGCCTCACGACCTGATGGTGACTCTCGTCCAGTGCCAATTCGAACTGCTGAAGGTAAACCAGCTTCTCTGCTTTACTGTCACCCCGACACTGGAATCCCCTCCCGTATTGCCATTCCCAATCTTGCACTTAAAGGATCCTGCCTGTATATGCTTCACGAAAAAGGTGAAGAGTATTATTATGCGTCAGGAGCGACTTGGTATTACAACGTACCAACCATGAGTGGCATGTGTGGTGGTGCACTCGTTTCGGAGCATGTAGGCTCGAACGGTGGCATCATTGGATTACATGTCTTTGGTCACCTAAAGGTTATCGCTGGTGGCTCAGATATGTTGTCTAAGGAGATGTGGGACTATGCCCTCAAGGATAAACCCATTGTTCAATCGCTTCCCGATATCAAAGACGATCTTTCAGAATTTGGTATCGAACTGACGTATGATGTCCGTCATAATATCGACATACCGTCAGGAACCGCTTACTACCCTATTGGCAAAATTAACAAACCTGCCCACATCCCAACAAAATCCGATTTAGTACCTTCTGTACTATTCGACAAGGTCTTCAAACATGAGACCGAATTTTCAGTCCTCGACCCAAACGACCCGCGAAACCTGACTCAAAAGAATCCTTATGTTATCGCGGGCCAGAAATTTCACACCCTCCCCCCATTCCCGAAAGAGATTCAGGAGGAAGTCTGGAAGGACACGGCTCGAGAGATAGTTTCGTGCTACAACTCTGCGAACTATCAAGGTCCTATGCGTGTATTGACTGTACACGAAGCCATTAATGGCGTCCCCGGTTTCATTGACCCCATCCAAATGAATACATCCGAGGGATTTCCATTCACAGCAATTCGACCACCCGGCGCTTCGAGTCGAGCATGGCTCTTTGAGTTCACTGGAGAAGATGAGGATGGGAGAAAATTATATTCTCCCACCCCCCTACTCTCTAAGTGGATTAATAGAATCATACTCGCCGCAAAGAACGACGGGGTCTGTGTTCTGAACTTTTTCACAGATTGGCTTAAGGACGAACGGAGGAAGCTCAACAAGATCGAGCAAGGTAAGACGAGAATGTTCTCTGGACATAACATCGCATGGCTCATAGTTTTAAGAATGTATTTTCAATGCATAGATAGTTTCCTCTATCATCACGGTCGAGACATTGGATTCGCTCCGGGTATGGATACCCATGGAGTGGACGCAACGCTTCTCATCAACGCGCTCCTTGAACATCCCCATTTCTCCTGTATGGACGTGTCTGCATGGGACGGAGCCTTTCAAGCGTATGAGAGCACTATGTGTGCTAGAGTGTACATCTATTTAACCAACTTGTTGTACACCTGGCCCAGCGAGAGTGAAAAAGATGCCGAGATCGTGGTCATGGAGACCCTAGTTACTAATATTAATGGTAGGTTTCACGTTTATCTTAACATCATTTACTTTTCCACGAGTGGTATGCCTTCGGGTTCCAAATTTACCACTCCTTGGAACACAATCGGACACCGTAACAGGCAGAAAATGTGTTTCCTGTTCATCATTCGGAATTTAGACCTGTTTGTCAAATCAACCAACATCGATCGCGCAACCGTCAGTTCCTGGAATCTGAACACCTTCCGTGAGAATACTCAGATATTTACTTACGGAGACGACATTGTGGATTCCACCTCCACGATGTTCTTCAAATATTGGAACATCCAAACTCGCGTCAAATGTCTCAATCGATTCGGCTACAAATACACCCCAGCTGATAAGAACGCGACTTTTGGCACTAGTCTCGAAACTCCATTCGAAGATGTTACATTTTTGAAGAGCAACTTCGTCCGGGATACTAGGTTTCCGACGAAATGGCATTTTGCCATGGATAAGATCACGATCCAAGAGTTGACAAATTGGGTTCGTTCTGGAATTGATAGCACCTATGCGTTGCAGTCTAACATCAGAGACGCACAGGAAATGGCGTATGCTCACGGTGAGGAGTACTTTGACGAGTTCACTTCTCTCGTGGAGCGTGCGATTGTTGAGCATAAGGTGCCTATTCATCTTGGAACCTTTGAGTCTTTTGACTACCGGTGGAAACAATCGCACGGTATTGCTGACTACGTTGACTTCGATACTACGGCCTAGAGCACTACCAATCGCCCCTTAGTATATATATTACATTATACGTTCACTCACATAGTTCATGAGATATACACAATTCGACCCCCGTGTACCTGATCGCTGCTCTATGTGTTTTACAAATATTTTTCGTAAATAAACAAAAATACAAAAATCCATAAAACAAATATTATCAATCCTAATTTGATCTATTCGTTGCAAGGGTAAACAGCTAGACTAAAATCTGCTGTAGAACGACGGCCCAAGCTTTTCAGCTTGCGCTTTCGCATCTATAGCGCCACAAAATTTCTTTTATTCGTCATTCGGCGGCTGTTTACTAATTTTCAATAATTATATTAAAT
>Ga0214502_1000036_pt1 | contig 12405 bp, 1 predicted proteins | sample G5R2MT_8_FD_206151 | JGI IMG/M metagenome (GOLD analysis project Ga0214502, IMG submission 206151) | Metatranscriptome of phyllosphere microbial comminities from switchgrass, GLBRC, Michigan, United States - G5R1_NF_12SEP2016_LR2... | ecosystem: Host-associated > Plants > Phyllosphere >... | reverse complement strand
CTCTCCCACTTACCATCATCAGCGGCCCTCTTCACGACTCAACACCCTCATCGACCAGGAGACAGATGGGCGAAACCACAGTCAGCGACACAGAAGCCCAGATTCGGCCACCTCACGTTCCGTAGTCCACTCTCGCGAATCCTCAATCGACAAAGCATCATCTGGTAGTTTAGCCGGCATACCAGAGTCGCCTCGAAACATATCTTCTGCTTCATCGCCAGGCCTCCGTGGCATAACCTCTCGCAGTGGTCTGGGAGGAATAATTGAGCGCGTGGTCGACCCGAAGTCGGCGACATATGGGCACCACCGGCAGACATCGATTGTACATGGCATTCAGCACTCGAGAAATGGGAGCGCTAGTTCTACGTCCAGCCCCTTGAGTCCGCAGATGATTGCTGCGGCAGGGACTGGGTATCTACCCGAACGCCCGGACGCCCGAACATTGAAGAGGCTAGAGTCTGAAGTCTCGCTCGCTTCGATGACCTCAAGAGCACCCAATGCGCTTTCGCCAACCATAGCTACGGGTGGTGGAGGCTTAGCTACGGACAGGAACATGTCCATCTCGGAGGCTTTTGGTGACGGGACTGTCCGCAGAAATGATCGCAACCAGAGCAGGACTCGGCGTGATCATAGACAACAGCAGTCTCAGTCGACGAAGCAGCCGCAGCCCAGAGAGGAAGCCCTGCCATCCGTCGGCAACTATGCACTGACCGTGTTGTTCACGGCGGTATGTTAAAAGCTGTTTCTCAGTTCAGCCTGTCCCGTCACTGACAATGATTAGTTCACTGCGAGCGCCGAGGAAAAGATTGTCCAGTGCAACTCAGTTGTCCCGTTTGACCCCGAGCCGAATATCGAAGCTATATGTGGACAGGGTGCGGATCCCGCCTTTGACCAGTTTATTGTCGCGCTGGCGCAGCTTGCTAAGCACAAGCCGAAGCCGCTGATCGACATGATTATGCTCTGGCGGCGGCGGAGGAGCGATGATGCAAACGAAGCACGTGCCGAGTTGCAGGCGATCAAGGCAGCACAAACCCCCGCAAGCGCTCTTGTGCGACGCAACACCGAGCCTCTCCATATGATGGTTGGGAATGGTGGAGCCGCCGACTCCCTCAAGTCGCCCATAGCGGAATCGCTCTCTGCCAAGCAGCTGCACACAGCCCAAGCGGAACGACGATCCAATGTCGCCATCTTCATACTCTGCCGTGTCTTGCTGGAAATCATCACCCAGACCACGTATGAATGCATTGGAAAGGAAATGGAAAACAAGCTGGAGGACATTATTTTTGGCCAGTTAACAATGGCCGACGCGGAGCAGCTGCACTTGTCGGCCGTGAAGATGACCAATTGGAACATATACACCCAATTGCTTGGCGCTATGAGCGACATCAATTTTGTCATTGTTGCCCAGAAGTTCTTGTCCACGCTTGAGCGTTTGCAACAAGAGGCCGCGGCCCGGAGCCCTGCCATCCTCAACCGGCAATTTGACGGACATATGGAGCTGGTACTGGGTGGCATGAAGCACGTTCGCATCAAGATCGAGAAGGAGTCCGACTGGGAGAAGTCCTGCAACTTCCTCGTTGCTCTCGGTCGGCTCTTTGCCAACTCACATGGTCAGCGGGTGAAGTGGGCATTCTGCCATTCACTTGAAAACTTCCTCCTCCCCGTTGCGGCCAATGCGACTACTGCACATCTCACTTCTGCACGGTGGGGTGAAGTGATCAGCAACATAAGCCCACGCCTAGCGCAGATGTTTGTGAAACCTCGCCATTGGCACACAGCATTTCCCCTTACAGCTACCATGCTTTGTGTCTCTCCGCCAGACACTTTCGGCTCTCAGTGGCTGCAGCTAGTACGACCCTTGCAGGCGAAGCTCAAAGATCGTAGCACGCGAGCAGTCGCCCTGCAGGTCGTCTCAAGGTTACTTTGGAATTACCTGTATCGCTGCAACGAACCCATGGCAGCGGTCGCCCGCAAGCTCGACGAGGTCATGCAGCTCGTGTTGCCTCCTACGCGGCGAACATTTGCTCCGGTAGACATTGCACCGGCAAGCCCTGTGGTCCAGATGATCCGCTTCATCGGCTACCGGTATCCCGAATACTGCTGTAAAAGCATCATCTTCCCGCTGATCAATGCCGAGCTCTTCATATCAAACAAGGAGCTCAAGGTAGACCAGCTAGATCCAGACAGAGTCGTGATTGGAATTAGAGCGTTCCTTGCCATGCTCGCTGATCTGGAGAAGCGCGAACACGGGCGGCCACCTTTTCCGCAACGATATCCAGTCTTCGCAGCGGAGCGCATGGGCTCAGCGTCCCCTATGCCTACGTCAATGAGAGGTGTCTCGCGTCCGCCGCCACCATCGATGGAGCAAGATGATAGCTTGTCTAAGCCTGTCATGACGTCTAACCTGACAGAAGGCGCTCTCGAGTGCTACAAGAAGTTCTCAGAGATCTTGGGGAGGATTACCATTATTTGTGACAATGCATTTGGCGGCCAAGCTGCACTCGACGAGAAATTCAGCACCTCATCAGGTCCCAAGACACCCATATCCGACACGTTCAACTTCTCCAGAAGAGACGAGCAGAATCCAATCGACCAGAAACAATCCTTCTACGATCTACTGCATGTTGCTGTCCAAGCATTGCCACGTTGTCTTTCCGCTGAGATCCCCTTTACCCCTCTGATCAACTTGCTCTGCACAGGCACTGCGCATGTGCAGAGAAACATTGCAGAATCGTCAGCACAGTCGCTCAAGTCAATTGCGTGCCAGTCTTATGCCCAGCCCGTAACAGCAGGTTTTGCGCGCTTCATCTTCAACTTTGATGATCGGTATTCGACAATGTCAGATGGTGGTATGCTTGGACCGAGCCACATCGAAAGCACCTTGCGGCTCTATGTGGAATTGCTGCAGATCTGGCGTGATGAGATCCGGCAGAAGACGAAGGAGGCTGCCCTGAACTCGAGCGATCCCAACGGTACCGATAAGCGGGGCATGCAGCTGGATCTGTCCAACATCTGGGCGGAGGTTGAACACGTTGAGGCCCGTGGGTTATTCTTCCTGTGCTCGCAATCACGCCGTGTGCGGCATTTCGCCATCACCGTCCTTCGTCTGATCACCGAGTTTGACGAGGCACTTGGCAAGGGTGGGCCGGAAGTGGGAGGGGATGCTCGCCTCATCAACATCCTTGAGAACCAGTCGAAGGAAGTCATGAGCGTCAAAGACGACCATCTTTCCCTGGCTGAGCGTAGCAGGTTGCAGAAGGGCATGCAGAACGGCAATAACCAAGGGGCACTCATCGAACTCTGCACGAGTGATGTCTCGTATGACACCACCCTATGGTTCAAGTTGTTCCCGAACTTTATCCGTATCGCCTATGATCGATATCCCTTCACCGTCACAATCAGCCGTGATTTGGTCTGCGAAAGAGTCCTCCAGATGTTTCAGCCGATCATGGAGCTCGCGAAACCACGCCGTGGTGCCTACAATGGTGCAGAACCTGGCAGTGGTCGCTTCCCGTCAAGATCCCCTGCAGCGCAGACAGATGTTGTTGTAGAGCAGTGGAAGCTCTACCTGACCTTCGCGTGTACGACATTAGGCGACACCGGGAGCTCAAGCGAGCGGCCATCGCAAGACAGCCAGCATTCCCGCAAGACTTCAAAACTTGCTGACAAGATCGTGTCCGCGCGGACACTATTCAAATTCTTGACACCATTACTCATGGCCCCATCTGCATCGGTGCGCGAGGCTGTAGTGTCCGCCATGGGTTCCATAAATATCAATACTTATCGCGCGCTGCTTGAAGACTTACAGGCTCAGGGAGTGAGATGCAATGACGATGCCAAAAGTCGGCTGCACCAACGGGCCAACAGCGGTCCAAGACTGAACGACAATCGGGTCGACCTTCTCCGCACGGAGTTGACCCACGTATACAAGCTCACAGCACACTTTCTCAAGGACCCGGCCGGATACAACGATGACTGGATCATGAGCTATCTCTGCTCATACACAAAAGATCTCAAGATATTCTTGATGGATGGAGAGGTCCAATTAAACTGGGAATACCAGACCTTGCGCCGACACTACTGTGGACTGATGGAAGAGCTCTTTGAAGGCATCAATCGAGCCGGCGATCCTTCAAGATGGATGACATTCGAGTCACGGAAGTCGTCCTTCACCCTGATGGAAGACTGGTGTGGATTTTCGCCTAACCAGCAAGCGATCAAGGAACGCGAAGACAGTATCAGGCAATCCGTCATCAACTCCCAGGCGCTGGGCGAGCAGCAGACCTTTTCGGCTTCGATAGAGATTGAGAAGAGTCGTCTCAGGACTGCAGCCCTCAACGCCATGGCCGCTCTTTGTGCTGGACCAATCAGCGTAACAACCGAAAGTGGTGTTGTTCTATCATTTGATAGTCGGAGAATGATCCAGTGGATTGAGAGCACATTTGACTCTGGCAGTGATAGGACACACGCCACCGGGAAACGGGCCCTGAAGAACATGCTCGTGCATAACAAGGAGTGGCCGTTCCTGCTGGATCACTGCATATCCAAGTGCTACACGGCCGAAGCCCCGAAGATGCAAGAGAACTACTTTGCCGTGGTGACCGACGTTCTTCTCGAGCATCCCGACTATCCCTCGCCGGCGTGGAGACTATTGGGACTTTGCTTGTTCACTCTGGGTAACGATCAAAGTGAGGTACGGTCGAAGTCTGCCAGAGTTCTTCGCGCACTGGAGGAAAGAAAGCAAGCCGTCCGCGGCACCAAACTGCGCGACTTCGACGTCAGTATATCGGACAAGACGAAGGCCGTGTACAAGCTTGCGCAGTTCGAGATCTCGATGCGTCTCGCGAAGCAGAACCCTGATATGGCCTTCCACATCTTCTCCGAGTTTTCTTTCCATTTCAAGAAATTGGACCAAGGAGCACAACGCAATGCGATCGCGGCTATTCTTCCATGGATTCAGACAATTGAGCTGCATGTCGACCCTAATGGCGGTCCTACAGCACACTCCTACGTGCTTCTCGCTAATCTGCTCGAACTGACGATCAAATCCAGCGCTGCACTGCACAACGAGGTGCAGGCATTATGGCAGGCGCTCGCGACTGGACCCAGCCCGGGAAATGTGCGACTCATTCTTGACTTCATTATATCGTTATGCCTCGAGCGCAGGGAGCAGAACTTCGTCGAGTTCGCAAAGCAGATTGTTGTCTTCCTTGCCAGCACATCCAGCGTGTCTGACAGCAAGGTTGTCGAGTTCCTCCTCCTACAAATCAGCCCCAAAGCAATGGTGCCGAATGAGAAACGGGAGACGAACCTTCCGCCACCCGATATCATTCAGCTGCCTTATTGCGCTGACCTCTCAGAGGTTCTTCCCATTGGTCCAAAGCAAGCGGGCCTTTCCCTTGGGCAGTTATCGCTCGTTCTTCTGGTCGATCTGATGGTCGCACCGATTCAGCTGACTGCCGAGAACTTGCCTCTACTACTGCATGTTATCACTGTGCTGTGGGATCATTACACGCCACTTGTGCAAGAGCAAGCGCGGGAGATGCTTGTACACTTGATCCATGAGCTAGTTGTCTCGAAACTCGACGATGATAACAATATAGCTTCTCCGGAAATGAAGCAGTCAGTCGAGCGTCTGATTGAGTCTGTGCGTCAGCACGAGCAATCTGTCGTCTGGGGTTATGACGATAACAACGGGCGGGTTGATGATCGCGAGCACAAGGTCCCGCCCGGTATGAACAAACTCGCTACGGAAGTTGTTGAGACCTTTGAGATCAGCTTTCCAGGAATCAAGGAGCAGTGGAGCCGTCTCGCACTCACATGGGCAACATCGTGCCCGGTCCGACATGTGGCATGTCGTTCCTTCCAAATTTTCCGCTGCATCTTGACGAATTCAGTCGACCAGGTTATGCTAGGCGACATGCTCGCGAGGTTGTCCAACACCATCTCAGATGAAGACACAGAAATCCAAGCGTTTTCGATGGAGATTCTGACTACACTCGAGGCTTTGACAATCAAGCTTGAACCTGAGCAGCTCGTCACCTTTCCACAACTGTTCTGGACCACATGTGCTTGCCTAGACTCAATCAACGAGGTTGAGTTTCTTAAAGCTGTGGATATGCTGAACGTGTATCTAGAAAATCTCGATTTTCACGACCCAAGAGTTCGCGCTGTTCTGCTTGATGGTCGGCCTCCTGGCTGGAGAGAAGAGTTTGGAGGACTTCAACCACTTTTGTACAAGGGCTTAAGATCCTCCATCTGTCTCGAACCCACTCTCAGAGCCCTAGACAGCCTTGTCCAGCTACCCAGCGACCCGCTCATTGGCGATGACAATCGCTTGTTCTTCGCCGTCATAGCCAACTTCCCACGGTTCACGCAGGCTATTGAGCAAAACGCATTCACCGACACACTGCTTGGCACAGTTCAAGTACTGCATGATGTCGCAGAGGCTCAGGGTCTAGGCCCGCTATATAGCATTCTGGATGATCTGGCTCACAACAATGTCACTTCAAGCGATGAGCTGCGGGACGAGCTGTATGCAGCGCTCCGCGAGTTCTTCTTGCCTCAGCTGGACCTCGAGATGATCATCATGTTGATGGGCTTCCTGACCAACAGTAATTCTTGTGTCAAGACACAAACAATGCGGTTGCTCTGTGTCATCCTGCCACAGATAGATGTCCGGCGGCCCGACATATCCGGCCTCGGCTCCGATCTCATCTCACCGCTTCTTCGTCTTCTACAGACCGAGTTCTGCATGCAGGCGCTGGAGGTGATGAATTGTATGATGAACATGACTTCAACTCCCATGGATGATCTGCACGTTCGCATGAGTATGACCCATCCGTCTGCGAAAGCGACCAGGAAAGAATACGACCGTACCAAGAGTCTTTTCGGCATTCCTGAGGAGTCTGGTTGGGCCGTGCCGGTCCCTGCCGTCAAGACTGAAAATACGCGGCACAACGTCCACCAAGCGTTCTACATCTGTCAAGCAGACATTGGGGAGGGTCCGGCAACAGAGGTCACGCCAACACCAGAGGTCGAGTTTCACACGGACGAGTACAATTTTGGATACTTTGACATGTCGAGTCGCAGCGAGACCATGATGTCTGACGACACGCGTGGAGCTGACTACGTCGCCGACCTTGTAACTAAGCTTGACAGTCTGGACGACTTCTTTGACGACATGTCTCAAACATCGCCAAGCGACGGTCGATCCTCACGCACCGTCACGGAATTCAATGGTGACGGCTTTGAGAATGGCCCACAACTCTATGACGAGCAAGTCTTGCCTATCTTGCAGCAAGCTTCGACCAACACGTCCTTCCAGAACGGATTCGTCGATCGCCCGGTTGTGACACGCAGCGACACTTCCAACACAATGACGCCAGGCGCTTTCAATGCTGGACTCGCCATGCATAGCACAACCGTGACCCGGCCGGCTATGCACTCTCGCTCTGTCACGAGCCCCTCGGCACCGGCCTCGTACCAGAATCAGATGGGGGATCTCACCTCTGACGAGGAGTACGGTGACGACGTCTTCTCGGACGGTGACGATGACCTGCGCATGATGCCTGACGGCGGCCTGCCCAGTGCAAACAGCGCGGGTTTCAGCATTAGCAATAGCGCTGCGAGTGGTGGGAGTTTCGGTTCCAACCCTCCGGGCAGTGCGAGCGCCACCAGTGACGCAAGCGGCTCCTTCTCGTTCGAGACAATGATCAAGAATACCAAACAGTCCACGAAGACACACATGCGGCGACTGACGAGTGGCAAGACGCGGGAAGCCGAGCGCCAGCGAGACCTGTTCAGGACGAATGGGGGTAGTGGTGGCAGTGGTAGTGGCGGGGGTGGTTCAGGTGCTGAGCCCTCGCCACGGGTTCCTAAGGTGCCAGACTCATATCTTCAGCTCTCGGCTGCAGTGAACCCCAAGCCTGCTGCCTTGTCACCGTCATCTGCACCAGGTTCGGACATGCTATGAGGGTCATCGGCCACACGAGTAGTGCATTCCCATGCCATCCCCGTGAAAAAGGGCCGAAGCTATGTCTTTGCTATATACTGAGTTGAATTCTTTTGGGAGTTAGCAGCGACAAAGAGCATCCCACTTCTTGTATACATTCTGGTAGCAGCGGGGTACGGATGCGGTAGGGGTCGATATGACGTATGAAAGAAATGATAGATATGAAGAAGGGTTAATACATCGCCCACGAGCTGGTACTCGGATTTCTTTTATAGACGACCTCGAGAAGAATGCTTAAATATCATGTCGTCTTGACGTGAAGGCAAAGCTATGTAGGTAGGAACTCCCATCGCAATCATACGGCCTTGCTGGCTCTACGGCATAAAGCTAGGAACAAGCTCAAGTGCTAACATGGGAAATTGCATCATGATATCCTTGCCGGACTGTACATTTCATAGCTTGCTGGAAACAATACACTGCCTATAGCACTTGAGTTTAATTCACATTTTTGCTCATGATGAAAGTGTCAAGCCGCCGTCACTGATGCAGAGAAAATGCTATGCTCCTTATATGTGCCTCGTCAAAGACGATATCAAGCTGAGGCATCATGCTATTTGCTGTTGAAAGCCTGTACGCTTTACTTGGTAATCAATCCGATACCTCGGACTGTTTGTCCTTCTTGTTCTTGTCCTTCTTTTCCTTCTTGCTCTTGTCCTTCTTGGAGGGCTTTTTCTTGGTCTTCTCGCTTTCCATTACCGTAGCACCACCATCGACAACTGTCGCATCGTCGCCGCCATTGCCACCACCCATAGCAAGAATCTCGACCCCATCGCCAGCGCTCCAGGCACGTATCCTGTCCTGGTCACAAGTCTCCCACATCCGTCTGATGACAGCCTGGTAGAGCTCTGCGTCACCCATCTCCGCAGCAGCGGCAGCCTTTTGCGTGCGGAGCCAGCTGACCACACCGAATCGCGTGATGAGCGTGTCACTACCGCCCTTGATCATGGTGGCGCGATACACCAGCCGGAGGACCTGGGTGCGTAAATTGTTGCCCATGTAGGGGTTACACGCGAGCGCGAGAACCCGCTCGAACACTTTGCGGCGATGGAACAAGGCCAGATCTGCCTCGTTACGAAGCGAATCAATCAGATACGACAGCAACCATGACACTTCAGTATAGAATGTGCCGTCCTCGCTCGGACCATCAGAGACGATCGTTGATAGCAAAGGGATTCGGTCAAGTGCCCAGACGGGTCCGCTGGTGAGGAAGAGGTTGATTTTTTCGTATAGAGCGTGGAGCGGGGATTTAAGAACATCAATGGCGCGTGAGGCGAACGACAGGATACTGCTTGGAACTGTGCCAGCGTCAACTGGTTCGCTACGGACAGACTCGATAAGCTCCATTAGTAAAAGCCACATTTGCTCATTCTCTTCATAGGCAGAGTCTTTGATCTTGGCAGCCATCTTAGCAAGTGTGACTAGAGCTTCCTTGCGGATGCTGATGTGCTCAGACGCCAGTAACCATATTGCTGAGACTGCATGGCCTTCCTCGACAAGTTCTTCAGGGGTTTTCGTAGACCACTTTAGGAGTGCATTCTCTTTGGCTGTGGGAATTGGCACAGACAGAATTCCAACAAGGTTATCTGAAGTCAGATCGACTTTGGGAATATTGCGGCTGAGGCCGTTTGCTGTCCGGGGTAATTCTTGCAAAGTTGGAGCCGAGTCAGTAGCAGCGACGGAAGCCGACTTCTGGGTGACCGAAAGCTTCTTCGAGAGTTTCTCATCGCCCAGAGCGCTTGCCCAAATGTTTCTTGTTGACTCTAAGAATTCACCAGAGATACCTGAAGCAGCCGAGTAACCCAGGTATGTGGAAAGCAGTTCCACGAAGACCTTCGCAGCTTTCTTGTCTGGCGACGAGGCAACAAAGAATGGAAGCTGTTCTCCAATAGTAATCATGATAGGGCTCGCTATGGTCTCCTCAGACGGTATGGCAGCTTCTGCCAGCTGTTCCTCAATGTTCTCGAGATATCTGATTGGTGAGCGTGCGCAGCGCTCAAAGCAGTTATCGAAGAAGCTCCAAACGATGGGATCGATTATCTCCACATTCTTGAGAGCCAAGACAAGAGGCTCGAGCCCACGTGATTTCGATGTGCTCTCGACAAGCTGATTTTCGTTGGCTACGAAGTCGAGGACGTCCTGCAGCCGCGCCTCTGCCAACTCGGTGCTGCTTTCCACATAGAGCTTGAGCAGTGTCGTGAATGGCGAAAGCGGCTTCCCGGCTGTTTTGCTAAACCATCGCATGCCTGGGGAGTATTTTGCAATGGTACACAGGTGTTCGAGCTGCATCAGAGTCAGAGCAGCGTCGCCGCCCTCGTCGGTTTTGTTCTCAACTCTGTCAATGGCGACAGTGAGAATCGGCGATACGTCGAACTTGGCCTTGAGAGCCAGCTGCGGGATGGTTTCGTAATACAACAGGATCAGCCGACTAGCAGCTTCTTTCTGCAGCAAGTCGCCGTCTCCTAGACCACGATACAGAGCTATTACGTCCTTGACATCTGGTATCCGTTGTTGCACATCGTCAATGAGTCGGCGCGAAGCTTGCTGCCACAGCGGCCCAGCATTCGTGCTCGCGTCCGTGAACATGCTGACGATCCTGGATATTCTCTGCAGGATCAGCACAAGAATTCGCATAGCGTAGAACGAAATCAAACTTGACTTATTAGCCAAGCACCGCGTGAATACCTTGAGCGTCAGCGGAGCCGGAATGACATTGCCGAGCAAGATATTTATAGGCGGTGGTGATCTGGCATAGCCCTTCTGGCGGCCGAAGTAAGCCGGCACTGGCAGCTCGAGCACATTGTAAAGAAGTGCGGCATAGCCAATCCATGTTGCAGACAGCTTAGGCTCAAAAGAGAAGGCCTTCTTGTGCAGAAAGTAATGCGCAGCCAATTCGGGGACGTTTTTCAGGATCGCGACTAGTAGCTCGCTCTGTTTCGTGCTCGACCAAGGCCTTAACGTCTGAATGAACTCGGCAAGGAGAGAGTTTCTGACGGGTATGTCGCTCTCGAAATCTGACATCCATGGTACGGCGTCTAGTCCTTGTTCCACAAACTGATCAAAGTCTGTGGGTGGTGGGAGGATCTCAGGATCCACGCCTTCCGGGTAGTAGCCATGCTGTAAGCGAACGACACCACCCGTCGCATCCGTACATGCCGCGAGTAGGAACTTATGCGCCGTATCCTCGACACTGGGCCTGTCCGGATCTTCTGCAGATGCCTTGTGGCTGTAACCGTAGAGGGACGAGATACGAATAAGCGATTGAGCATTCAGCAGTCGTACTTTAGCGTCTTTGGACAACTTCTTGTCGAGAATCACAGAAGCGCGCATGGTATCCAGAATTTCGTATATAAGAGCAGGCGGGTCTTCCCGGAGATTTCTCATCAGGGCAGCGACAACGTCTTTCTGCGTCAACAGATCTCTCTTGGCCTCGACGTGGAGGTATTTAATCGAGCTGAGCAGGAATCGAATCGCATTCGTTCGGATAGAAGGCCGCTTTGACGACTCGACACCATCGCCCAGGTATCGCAGGCCAATATTTCGCGCGAGCCCTCTGAATGTATTGGTTCTAGCCCTGAATATGGGCCCCGCCAGCGCGCCACTGTCAACGCAGACTGCCTCGCGGAGCAATCGCAGTGTTGGCGATATGATGAAATCCTTTCCCTTGTCGGCCGTGAGGTTCTTGGCAATGAGCTCCTGCTGGCGTTTCTGCAGAAGGGTGCGACCGATGCCAAGCCCATGAGGGACCAGATCACTCCTGGTGGAGATGACCTTGAGCAATAGCGCTAGGACGGCTGGGACAGCAGACATGACGCCCTCATTGTTGACCTGGGCTGCCATGCTCCACGCTTCCATGAGGTCTGGAAGGTAGACTGGGACTTCATCTTCGACGTCTTTAGCCTTTGACGACGCAAGGTACTCGGACACCATCTGTAGGTCGTCGGGCCTGACGGTATCAGCGCCGGCTATAATGCGATCGAGTATGTTCTTCAACGATTGGATGCCATGGCGAGCAGTCTGCATGTCCTGGTCGAAGGTAAGCAGCTGGCGCAACTGGCGCGAGTTGTAGACCTCCTCAGATGTGGGTATGTCGTGGACATGGTTCGTCTTCTGCCTTTTACCGGCCTGGGCACCATCTCCAATGTGAGTCTTGCGTTTCGCCATGGTGCTGCCTCGAATGTTGGTCGTGGCTGCTGTCTCGGAGACTATGGCATGCTCAATGCGCCTGGACGGCCAGACGGTGTCGGGGGTGCGCACTGAGCCGCTCGGTACTTTTGAGATGCTGACTGGACCCGGACGATCGTGTTGCGAAGGATGCCGCCGTCGCTTGTGTGGGCGTTCAATCTCGGATCGGGTGGTCGTAGTATCGGGAGAATCTGAAATATGCACCTGGT
>Ga0214502_1000035_pt1 | contig 12506 bp, 1 predicted proteins | sample G5R2MT_8_FD_206151 | JGI IMG/M metagenome (GOLD analysis project Ga0214502, IMG submission 206151) | Metatranscriptome of phyllosphere microbial comminities from switchgrass, GLBRC, Michigan, United States - G5R1_NF_12SEP2016_LR2... | ecosystem: Host-associated > Plants > Phyllosphere >... | reverse complement strand
CGAGATGTGGGTATCGTCAATATCTACGTGCTTTCCCCCTGATAATACACGATTGCCACGCGAAGCTCAGACAAGGCCTGCACTCCCTGTCTTTGCCCGGAGTTACTGAATATGACCCATCGAACGCCCGTACGTATATTATACACATCCATTATCGTGTCAGTGACATCGCGATGCTGTTGCCGCACGCAAAACTCCAAGCATCCCGAACGAATGATTACATCTATGCGAAGCCGAAGTATTCACTTCCAGCGGTGATGGCAGTGTAAAGTTGCTGTCTCAAATGTTCGTAGCTCTCGTACTCCGGAAGGTCGAGCTGGTTGAAGCAAGTGTGACTTGACGGCAACTTCTCCTTGCTGCTGTAGTCACGGTGGATGTTGAACTTAGCAAATCCGTTCATGCCCTCGAGTTCTTTAAAACCGTTGAGTGGGACTTTGCTTGTACCAGTGACGAATTGGAGGAGCTTTGCCTTCTCCTCTTTGTCAAAGCTCCGCACGGCACGCCAAAACCATTGTATCTGTGGAGACGTTGGCTGGTAATTGTGGTACTCGGTATTGTTCTTCCAGTCATCAACGTCGATGTCTGGCAGGCCGGAAATAAGCAACTCCAGTTCCTGCTCGTTAAAGATTGCGATGAGCTCGGCAGGAATGATTTCATGGAAGCCTTCCAAGAAGTTGTCAAGCTGCTCTTGCACTGACTTGATCAGGCGGTGCTCAACAACCAGCCGGACGTACTCGTTCTTGTTCTCTTCCGTAACCGCAATCTCACGACCATTTGGAATCAGATCGATTGTTTCCGTCAGGCCGAAGCGGTCGACCTCCACCGAGAACGTTTCGAAGGCCACATCGGTGATATCATTCTCCAGCATCCACACCAAGGACTTGTAGTAATCTAGATCAAGTGTTTCCATGTCCTTGAGGGAGACTGACTTGCCCAGGATTTTGCGGTAGACAGCTCGGGTAAAGTGGCAGTCGAGAACGCGGTTCTCATAGAGTGCCTTGCCGATGATGCGACCGATGAATTTGAAAAACATCAAGTGCTCATGGTTGATTCCACTCAGAGTGTTGGGGTGGAATGTCGTGCGGTCGGAGGCGACCGGGTTGAAGAGCGCGTAGTCAGGATTGAACATCTGGCGTGCCATGGCAGCGAACCATTCCCGAGACACACCGCCAGCGTCAACGCCCTCTTCGCCGTGGAAGCGGATGTTCAGCTTGCCGTACTTGATCTCGTTTCCATTCTTGTAGTACAGAGATTTGAAGGAATCCAAGAACACCTGATCGCGGCGAATGCTGAGCTGCAGCGATGGGTGAACCATGCGGACTTCAGAGCGTCGATCGTGCAATTTTCGCGCGAAGTAGTTGCGCTTATTGTCAAACTCTAATACCTTCGAGTTCTTTGCAAGCACTGCAAGATTGCCATTCATGAGCTTGGGATTGTTGCGAATGAGCTCGTTGAGGATCTTTCGGTGCTCTTCGGTGAAATTGAAGAACAGAGTCTCCATGCGAGCATCGGGGGCCGGAGTGCCTGAGTTCTCATGAGCTGTCGCTGCGGCCGTTTCTTTCAGTGCGCTGTTGCGACAAACAACCATCAAAGACTCAATCAGCGGCAGGAGGATCGTCGCCACATTGACCATGTCTCCACGCTCGCGGATAGCTGTGAGGCACACGCTGAGGCTCTTCCATAGCTTGTCGAAAGTAGGACTTTCGTGTAGTGTAGCCAAGATGTCTTCCTTCAGCTTTTGATCCACGCCAGTGTCTGGACACGCTGAAGTCGACACTGTCGGAGTGCGCTTCGGGTCGAACACATGGTCCAATGCGACGAGCACTCTTAACATTCTCTTCTGCTTGGCGCCGGCAGAGGAAAAGCTCGCCAGCGCCATCCCTTGCAAGTCGGTGCCTGTACGTGCAGCATTTATTTGCTTAGCGAGGTCCTCAAGATCGGCGAGCAGGACTTGTCCTAGATCCTGTGCTTGTCGAATGAGCTCTCTGCCGAACACTTCTTTGGCACCCGGAATAGCGGACATGTTCTTGATGATATCAAGTGTGTCGCTGAACGTCTTGGAGGGGCATTCGCGTGCTGCGAGAATATTGACGATCAAGCGCATGTTCTCGTCTGGGACTTCGGGAGGGACGAGGTCGCTCTGCTTCTTCTTGGGTTGCGCAATGGTGTCCGACTCTTTGCCTTCCTCAGCCGGGGTTTCTGCTGCTGTCAAAAGGAGCTCGGCGTTCTCACCGGTGGACTCCGCAACCTCCACGACCTCAAGCATGGGCACGTCGGAGGTGCTAGTCTGCGGGCGGTTTGTAGCGTCAGTGTTATCGCTGGTGTCTGGGTTGCGCTTTGCCTCCGCTACAGCGCTTTCTGCTTCTTGTGCCTCTTTAGCACGCTTAAGGAGCATCGTGAGTGGACGTGTCACGTTGCTGAGAAGAGAAGCAAGTGTCTCCATGACTGCGGTATTCTCTGTGATGAGCTTGCGGTCCAGCAAAGTGAGGAGCGCGTTGATTGGAAACTTGACCGCGCGGCTCTCTTTACCCTTGCCCTTCTTTGCAGACTTCAGTTGGTGGCTAGTGACTGTCTCGTGCTCGTTCAAGAAGAATGACTTGACACGCGGATTGTCGTTCGAAAGAGCGTTGAGAGTACCCAAGCACTGCTGTACAATATTGAGAGGCGATAGTTCCGTGCTTGTTGTGACGCCTGGTTGGCCGGTTAAACTGCGCTTCAATGGTTGAGGAGTCTGTGGCCCTGGTGCTTGTTTGGCCCTCAAGGAAAGGTGTGCAAAACTACGCTCCACAGCGCTCACATCTGCGGTTCCATCTTGAAGGATTGCCAAGAGAATGCTGATGACCTCAGACCGATTACGGACATTTTTGCAGACATCAGACAGAACGCCGTGGAGGTTTATCTTGGCCTTATGGTTGAGAGATACGAACATTAGGCGTAGAAGAGTTGCAATGCCTGGTTTGTCCAGCATCTGAGCAATGGGTCGCCGCTGTCGGCTTGGTTCGCGACCGGCGTGTGGTGGCCGAACGCCGCCTGGCGGATTGAAAATGCGAGTTCCGCCTTCCAGACCACGAGCAAGGTGACTAGCTGGGTTTGCTCGTGGCAAACGGCGGTCTCCCTGCAGCGCGCGTGCCTGTGCTTGGATTTCCTCCGGCAGTGCTGCAAGAACCGATGGATCGACATCCAATAGGATCTGGTCTCTCGTGCCAGGGTCCAGGGTCGCCATAAAATCAGCATTATTCATGTCTTCTGGCAGCTGAACGGTCCCCTCCTGAACGGCGCGGCGGCGTGCTTCGTCACGTTCTCGGCGTCGCCGCTCCATCTGCTCGGAGCGCAACAGCTCTTGTTGAATCTCGCGAGGAAGCGCTTCAAGGAACTCGCGGCTGATTTCGCTTGGGTTAGCACCCGACTCAACTTGCTGCGAGCGCTGCTCGGCGACTTGGGCCATGATGACCTCCTCACGCATGTCCTCCGGGAGAGCTTCGATATATTCGCGATCGATACCCAAGCTGGTTATATCGAGCTCCCGGCCACGAATGTTGACCGTGACTCGCTCTGTTGCAGCCTCCTCGGTCTGCGCAGATTCGGCTTGCACATCAGTGGTTGTCTCAATCTCTTGTTGGACGCCTTCCATGTTGGTAGTCTCCGCAACTTCACTCTGGGCCTGTGCCGCACGTTCTGCTTCTTGACGGGCACGAGCCTCTGCCTCTGCTGCCTCTCGCTCTCTCGCCTCTTGCTCTTCACGCTCCTTCTTCTCTTTAGCTTCTTCCTCGGCCTTTCTCCGCTCTTCAGCGCGTTGTGCCTCAAGGCGCTGTGCCGCCTCTTCGAGTTCCTTATCCCGGACACGCTTTGCTTCCATAGCGAGCGGTACGAGCTTCTGAAGCAGGGTATTGATCACCCGAGTAGCTTTCTCTTGGAACTTGCCAGGGAACAGCATGCGAGCAGCCTCTTGCCAGCGGACCGCAGTTGATACAGCACGGAATTCCACGGCTTGAGCTTCGTCGTTCGCACCAGAATATCGATCATTGCCACTGAAGCGAGCTCCGAGGAATGTGTCCGCCCAGCGACCCGGCACGTCTCGCCATGGCCGGCGAGGGTCAATATCTATCATGGCCGCTGGACCACCATGTGCGTGGCCTGGAATGAACATTGGTGGTAGTGCCGATAGACCTGGCACAGCACCTGGGTCTACGTTGATGTTAATAACGCCTGGTCCACCACCTGGCGCACCCACCGCAGCAACAAGGTCTTGTAGAATATCGTGACGTGGGAAATTCGCACGCCGGCCAAATAGGCGCCCCGGCATCTCCAATCCTTGCGAGTCGCGGGGAATGCCGTTGTTGACATTGTCGCGCTGGAGGAGGGGATTGACGCCGTCGTCATCTCGGTTATTTGGTGCTGAGCGGTGTGTCCGGAAATGACCATGTGATCTCAAGCCATCGCCACCTATCATGCCGAGCATTTCGTTGAAGCCACGGTGATGGTGATGATGATGGTGCATGTGGCCATTTCGCAGAATAGCAGGAGCGCCTCCCATAGGTTGCGCTTCCCAAGCCCAACCTCCATCAGCTTCGTCGTCTTCCTCATCCTCCATCTCAGGCTCGTATACAATGTCTTCCGCGAATTCTTCATCCTCGTCGTCTTCAGGGGCCATCTCGTCTTCAAAGTACTCTTCTTCGCCATTGCCCATGTCGATTCGCACGATGCCCTCTCCTTCTCCAGCGTCTGAAGGATCTTCAGCTCCAAGAACATGGGCAATGTGCTCGAGGGGACCACCATGAGGTGAGCCGCCATCGTGAAGAGGTTCGCCACCATCATCATAGCCGAGACCGTCGTCTTCTTCCCAATCGCCCTCTTCGTCGTGGTCAGCCAGACTGGCGTTTTCGTCATCGCCGGTGATTTCGTCCATGATCTGATCCATGCCTGGATCGATGTCTTGGTCGTCATCAGAATCCTCGTCATCGTCGTCGTCCGGGTCACTATCGTCGTCATCGTCTTCATCCATCATGTCGACTTCGATCTCGATGTCACCAGGAACGCCTTCGATGTCGCCCATGCCGCCCATCTCGCCAGCTTCGTCGTCCTCATCCTCGTCGCTGACAACGTCGCCGTGATCATGCATTTGCTCCTCCTCGTAGTCCATCTCCTCGTCGTCATAGCCATCGTCATACATCTCATCGTCATCCTCCTCTTCGTCAGACTCTTCGTCATCGTCCTCTTGACCACCGGCCTCGAACATGCCAAGAGAGGAGTCGCGATACATGTTTGGGGTTTGTTCGCGCTCGTCTTGTTCGTCCTCCGACATCGAGGTCGACGACGAGAAATCATCCTCTTCGTCGGCGCTGGTACCAGCACCAGTTGATGACGAATCTGAAGTCTGGCTGATCTTTACGCCAAGTTCGGTAAGCTGCTTCAGTGGATTCAAGATGTACTTGACTGCACGCTTCGCGTTGGGGAAGTTGAGGTCAAGCTCAGCAATCGCCGAAGTTAGCGTTGGTATGAAGCTCTTCTCGTACATGAATCGGCCTATTTGGTTGCCTGTGGAGATGGCATTAGAACGCTGGAGATCGACTTTTTCTTGAAGCATGCGATTGAAGAGGTCACCAAGTGCGAGCAGACGTGAGTATCGCTGGTCGAGTGGCTCCTGCGACGCAGTGGCTTCTTTGAAGGACCGTAGGGCGTGCTCAAGCACAAATTTACGGACAAACGTGAGTTCAGGCTCCTGCTCGATCAAGCTTGCAGACTCGAATGCTTGAATGCTTTGCAGATGTCGTTCTTGAGTCTTAGTGCAAAGTGCGACCAAGACGCCAGCAGCCCAGCTTGAGGTCGCCACTTTCTTCCGATGAGCAATATCGTCGCGATGCTCCAAAGTACCGACTGGCAGGAGCACGTTCAGCAGATAATTCAGTGTTCCTGCTCGGGGCTTCAATGGCGTCGACGGCTGCGAGTCCGGTTTTCGAGAGAAGTTGATGAAGTCCACCTTTGTGCGATTGTAGCTGCTCAATATCTCCGCCAAGCACTGGAGAATAAAACACCGATAAATGTAAGCGGCATGTTCCTCGGGCTTGAAAACAGGCTTATTCTTGCTGCCCGAGTCTGCTGAAACTGTAGTGCCCATCGTGGTGCTAGCGTCAGGCATGTCAATATCGGCTGGAGCAGGACCATCCGACTTATCTTCAGAGCTCTCCTTTGCCAAAGCTGTAGGCTTGTCTTCAACATCGCGCCAGTTCGATAGCTCTCTGAGCAGGAATTGTATGACGCCGTCCGCTGATTCCGAAATGGGAGGCTTAGGCTCGCTGGGCTTCGCTCCTCCCGAATCTACATTCTCAGTCTCTGCGGCACCTTTGTCGTCATCCTTCGTTTCGCTATTGTTGGGTGCAGCACTGTCTCGCTTCAAGGCCAGGGATTGTGCGCGATTCGGGTTCCCGTCGAAACGCGATATCTCGAGCATTTCCTGTGTGACCTCTATGAAAATTTGTGGGTTGCGAAGAGCCAGGTAGTACATGTTCCGCGTGTACGACGTTGTATCCATGGCACGAGACGAACGATGGTTGTCAAAGGTCATTCTAATCTCGGCTTTCATGATTTGTCGGATCGTGTCGTCGTCCTCGATTAGCTGGCGCAGGATAAGCATGAACGACGCCTGGATCTTATCGTCGACTGACCCAGCCAGTTGTCGGATCATGAGGAATAGACGTCCCATGGTGTGCTTGTCCCCAAAGCGGGATGCGAGATCGCCTCTCCGAGTGAGAACCACAAGAACGCGACACACAGAGAGAGCTAACGATCTGTTCTTGCCAATCTTCGGCAGCAAATCGACTAGAGCATCGAACAGTGTGGACCGTAGATCCTGTGTAACCACCAGTTCCGGAGCGGAGACCTCCAAGGCGGGCTTCAGCGCATCGTCGATTGGCGGCGGATGCCATTCAATTTGTATTGGTTGTTCATCTTCTGCAAGAACCCGCTCGATGATCAGCAGCACCATCTCGACCCAGGGCGCGTCCTCTGCCTTCTGATCTGGTTCCAATTTGACCCACGATACGAGATTTTCAAAAGCATCCTTCAACTCGTCAAGCGTGGAATCGAAAAAGTCGCGGTCTTGGAGTATGAGTGCAAGCAGGTGGGCGTATGCATGAATCTTGAGACCGGCTTCTCTGCTCGATTCTTCGGATGCCTGCAAGGACATCAGAGACGATACCAACGTGCCGCCGATTTCTGCTCGGGGATTGGCTCCTTCTCCAGCCTTTGCCACTGCTGCTTGGATGAGGTCCGCGAGCTCGAAAGTGATATTCGGCTGTGAGCTCAAGACGTCGAGGCAGCGATCGATAAGATCGTCACGTAATGCGGCGCGCTTTTCATCGAGGTCTTCCAGGGTCGTGAAGCTTTGCTGGGTGTCCTTCGATGGAAGGGAGTGCCGAAGTGCTTCCAGGGCACGCGCATCGACCATGGCGCTCAAGTCCCCTGGGCGCAAGTTTGCAGGGAGGCTTCCAAGTGATCCCATATCCATATCCTCATCGTCGTTTTCGTCGTGGTCAGACGAGAAAACGACACGAGCACCGTCGCTGAGATCCATCTGCACAGTGCTTGGTCCCTGGGAAGCCGGCGCAGAATCGACTTGAGTACTATCGGCCACAGCCGCAGGCTCGCCATCTGGAATGGGAAATCGTGGTACGTTGGGATCTTTCAAGCGCAGTCTGCAGTACCCCTCTGCCTGAGCACTGTTGTGATTGCACCGATACAGCGCTTCTCGGCTGAGGTCCTCAGGAAAATGTAGCGTGTCTGTCAACCTCGTGAGTTCGTCGGGCCGAGTGAGCCTGAGTTTAAATTCAGGTGGTCCAGCTACGACGCGGCGGCTTGTGTTCTCACTCCGGCGAATAGCACGGTCCTCTCCCTCGGCCTTGAGCACTAGACGCAGAATATCAACAACGGACCTCATTCCGGCATCCGTGAGTTTCTCGACATTTTGCGAGTGCCAAATCTTGCTAACCGCGGGCAGCACCGCATCTCGAATCTCGACCAGGAATTGGCCTGCCTGGAAGTAATCTGGCTGCGTCGGTTCTCTGATCATGAGGTACGATGTTTGGCTAGCCTCAGTAATGCACTTTGAGCGAACGATATGGCCATAGAAATTGAGCACAGCTTGCACGCCTTCTTTGACATGGATCTCGACGGCTTCGCCCTCTTGTTGCTTAGCCAGAAGCTGTATCAACCGGTCAAGATGCTCGTTGAGTCTCTTGAAGCCGCCGGCCAGATAAAACTTTGACAGAACCAGTGTCAGAGCCTCTTTGTGGCCCAGTGCGTCCATCGAGATTGAGTTGCGCAAAAGCACCCGACTCATCATTGCAAGCACGTTTGCCGTATATCGCGTCTCGAGGACGTCGTCAGACACATTCTTCGGTCGAAATTCTAGCTCCGCGATTAAGGTCTGGGCAAGACGGTCGGCAACGTACATGGCGTGTTGTTTTGCGACTGTGTCCAGACGCCTGGTGACAATGGCTTGACCGAGCGAGTGGAACAGAGATTCGATGCCCACTGGGACTTGACTCAACAGGTAGCGTATAGCACGAAGGTTTTTCTGCGCGAGCAACGCAGCTCGGTCCTTTGTCGCATCATTCACGTCTTGGGCCGAGGAACCTGAATCTGAGGATTTGTCGCCAGCAAGCTCGACAACACCGTTGCCATCGACGCGTCTGATCTTGTAAGGCTGGGGATCAGACATTGCGTTCAACGATTCGGCAATGTCCTTCGTAAGAATCAGGCCCTCCCAGATGCATGAGGCATGAAGCTTGCCAAGCTGATCGATGAACTGGACATAGATCTCGGTGAAGTCCATGCTCGTGAACAAGTGGTTTTGCTGATTACCATGACGGAGAGCATAGGATGGAGGTGCAAGCATTCGTCCGAGGATGTGCGTGAGCAGGTGCACGTTGACGAGACTCTTCAAGAGCGTCGTGCCATTTGCCGTAGTCGTCGAAGGCGCCTCCGCTGAGTCAGACAATGCGGCAAAAGATGCGAACGAGCTCTTGGGACCATTGACATTCGTGAGCTCTTGCAAGCCTAGCATAGTAAATTGAATGCGTCGAATGATGCTTGGCAGAACAAGATGCGGTCTTGCTTCGCACATGGCTTTCAGCACTGGCGTGAGCTTGCTGAAAAGTGGGAAAGCGACAATGTCGTAAGGAATAGCAGGTGATGTGGCCAGGTCAAGGAGTAGCTCCGCGCCTGATTCCTCGCAGAAGAGCTGGCACATTCCCGAATTATGGAAGAATCCGTCGAGGAACTTGATGCAGGCGCTCAAGAAAGGAACCGATGGGGCACGCTCCTTCTCGTCTTCACTTCCATCGTCATGAACAGGTTCAGAGTCAGCCGCAGACATGATATTCCGCTGACCAGCTAGGACCTCGTCATAATGCGCAGATGATGTGCCAGTAAGAGCAGCTCTACCACCTGCCACCGACAGCTTGCTATCCTTGCGTTCCCAGAGCTTCACTCCGGTGCTGTTGTTCTTGGCAAGAATCACGCAGAGCTGACGCAGCCGCTTCAGCATGTTGATGACTGCAGCATTGATTTGGGGCTTCAAGCGTGGCTGATGGCGGGATAGCTCGTCGAAGGACTGGCCAATGGTCGCTGCGGCGTGAGCGTCTTCCTCGATAGCACGCACATGTCGAGGGCTCAGGAAAACGTCAAAATATCGGGTCAGCGCCCCTGAGGCTTGGAACAGCTGCATTCCAGTTTCGTTGAGACAGATGGCACCAAAGGCCGTTGGGATGTCGCACATCACCTCGCCAACAGGCAGAATTCCAGAGACTGTCGGGTACTCGGGCTCGCCGTTAGCGGCCACTCCGAATTCTTCAGACGCGGTGCTGGGCACAGAATCATCCAGCGCCGGAAGTGTGTCCGGAATCATCTGGCCCGTGATGGACTCGAGTAAACTCTTGCTGAGACCAGCTTCGCCAATCACCTGGTAGCTGGTTGGCTCATTGTGAATGAAGCTACTCACGATGTTGACAGCTCCACTCCAGACGTTCGAGCCAAAAATCTGTGCGTTCTCGATGACATTGCGAAGCGCGCCGAGGATCTGGGGTGTGTCGATCAAATTCCTCAGTAGTCTGTCGTGTGTGCCAGCATTGTGCTCGAACATGTGAACGGTATTCTTAAAGCACTGTCGAAGCGTGGACTGCTGGTGGAAAGGTATGTCATAATCGACGACCTTTGACTTGTACTCCTTTGGCAGACCATTTCCAGATCGAGCATTCTCTAATGCTGCATTTACACCGTAGGCAGTCAGGTCGGCAATGATATCGAGGCCTTTGATATTAGCCAGCGTCTGAAAGGAAATGGGAATCCCGTGAATAAAGCTGTCGAAAAACTGGAGTACCTTCTCCTGGAACCTCTCGGCGCGACTGGTCCGAAGACTAAGTGACTCGACTAAGATAGACATGATGCCAGCAGCAATCATCTTCTCGCCGTATCTTGCCTGAGCGCTGGTCTGTAACAAGCTGTTGATGAGATCGAAAGTGGCGTCCCGCCATTCTGTCTCTTGTAGCTCCACTCGCTTGTCAGCATGCTCTTCGCCATTGAGCGAGGCAATGACCTTGCGCAACTCGAAGTACAGGACACCGTGGTTGACACTAATAGCCAGCGCATCACCGACTTCGGAGACCTTGTTCCGGCTCTTGGTGAGTGCGTCTAGCGCAAGGATGACCGCGGTCTCCGATTGCAAGCTGAGTGGTGATTGTCCGTTCGTGGCGGGTTGTAAGAGATCGCAAAGCTGCTGAGCCAGGTGGAACCTCCGAGGCTCTTCTGAGTCTGGAATCCCAATCTTCTCCTGGAATTTGGACTCATTGTATGCATATGCCAAATTGGAAATCGCGAGCAGCCGGATCTCCAGGAGCTGTTGGCCGGTATACTCTTGAGAGGCGAAGACCTTCGCGATACGTACACGGTTGAGCAATTCGTATCGCATGTCAGCTGGAACATTCGGCAAGGCGTCTTTAAGAAGAGCCCATGCGGGAGTCTCGGCCACCTTGCTTGCTGAAATGTGGAATTGCTTTGGAGCCGTGGAAGGTGTGCTATCCAGCTCGCGAGAACGCAGTGGCGTCGAAGATATATCGTTCGTACTGACACTTCGATCGCCTGCGGAAGGTCGGGACGGACCTAGATTCGATGTTCTCGTCGGCGTTGGAGAAGCTGGGAATGTTTCGCCAGCATTCGCTGTCGCGGGCCTACCAGGCATTGCTGTTTGATCGTAGTAGCTCAACGATACCTGTGAGAGATCGTTTCTGACGCCTGCCGGGAGCGGTGCTTTGGCAACAGCGACGAGATCAGACGGATTAAAGGCAGCAACAGCAGCAGCCTTATCCCTAACTTTGCTTGGAGTCTGACCGAGCGCTGGTCCAGCATTGTAAGGCTTTGGAAAAGGTGCCGCGATCTTGTTCAGGTTGTCAAAATTGATATTGTAGTGATTGGCAAGAAGCACAGCCTGGGCACTGGCATTGTGATTCTTGTACCGAGCAACCTGATAGCGCTGTGCAAGACGTAGGCTTAGCTTCAGACACAGACGAAGTAGACTTAATGAAGTCGTGTGCAGCAAATTATTGATCTGAGTGCTGCTCGCATACAAGCTGCGGTTGCCGCAGTGCTCGAGTAGGATCCGCGTGAAGTGCAGAATTGACTCGATGAGCTCTCGATCGCCTTCATCAGAATAGCCCAGCGCCTCCAGTGCTACTTCATCCTGATTTGTGGCAGGGTATGGCATGCCATCTTCAGCATCGCCTTTTCGTAGCAACCTCCTCTCGAACGGCTGCGTCTGCGGTCCCTCATTGAGGGCATATTCGCTGTTGAATAGATCAAGAATGTGGTCAAAGCGATCAAGGAGTGGGATCCAGTGGTAAAGGTCTCCACGAGGAAGCGGCCAGCTTTGTGGGAAGCTTTCGAGGTGTGAAGGCAGCTGGTGTAGCGGGACTTCCGTAGATTGCTTCACGAAATTTCTGACGAAAGGTGACAGCGTTGATAAATGCCGCTCCGTGGCAGCCTTCTTGATCCTCCCCATAGCGCCAGGCGCCGCGAGCAGCGCGGTCCTGAAGTGATTGAGCTTGCTATCCGGTCTCGTTGCCTGCTCTTGTACGCGATGTGTGTCTAGGTTCCGGGGAGAGCAGATTACTTGGCTTGCAATTTGATGCTACTCAAGATCGCTGCGTAACCGACTGTGCTGGTCTTGGGTGCCACATGGAACGGCCGCTTTTGATGAACGTTTGCAGAGGAATTGGCAAAATGAGGTCTATCGTTTGTGCGGAAGCTCGATGGTTTTTCTTGTAATGACAGCTAACAGAGCTCTTGTCGAACCTATCGATGGGAATCGGAGAAAGAAAGCTGGGCGATGCTCGGATACTGTGATGGTGAAAAACGTCGGCGGACGAGGTTCGCGGTGCAGGCGCTTGCTCGTTTGGCGACGGATGGTTTGCTGGACTTGCGCAGCGTCTTTTGTGTTCGTGGTGCGCGTGTGGATG
>Ga0214502_1000034_pt1 | contig 12620 bp, 16 predicted proteins | sample G5R2MT_8_FD_206151 | JGI IMG/M metagenome (GOLD analysis project Ga0214502, IMG submission 206151) | Metatranscriptome of phyllosphere microbial comminities from switchgrass, GLBRC, Michigan, United States - G5R1_NF_12SEP2016_LR2... | ecosystem: Host-associated > Plants > Phyllosphere >... | reverse complement strand
GTCGTTGCGCTTCAGGCCCGTGACGGCCACCGTGCGCGTGCTCTTGCCGGCGAGGATGGTGATCCCCGCAGCCAGCGTCATCGTTCCCAGCAGCGGCACCACCACGGCCTTAAGCGCGGTGATCTGCGTCTGGAGAGCAGCGTCCGCATCCGCACGGGCCTGTGCTTCCGTCGTGACGGCAGCCACGCGAGCCGTGATCTCCGCAGAGACCGCGTTCTGCCGCGCCGTGACCTCGGCTGTGATCTGCGTCTGCAAGCCCGCGTCGGCATTGCTGCGCGCGGTCGCCTCGGCTGCATCGGCCGCCGCTCGCGTGGATGCCTCTGCCGTGTCCGCATTGGCCCGTGCAGTGGCTTCGGCGGCGTCGGCGGCCTGTCGGTCCGCTTTCTCCTGCACGTCCGCTGCTGTCCTTGCCTGAGCCTCTGCGGTGTCGGCTGCGGTTCGGGCGCTAGCCTCGTCTGTGATGCGTTGGCCGAGTGCGGTGTCGGCGCTAGTCCGCGCCTGCGCTTCGTTCGTGTCGCCCGTCTGCCGCGCATTGCTCTCGGCACGGAGGCGATCGTCTAGTCCAGCCTCGATGTTCGCCGAGAAGGACCGCAGCGTTCGCAGCGTCGCCCGGCCCGGCGTGTATCCCCGCTGGAACACCAGCAGTTCCATATCAAGGCTCGGTTCCGTGTAGAGCGGTGCAAGCGGCGGGCTAGGCACCGGACGAAACTGCCAGGATGCGATCCGCCTCTGACTGGCCGAACTCGTCTACGAACATGCCGTAAAACTCGGGGAAGAACGTCCCGCGATGATAAACGGCCTGGATCGCCTCCCATGTCAGACGCATGCGGGGTGTGGTCTGGTTCAGCAGCGTGTCGAACGTGTCCACCTGCGCGTCCGTCATGCGGGTGATGATGTCGGACTTGTAGGTGAAGGGGCCGAAGTTCGGATCGACGAGGTAGCCGGACAGTGCCCGCTCCACCTGACGGGCGAAGTCGTGCGCCCACGAGGGGGCCGCGCTGTCGAGCGGGAACGTGTCCTTCTGGCGAAGGGTGCGAATGCGCTTCACGGCGTTGGCCCGGAAACGCGCACCGAAGCCCGAGAATAGCGCGCCATGTGGTCAAGGCCTTGGAGATCCGCGACCGCCTTCTGGTAGAGCGCGGTCCACTTCGACAACGACGACGGGTCGGCATCCTGCATGAAGATGCAGGCCTCCAACAGCGAGCCATAGAGGTAGATGTCGGGCGCCCGCTGCAGCAGCCAATTCGTCTGGTTGGCGTCCGACAGGGCCGGGATACGAGCGTAGTAGTCGAGCGTCAGGCTACCGGTCGGGGTCAGCCCGCCCATGCGGACCTTGAGACCATCGATGGCGAACTGATCGCTCCACCCTGCGTCCGCAGACGAGGTGAGGACGTAGGGATAGGCCCCGGTCGTCGAGAAGCTACGGAACGCGAGGTAGTCGGCCGGGAGATCGCCAACCGAGTTCGTCAGCGTGATCGGCGTGCTCGTCTCCTGAAACGTCGTTCGCAGCTCGCGATTGACCCGCGTTTCCAGAAGGCGGATGAAGTCGGGAACCGTGGCCTCGAACTCCTCGTCCTGAGAGCGGAAGGCCCAAAGCGCGATGGATGTCTTGAGGGCGTCGTAGCTGTCGAGGGCCATATCAGATCCGACCCTCCTTCGTCCGCAGCTTTGCGTAGTCGCTATCGTTCAGGAATTTCTTCATCGCCGGTTTGTCGCCAGCGGCACGGGCTTGGGCGTAGTAGCCATCGCCATAGAGGAGCGCGTTCGGAATGGAGGCGACGATCTGACCGTCACCCCACCGCTTGCCTGCGGTCTCGGAACGCTTCTCGGCGTTGGCTTCTAGGATCGGGTCTACGAGGCTCTGGTTGCACGTCGTGTACGAGCCGTCGCCGTTGTTCCTGATCCAGACGATATGGTCCGCCTCGCGGGAAAGGATTTCTCCCTCCCCGCCAAACGGGTCCATGCCGAACTGAGCAACGTCGAGAAACTCAGTCTTCTGCATCGAAGGCGTTCTCGGTCGTGGTGACGACGCCGGCCTTGATGAGGCGAGCCGCTTCCTTCTTCGGAAGGCGCACGATGCGGCCGACTGCTAGGGCGTCGTTCTGCACGGAGTTGTCCACGCGACGGAAACCACCGCTGCCGTCCGATACCGCGTTGCCAGCGTCGTTGATCGTGACCTCTGGATTGTAGCGGCGCAGGACTTCGACCTCGATGCAGCCCTTAGGCACAGGGCCGGGGGTGCCGTCGCTGTCGTCGTGCTCGATGTCCTTCTCGACCAGCCGGTTGGTATGGAAGTCGGGATGGTTCGGCATGCGATCGACGTGCCCGACCTGCTGGGGGCGCCCGTCCGTGGGCTTGTCGGTGGTCTCCCGCTCGTCGATCTGCTCGGGCAGATAGGGCTCGCCGGGCTGGATCTCATCCTTGCGGGGGCGACCGGGGCCGCGCTTGGGTTCATCGTTCATGTGGGTGTCCTCTCATGAAAAAGGCCGCCCCGAATGGAGCGGCCCGTTGATGTCCTGATGCTGCGCAGGCTTACGAGGCGGTGGAGGTGCCGTTCAGGTCGGCGACGACGGCCATAGCCGCTTCGTTTCGGACGATGAGCGTGACTTCTGCGTTCAGGACGACCGGCTTGCCATCGGCATTGGGGTCGGCGTCGTCTTCGGCAATCTTCCGAAGCCACCCCTTTTCCAACTTGTCCTTGTCGATGAAGAATGCATTCCGCGACAGGTCAGTACCCGCCGCAGTGGCACGCGCCATCTGGCGGTTCGGAACCACCTCGATGATGCCGTAGTCGGACAGGTAGGCGTCGGCCGCACCGACGATCGTCACCTGCTTGCTGGACGAGGCTGCGAAGCGCGTCTGCGCAACGGAGGCGTCCGACATGAAGGTGGAGAACACCTGCTTCAGGTACGGGCTGACCATCAGCATATCGACGTTGCCGCCCGCGATGTAGCCGGCGGCGATGCCCTGGTCGAGGAGCGACTTCGTGAAGGCGCGCTTGGTGCCGTTCGTCGCGGCGTCCACTGCACCCGTGGAGGTGTTGTAGCCGCCCGAGGCGCCACCGGTACCCATGAGGTCGTTGGTGGCGATCCAGGCGCGGAGACCGGCTAGGCGGCGGGCAACCGCGGACGAACCGGCGACCGATGCCTGATTGCTCAGCATCGCGACCTCGATATCGACCTTGATCTCCTGCCCCTTCTTGACGCGCTCATAAGAGCTATCCGTCGTCTTTCCGGCCTTCTTCACCGCTTCCTGCGTGTTGGAGATGATGAAGCGCTTGGAGAAGATCTGCGTGTAGTTCTTCACGCGGTTGGTGCCGGTGATCGGGTCGAAGGTGTAGATGTCACCTTCCACCTTTGCATTGTTGATATCCGGCGGGGCCAGCGCGTCGAGCTGCCACACGGGCTCGGTGCCGTCGATATCGGTATCGCCGGTATTCGAGTAGAGCGGGGTTTCCGCCGGGGTCAGCCGAGACAGAATGTTGAGAAGCGTCTCGCGACGCGAGTTGGACTTGTAGGTGTCGAGGGTGTTTGCGACCTGAACCATGGGGTGCGCGATCCTTATCCGGATTTATCGAGGAGGGCTGCGGCTTCTCGCAGGGAGAGCCCGCCCGGCTTGTTGATTTGCGCCTGCAGGTTTTGGGTCTTTCGAGCTTCGGCCTCGCCACTCGACACGCGGGGGCCGGGCTGGCTCACGCGGGGCGCTTGGTGTTGGGGCTGGACGGCGTTCGTGGGCTTCGGCTTGGCGGCCTGAAGCTTGCGGTAGGCAATGGCGTCTCGCATCACCATCATGAGACGGTGATCGTAGGCGCCGTTGATCTCCTGCGGCTGAAACCCGTAGGTCTCGGTGCCGAACTTCACGAGATCGCTCTGGAATGCCGCCCGCTTGGCGTCGTCCTTGAACTCCGGCATCTTCGCGAACAACTGCTCGCGCTGCTGCTCTAGGAAAGCCGACGTGGCGCGCTGTTGCGCCTGTGTCTGCTCCTGATGCCGAAGCTGCTGCCCCTGCTCGATTGCCTGGATCTCGGCCGCTCTTGCCTGATAGTCCTCGATTGCCCGGTTCCGGTCGTCCACCATTGCGGAGTACGTAAACGGATCGGTGTCACGCAGAGACCGATCGGGCATTTCAGGGATCTGAGGGAGCTGCGACTGGAGAGCGGCAATCGCCATCGGGGCGATCTGCTCGAAATACTGCGCCTGCTGCGCTGCCTGCGCGGCCATCTGCTGGAAGCTCTCGCGCTCTTGCGTGAACTCTTGGCGACGGTCGTCTAGGCCCCGTAGATCGTCGATACGGCGCTTTACCTCGGCTGCAGTCCACACGGTGCCGTCGCGCAGACGGACCTTCGTGTTGCCATGCAGCTTTCCCAGCTCAACGGTATCTTCGTCTTCCGGCTGATTGTCGTCGGCGCCCTCGCCTTCGTCGCCCTCGGGCTCGTCGGTCTGGTCGTCGGTGTCGCCCTGATCGTCGTCATCGTCACTGCCGGTCTCTGCCGGGGGATTGGACGTGTCGTCGTCGGGCGTGGTCTGGTCCTCTCGCTCTTCGCGATCGGCATTTTCGAGCATGCTCGCCGCAGCGGATAGGCTCAGGGGTTCGGACGCAGAAACGTCCACACTCTCGCCCGCAGGCGAAGTGGTTGTGATATCAGACATGAGGGGGTTTCCGTTGTTCGGGGACGCACCCCGGTTCAGGATTGCCTCATGACGCGAGGCTCACGATCCGCTAGGCGGAATGCAAAAGGGCAATGACGGCGACCCAATACCGGGTTCAAGCCTATCATTACCCCTTAATTCCCATTGATCCGGTTGGGAGAGAGCGGGAGGCCGGTTCCGCCCCCGGCGACCTCATCCCCCATAGCTCGGCCACCACAGCGTCATAGCAGGAGATGCGCTCTAACTTCTGAGCTACTCCACGAAGGTGGTTAGCCTCCGCTCATCGCCCTCACCCAACCGGATCTGCTATCGTACCTTGCCAGCCTCGATCTTGCCAATCATGACGGTCGTCTCGATGCGCTGCCGCAGCGCGCGAATGGCGTTCACCTCGTCCAGATGATGCCGGGCCTCTCGCGTGCCCTCTGGCTGCCAATAGGAGGTCGCCAGCGCGCTTTCCATCGACTGCCGCTCCAGATCGGCTAGGAACGGCTCAATCTTCTCCAGAAGCGTCGCAGCCTCGTGCCCGGCTTGGATCGGAGTGACGGTCACCGGTTGAAACCGTACTGACGGGCGATGCGGTCCTCAATCGTTGCGTCACGGAAGGTCACCGGCTTGGCAGCCAAGAGCGGGTTCGACGAAGCTTGCGTCGGCGCTGTAGCCGCAGCGGCGAGGAGCGGGTTGGATGCCGCTGCCGTAGTCGCCGATCCCTGCGGATAGAAGAGCGCGTTCGCCGCGGCATTGTCGATCGGGACGCTGCCATAGTCGTCATAGACAAACGGCATCTGGTTCATGCCTTCGGTCGCCTGTCGGGCCGACTGCATGTAGGCATCCCACGATGCTGCGTCCGTGCCGTAGGAGGCCGGGAGTGCAGTGTTCGCAGGCGTGGCGACGGGTGCCGCCGGGGCAGCAGCCGCGACCGGAGCATCGACACCCCACGTGCGGCCTTCCTTATGGCCGAAATTCTGCCAGTGCAGCTTGGCGGTGTTGGCGCCATAGGTCGGGACGGCAGCCGCTACGTCCGAATACCGCTTGATGTAGGCGATATCGTTCGGGTCGGTGATGCCAGCCGCCGCGAAATACTCGGCCATCGGATCGGCAATGTTGCTCATTCTGGCCTCGCAATGTTCGCGGTGTTCAGGTTGACCTTCAGCGCCATGGCGATCTGCGAAAGCTGGCTCTCGATGTCCATCTCGCGATAGCGTGCCTCCTGCCGCATGGAGGCTTCCTCACGGGCGATCAGCAGCTTGGCCTCGTTCTCCTCACGGAGAAGCTGGAGACGAGCCGCCGCTTCTTCGCGCATCAACTGAAGCTTCAACGAAGCCTCGGCCTGACGGTTCTGTGTGTCCATCAGCAGCTTAGCCTGTGCGATATCGTTCTCACGAGTGGCGCGGGCCTCTTCCGACTGCTGCGTCATCTGGAACTCAGCCACCTTGGCCTGCTGCTCGAACTGCATCTCCTGCTGGCGGATCTGCAGCTTGGCCTGAGCCTCCATCATCTTCGGATCAGGCTGGCCCTTGCCGGCTTCCTGCGCCTGCTGGCGAAGCTGGGCGACCTGCTCCTGACTGATGGACGGGAAGAACGCCTCGGGGTTCCGAATGCCGGCGGCCTCAGCCATCTTCTGATAGCTCTCCGTCAGGTGCCCGACGTTAAGCTGCTCGTTGAAGGGACCGAATTGTCCGATGATCTGCTCCTGCTTGGCCGCGACGGCAGACAACGCCGCGAGATCGCGGTCGCGAGAGCCGGTGCCGAGGCCGATGTTGATCGTCACGTCCATGTCGGCATTCCACGAGCGCGGGTCGATCTCGACCAGCTTGCCATGGAGGCGGACCATCTTGGAGTGATCTTGGTGCTTCGTGATGAGGCGCAGGATGCACCGGAAGATGCGCTGCATGCCACCGCACTCGGCGATGTTGCGGGCGTATTCCTCGTTCTTCGTCTGCACCGCAGCCTGGACGACGTTGACGGCTGTCGCGGACTGGTTCTGCAGCGCGTTCATGTCGAGAGCGGAGGTGCGCTGCGAGGCGCCCGTGCGCTTTTCCCCGACCGCATCCATGATGTCCATGAGCGGCAGAAGCTTGTCGGCGATGAATGGCACCTGCACCGGAGAGAGAGGCTGCTGTGTGCCCTTCTTGTAGACGATCAGGCCATCCGGCGTCGGGTTGACCACCTCGTCCATGTTGAGGACGGAGCCCTCTTCCATCTGACGCTGCGGAGCGATGTTTTGATAGGCGTTGTTCAGGACGCCGCGCAGGACAACCGTCTTGATGCGCTGGATGTCGCCAAGCTCTTCATAGAGCCCCTTGCCGCGCCATGCGTGAGCCCGCGGGTTCGGCACGATGTCGGAGAACGGGAGATCGTCACCCCATTCGTCGTTCGCGAGGATCGACCGTTTGCCCGTCAGGCCGCCCATGACGATGCGACGGCGCTCGGCGATGCCATCCCCATCGGTGTCGATGAGCACGTAGCATTCGTACACGTCCACAAGCTGCGTCGATTGATCCGGCGACACGTCGGCATCGTCGAAGCTGTCGTCGCGCGCCCGGCGAGAGGCATCGCGCTCCATGTCGTTGGACAGGGGGATCTCGTCCACCTTGTCGCGTGAATAGCCTTCCTTGACCAGTTCCGAGCGGGTCGTGCGACGAACGTGGGCGCAGAAGCGCACCGTCTCGTCCAGCGCGGTCGCACGGCGCTCGATGATGAACTCTTCGTGCGGCACAGCTGCGATCTGGAGCCGGCCATTCGAGCGGATGCGCTTGACCTTGAAGTCATGCAGGCGCGGCGCACGCGGGTCGGCGTCGTCGTCGCTCGTGTCCTTCGTGCCACCGGTCTGGCGATCGTCGTCCTCGGGATCAACGAGATCGTCCACCAGAGCGCTCGGATCAATCGCGGGCGGCATCATAGGCGCCGGGCCCATGCCGGGCACTGGCGAGGCCTCCATGGCGCCGAGAAGCGCCGACATCATCATGGCAGGCGGCGGCTCGGGAGGCGCGACCCAATCGGGATCGGCATAGGTCTCGTGCTCTAGGATCTCCTCCACGTCCGTGTCGCTGATGACCATGCGGTACTGGTCTTCGGTCAGCGCGGAATAGGTGTCGGTCGTGTAGTCGGGCGTGCTGTCCCACCAGTGCTTGACGATGCCGTTGCCGAGCAGCAGGCCATCCGAGATCGCAGAGCGGAAATTGCGGTAGCCGTCGCACTCTCGCATGACGACGTAGTTCACGAGGTCGGACGCCTGATCCGCATACTCCTCGTGCTCGGTGCGGGTGGGCTCGTAGCTCACGATGCGGTCGGAGCCGAAGAACACGCGCAAGAGGCTCGGCATTATGAGCCCGTGGATGTCGGACACATCACGCGACACGACCTGAGAGCCGTGCTTCCCCATCGCAGGCAGATCGGTCTCGCCGTCGAAGAACTTGAGCGCGAGTTCGCGGATTTTGTCGCGATCGGTCCCGCCGTAAAGCTGCGCGTCGGCGATCTGGCTATCGACCTTCGTCGCCAGATCATCGTCCGACATGCGCTTGCGCTTAGCCATCAATACACACCAAAGTAGTCGGGACGAGGACGGCGCTCGTCAGGGGCATCACCGGCGCGAGGGCAAATTTCGCTCAGATCCATATTGGCAGCGTCATAGACGGGGCGGTCGCCATGTAGCGCAGCAGCGACGAGCAGTCGGCGGGCCAGTTCTGTGGCTGTGATGGGAATGTGTCCATCATCCTTGCGTGCCATCTCCTCGTCAGTGACGACGAAAGAGGTTGTGCAAGCAGCGTCGTCGCGGACAATACGCATCATGTCGCGATCCACTTCCGCACTTGGCTGGCACGAACGACGATGGATCGGGTGTCACCGCCGCGCTCGTAGATGGCTTGTAGCCACTGCTGTAGGCCGCGATAGAAGGTCATGAAGCGACGGCTGTCGCAGCCAAAGACATCGACATGCGGGGAAACGAGTTCAGCAGCCGCATCGCTCAGCATCACATGGCCGAAGTCGGTTGCCACCGTCGCGATCTTGGGAATGTTTCGCATCAGATGAACCCTCGCAGGTCGCGCTTCGGCATCTTGAACTCGGTCGAGCGCGGTGGCTCATAGGCGACGCACATCAGGCCGAACGCATCCGCACCGTGCGACGACCAGTCGTGCAGCGGGCCAAGTCCGATCTCGCGCTTTTTGTCGATCTTCTCATGATACCAGCCGAGAGCATCGCGCCCTGGTTCGGTCGGGCCTTCATTGAACCAGATGGCCGGGAACAGCGCGCGAGCCGCCTCAATGCGAAGCTGCGCAGCGCCTGCCCCCTGGTTGCCGATCACTTGCGTCTCAAACCCGGCCTTGCGAACCGCGCCTTCGTAGCTGACGCTGACCGTCTTCTCGCCGTGAGCCCCATCGTGAGGCAGGACACAGATGGCCTCGCCGTACCCACGCTTGCGAAGCCATGCGACGTGCGCCTCTAGCGGCTGGCCTTGCGCCTCGTAGTAGTCGAGGACGCGGATCTCTCGACCAACGAACTGTGCGATCCAGATCGCCGTCGCGTCGGCCTTCACACCCGTGCCGCCGATATCCCAGAATGCCCGTGTCGCCATGAGAGGATCGCGAGAGAGCCGCGTGATGCGACCCTGCTCCTTGGCCTCTGCCAGCGCCTTGGCGTAGTAGGCGCCCTCCACGACCGAAACGAAGTCGCCGTTCCACACGTGCTCGTACTGCTCGGGGCGCTTCTGCAGATCCTCGCGGCGCGTCTTGTCGAGAACCGCCGGGAAGAACGGGTTGTCCCGCCAGTTGATCTCCACGATCTTGGCGTCTTCCGGCTTGTCGAGCCTGAACCGCTTATGCGTTGCCGAACCCTTGCGCTCGGGGTTCCAAGTTACCCACACCTCGGAGCCCTGCTCACGAACGGTCGGGATAGCCTTCATCCACGCCGTCTCGCTGACGGGCTCAGCTTCGTCGATCCAGAGCACGTGAATGCGCGCCTTGGACTTGATGCTGTCGAGGTTGTGGCGAAGACCGACGAACGCGAACTCGATGCGCCTGTCAGCCGTTCTGATGTATCGCTCGCCGACATCGTAGGCTTCGGCAAGCCATGGCTCAGATGCAATCGCCGCCTTCACTTCGGCCATAGAGCTTTCGTCGAGGGAGTTCATGAACTCACGCCCGCAGACGATCACCCCTATCTCGCCAGCCTGGGACAGCTTGTAGCCCCAGACCGCAGCCATCTTGGCGAACGCTCGGGTCTTGCCGCTTCCTCGCCCTCCGTAGGCCCCGCGGTATCGAGCTTCGCCCGTGAAGACCGGGACCAGCTTAGGCGGGAGGCTAATCTGTGCTGTCGTCATGTGTCAGAGCCATAGGAGTGGCTGCGACCAGCTCAATCCGGGTGATCGCGATCGGACCGCCATCCTTACCGGTCACCTCGTGCTCGCGCTTGTCACGCCATTCATCGGGGCGGCGGTTCTTCAGCCAGTTCATCGCGGCGCTGGGGTCGGGCGGCACGTGCTCACGGGTTGGAGCGCGAATGATGTCGCCCTGAAACTGGAACACCTTCTCGCTCTCGAACGTGTAGCCGACAGCCCGATTGAAAAGCGCACGCTGCACTCGCTCGTCGGCCTTTTCCTTCCCCGCGATGACCGCCTCCGAAAACTCCTCGTGCAGGTTTTTCCAGAGATAGAGAGTGGAGACGGACACCTCGAAGAAGTCGGCCATCTCAATATCGGTGGCGCCGAACTGGCAGAGCTTTGCCGCCTGCGTGGCGAACTCGGGTCGATAGCTCGTTGGACGTCCTTCGCCTTCGCGCTTGGGTCGCTTCTCAGCGCGATCAGCCGCGTCTTTGACCTGTTTCGGCGTCATGGCGCAAATTCATTACCCGTTGGGAAATCGACCGACACCAAAATCCCGATCTTGGTCCCATAGCCTGGCGCCATCTGCCATCGCTCAGATCGGATCAATTCACCTTCATCATCGACTATGTCGCGAATGATGTGCTTGTTCTTGCCGTGAACGGAAAGACGCGTTGCCACTACTTTCACCGCCTCGAACTCCGCAGTGCCACCTCGGTCAGCTTCGTGCGCAAAGGCTTCACGCCGTCCACGAGGTCGGCCATTGTCTTGCCGGTGGTGTAGTCGGTGGAGGGAGGGACCAGCAGAGCGTTGCGCTCGATGGCGTGGAGGTCTTCGTCGCCGGCATTATCCCGAGGAATGCTCATCGCTCGTCTCTCCGGTTGGTGTGAAACGGCTGCCTGCGATTACGGGCAAATTTGCTTGCGGAAGGGCGCCCCTTGGCCCGTGTCGTTCGGTCTGTGCATGGAGGGCACCGAACGGGGAGACATCGCAGACTTGTCCGGCTGCCGTTGTTCGCCGGTTAGGAGATGCCCTTCGCCCGAAGATGGATCACTTCCAGACGCCTTCCTCAATGAGGTCGCGCCGAATGACGTCGGCCACCCACGACGGCAGCATGGTCATGCCGATGGCGCCCTCGAATGGAAGCCGCCAACCCTTCGTGTAAGACCCGTCCTGAGCCCATCCGAGGATGAGGTAGCCGTCCATCTCACCGGCCTTGAAGGTGTTGGCGATGGCGGCGGCGTTTCGGACGATGCTGTCCTGTAGGTCGTCCCGCTCGGTCTTGCGAAATGGCAGGATCGTTGCGGCGCCCTTGAGGCGAACCGTGCCGATGCGACAGCCGCTCACGGGAGACCGTACCCGAACCAGATCATGACGCATCCGAACGTCGTGCCGGCGAAGAACCATGCCGCCAGTTCGGCTTTGGTGAACATTGCCTTCTTGCGGAGAGGAGCGCCGCCGGTCGGCATCGACATCCATCCGATGTTCTGATCCGAAGCGCTCGGGGAGATCCACGATTGCTCTTGGGCCTTGAGAAACGCGTCGAGCCCTCGGTCGTGCCTCACTTCTTGCCCTTCCCGCTGCTGCCGGACTTGCCGCTCGACTTCGATCCTGACGAGGCCGAGGAGGATTTGCTACCCCCCACCTTACCCCCATCGGTTCCAACCGCGCTGTCACGCTCGCCGAAGCCTGCGAAGCCGCCGCCCATGGTTCCGACACCGCCAGCACGACCCGTGCCGTTCGTGCCCGTGGCAGAGCGATTGCCGCCCATGCCGCTGGAGCCCATGCCGTTCATGCCACCACCGAACATGCCGCCGAGGCCCGAGCCGAAGCCAGCGCGAGCACCCACCGGCCCAGCAGCCGTGCGCGCCGTAGCAGGAGCAGCAACACGACCACCCAGCCAGCCACCGGCAATCGCGCCGATCGGGCCAAGAACAGCGCCTCCGATCACGCTGCCCGCAATGCGACCCGGCGTCAGGCCAAGGCGCGAGGCCAGAGACGGCGCCTGTGTGACGGTCGGGGCTACCGGAGCCGCGGAGAACGTCGGTCGGGCTGTCGGCGTCGTGACAGCACGAGACACGACGGGCGCCGCACGCGAGACAGGAGCGGCGATCGTACGCGTCGGCGCGACAGGGCGAGAGGTCGGTACGGATACCGCAGAGATCGCACGAGGCGCGCTCGTGGGCGTCGGGACCGACGTCGGGCCAAGGACACCGCCGAGAGCATTTGCGGGCAACTGGCGTTCGATGCTGCGGGGCGATCCGATCTTGCCGGCGAAGCTCGTGGCAGCGGGCGCGGAGAGAAGCGCATTGCCGACTGGAGCCGCTTGGGCTGCACTCACGCCGAGTAGGCTGCCGAGAGACGGTGTGGTCTTCGCTGGCATGCTGGGGCCGAGACGGCTTGCAAGGTTCGTCGCCTGTGCGGGTGAGAGACCTGCTGGAGAGATGGAAGCCGGAGACGTCCGCAGGCTCGCGAGTGATTGCGGGTCGGTGAATGCGCCACCGAGGCGAGTGGCGAGGTTTCCTTCCTGTGCTGCGGTAAAGCCTGTGGTGCGGGTGGGCGCCGAGACGGTCGGAGCCGAGGCCGTGCGCGCCGGTGTCGAGGCAACGCGCGAGCCCTTAGCCGGTGCCGCCAGGCCAGCCGGCAGGGACGCT
>Ga0214502_1000033_pt1 | contig 12648 bp, 1 predicted proteins | sample G5R2MT_8_FD_206151 | JGI IMG/M metagenome (GOLD analysis project Ga0214502, IMG submission 206151) | Metatranscriptome of phyllosphere microbial comminities from switchgrass, GLBRC, Michigan, United States - G5R1_NF_12SEP2016_LR2... | ecosystem: Host-associated > Plants > Phyllosphere >... | reverse complement strand
TTACAAAGATTCTTTTTTCTTGAGAATGTACAAAATGAGAACGTGTAAGAATCGTATACATTAAAAAAGATATTTATAATTACAAAAATTTACAAAATATTAAATTTAAAAAAAACTATTTTAAAAATCTTCTACAATTTCATTAATCTCTTTGTTCACTTCTTGAGTCATTTGATTAAGTTGATCTTCATCGGCAGTCATTGAATAGTTCACTAAACGAAGATTATTTTCTGATTGTGCATTGATTGTATTATTTTGGTATGTATTCTCAATTTGTTGTTGATCGGCTTCATCGATCATCGCAAAGATATTTTGTCTATTAAATGGTTGAGTTGAACGAGATGCAAACTGATATTGCGTTTGATTTGAAGATGGCAATGATGGTGGATGAGGAAGTGTTGGCATTGTATTCATTCTAGATTGTGCTTCAATTTCAATACTATTTGAATAGATATTCTGGGTATTGATACTAAACTGTGGTTGTCCAGGATAAAGATTTGTGAGATTTGTATTCATTAAATTAATTGGCATATTAGAAAAGAGTTGATTAGGCATTTGATAGATATCATAATTAGTAGCAGAGCTTGTTTCAGCAGCCATCGATGATGTAGGTACCATTGAACTAGGTGTCATCGTAGCTCTAGCTGTATTTGCATAACCAGAGGATACATCCATTGTATTCATTTGATTATTGCTTTCAGTTGGTGTATAGTTATCAATATTATCATAATGTTTAGTGCTCTTTAAATTATCAATATCTGTATAGATCTTGTGCATTGATTTCTTTCTTCTAGCTGTTAGTTGTTGATTTGAACTTTGCTGTCTACCTCTTCGACCAAGAGTATACGATTGATATGGATCTTCATTTGTATCTTCATCATTATCGTAGTCAATTCTTCCATATGGATCAATATAATTGTCCATTGAATCATTTAAATCATTCATACTACTCTTTTTTCTGTGCCGTCTACGATGATGATGTTTGCTCATATTTGTCGAATGACTTGTGGTTGTTGTAGACGAATCGAAATTGGATGCAAAATCGAATGCTGATTTATTTAAGCGTGAACCAATTTGAGCTTGTGAATTTGAAAATGTACTCTGTAAATTTGCAGCACTAAATGGCTGGTCAACTAGATCATGTTGTTTGGCAGTTGTTGGTGAGGAAAGAGTTTGTGACATATAGCTTTTACTATTGTGCATTAATACTGATGTTTTCGTTTGATTTAGACTTTCATTTGAGACACTTTTACTTTGCAATCTTCTCACTATAACTCTAATGTTATATCTAACTCTAGCGTTCAATAAACAATATCCAGTGAACAAATAAATAGCATTGAGTAAGAAACTAAATGTAACCAAATAGAATGGTAATTCAAGTGCATTATTGGATGCGAAGATCGATAAGAAACAGTTTACAGTCAAAAAGAAGAACCAGATAATGTTGAGCCAAATTATTGTACTTAGATTACTGTAATCAGCGATTGAATGTTTAATTTGAATACTACTACGTAAAGCTAATGCAAAATTGATCAATGATAGTATAAGGAAAAGTACTATTGGTCCAAGCATACTCCAGAAGACAGCCTCATGTACAGATAGCCAACAGAATAGATAGTTACCGTATTGATCAGCACGCACAGCTAAACTAATCGCTGTTATAAGTGCTGGTAATGCAAAACCAACTAAATTATAGAAATGCATTGGTCCACGATTTATATCACGAAGTTCACTAAGCATTCGCTGTAGATGTATTGAGCAGACTAGTAGCCAACAGAATGCACTTAAATAAAAGTACTGAAGTAAGATGGCCATTAATTTGCATTGAAATTCAAATTGAAGTAGATTGTTACGCCAAATGCTTGAGATCACAAATAGAAGATTGCAACATAGTGCACAGATCGATATGTTTCGATGTATTGAATTGCAGTTGGTCTGTTGATGTTCGCCAAATACGATAAGCAATGAGCAGACAGTTAATAAGAGAAGTGTTAGTGATATTAAATTAACGGTGCTTGTTACGATGTTCAGTAATGAAGACACTTCAAAATAGAACTTATTTTCACTTCTATCCATTAGTACTGCAAATATGTGACCTCGATCACATGTACAGTTCACATAATTTATCACGTTCGTAAATGCTTGCTGTGGATAGATTGCATTTAATTTACATCCTTTCGTTGACCAGACACCTTTCACTGAGGACAAGTATTCTGGATTCGTATTCGATAATAAAGAATATGATGATTTATTTAAAAGAAAACTATTCATTAGCTCATTCTCTGCATTACTTAATATACTCTGACTTGAGGAGGTCGATGGTGAAACTGAGCTTGATAGATCAAAGTGAGCACATTGCGGATTCGAATATGAATACTGTTGTAGAAGTTTGAAAACAAAATGAACTTTAGTTTGTTGTTCTTGATTCAATACTTGATTTGTATCGTTTAGATTGTTTGCTGGTTTAACATTTAGACTAATCAAAGGACTATTCACTTCGATTGGTACTCCAAAACGTGTCTTAATTGTATGATCAAAGTTCATCTGTAAAAATTTACCAACTGAATTATAGATCGAATAGATGATAACCGCTTTCTTGTGTTCTTTACGCGGTTTACGCTGCTCGACATCTTTCAAGTAGTCATTCAAATCTTTTACTTGTAGAGTTTGTAAAGGTAAAAGAATTTTAGTTGTAGAATCCTTAAGTACTTTGAAACTATTCTCAGACACAACAGCCGATTGTTTGGCAAAATTATTGTATTTTGGAAATTGCACACAATTCTCTTGATCAACTTGTTTCAAGTAGATCGAGCTTATAAGTCGATTTTTAAACTCAGACCATTTCTCATTTAGATCACGTTTCTGTATTGTCTTCCGCTTTTCATCTCTTAGGTAATTAATTTCATTTAAATTCCACAGTTCATCTGTCGACACAGTGTCCATTGAGTAGACAATGTTGTTAGTTGTAATTTGAAATGGTGATGTAAATGTATCCTCTTGATTTAATAATAGAATTGTTGAGTACTTAACTAGAACATTTAGCATTTTTTCTGCGTTTATCGATGTACCAAACTCACTGCTGTTTTCTAAGCTTAATTTCATTACTTTTTTGATCAATTCATTCTTAGCATCCGTTGTTGTGCCTGAATCATCGTTCAAATAGTCTTCAAAGTCCATTTTAGTTGGCTTGTCATCATTCTTTTTTGTTGTTCTGTCGTATTTTAATTCATTTCTTAGCAGTTCGATGTTGTTAATTTTTTCCCAATGCTTCTCATACTTTGAATTGAATATCTCACTAATTATGCTGATTAGATTTTGTAAGAAGTGCTGATCTTGCTTATGTGTCAAATTAAGGCCTGATTGCTTAAGCTCATTATTGATAATATAGTGGACTAATTTAGCACTGATCAATATATCTCCACCGTATAAAGCTTTGTTGGTAGTTACTGCACTCTTCAGCTCAGACGAAATCTTAATCGATAAGTAAGTAGTCAATGGTAAATTATTTTTCTCAAGAATTGCAAGTTGTTCAGCTAGATCTTTAAATTCATTTGATATACAAGTAAAGAGATCAGCTTCTAACCAACCATAATCATCTGAACAGTATCTCTTTGCTTGACCAATGGCGTTTGCAGGACAATTTTGAGTAACCATTTGATTGAATTTAGTTTTTGGCCACCAAATTCGTTCATTTAGTTGACTAGGACAACCATCGTAAATCACTTCACAACCATTGATCGTAATCTCAGCTAGTGATGATGAGCATTGATCGCATTTTCTACCAATAACTCCAGGTTTACAGGCGCAAGCTCCAGTTTTACTACTACAGTTTTGTGAATATGAACCCAAAGTATTACAACTACAATCCATACAAACTTTGTTAAGTTTAGATAGATCAAGTTTTTGCTTAATAACATGATTAAACAAATTATCATTGTATAGGAAATCATTGAGTACAGGTTCAAAGTTGGTTTCATCAATCACATCATCTCCAGTTACGTTCTCTTCCGATGTAACACTATCAGCTTCATTTGAATAAATGCTTCTAACCAAATTTCTACGATACAATTCATTATTTACTAGAACATCGACTAGTCTAGTTAAAGGTGAACTATAGTCGACTTCAGTCAAGGAGTTTTCATTGAAATTATCACTTTTCAAATACATTTTAAGCGATTGCTCATCGTCGAAACGTTGCTTGCCCACTTTGTTGTAGTTAAACTTCGTATTTAGGTCAGTTTTGATGTTGCGAGTATATTTGAATAAGAACTTCTTGAAAATATCTTTTAGATTTAGTTGAAAATGATTTTCTTCACATTCACATTGACCATTCAATTTGTTACATGCTGAATTGAGGCCAAGCTTAACATCACAACCACATGGTGTGCAACTTGTTTGTTCTGCACTTTTCCACCAATTAAGAGGACAAGTTAATTGATTAGATAAAACACTTTCACAATTGACCCCAGTATAGTTGTGCGGACAGAAGCAGGTGTAACCAGAGCTACTCTTTGCATTAAGTAAACATTTGCCATTGTTCTCACATGGTTTTAGATCACAAATCGATTTACATTGCGATCCATAGTATTGATTTGATCGGCATTGGCATTCATAATGCCCTAGATCATGATTTATACACATTGAATTCTCATTGGATAATGTTGAGCAAGCATTTGAGTTACAAGGATCTTCATATGTGCAACTATTTTGAATACCATTTGATTCAATTGGATTTAGCCAACCATCTCTATTACCATTTATTTCTAAAGATTGTAAACAGCCATTGAAATTTGGTAGACTAAGCAATGTAGTAGATGAAATGAAGTTAGTTCTCATTATTGGTTGATTAGATGTATCAAGATTATCAATCACAATAAGACCATTGTTTGAATAACTATCATCACTTGAACTAGAACTTAATTCAGATGGTTCTTCATATTTGCCTAACACAACTTTAGTCACCACTAGACCACGTAATTCATTGTTGAATTCTTTAGTAAGCATTAGTTCACCATAGTTGAAATTGATTGTCAATGATGATAATGACCAAATAGTTTCTATATGATTCCAATCACCATTTGACAAATCAAGACTAGATATCTGAAAATTCTCCTTATTCATCAACAAATTGAAAGTTCCATTTGCTAAGAAGTATGCAATGTGTGATGTAAGACCAAGTTGAATTTGCATAAGGAGACTATTCTTTTGGGTTGTTTTAAATGAAAATTTGACTTTCCATGGTGCACTAATTGGAAGTAGATTAGGAGAGAAGCTCAGATATGAATTTTGTTCTTTAAATGATTTCAGATGATTTGGTTCATGATCTTCACAGTTTTTACCTGAGTAACCATTCTTACAATGACATACGTAACTATTCCAAATTTCTCTACATTTACCATCATTTTTACAAGCATTAAATGAACAGAATTTCTTTTTTGGTTCGCATCCGATTTTGGTACCATTATTGAAAACATAACTATTCATATCCAGTAGTTTATGATTAATATGAAATTCACTAATACAACCATCAAATTGTTTGATCAAAAGATTTTCACTTTTCGATTCGAATTGCGGTAGACCACCCAATTGAAGTGGACCATTGAGATCAAGGAATCGATTACAATTAACTAATTTATCCGAACAAATACTATCTAATTTTAGATGATTGAAATTAGCACAAGTGAACGCAAGATATTCACTTGAGCCACTTGGCATTCCACTTGAATAGATCAAGATATGTTCGTCCAAAATAAATGGATTTATCGAATATTGGTAATTTAATGTTGATAAGTGTTTCTTGAGTAGAGCATCATTACATTCATCTAATTTCATAAGAACTGTCCTATTCACATAATTGATCTCAACATGATGCCATTCTCCATTGCTTAAATAATTTTTAGTGGTTTGTATAATAATATCGTTTTTGCTTGAACCAGTTGAATAGCTGAACACTAGATTATTATCTTTAAATTGAAGTGAAATAAAGTCGTTTTGTTCATTGAATCTACCATTGTAAAAGAGAAGGCCTTGAGTTTGAGTGGTAGCAAATTTTAAGCTAATGTGAAAACGATGACGATTTTTAATGGTGTTAAATGTTAAATATGATCCACTTGTAAATGATCTTGATTTAAGTTCACAAAATTCATTACTCCATTCTGAGTTTGAACAATTCATACAGTAGAAATTATCGATCGACATCACTGTAGCACTACTTGCTGTTATTGAGCTCATTGATTTAATTGACATCTTATCATCGTTCATTGTAAGAGACAAATGTTGACTATTATTTAAATTATCACTTGGCATCATTATTGATGAATTTATACTCAATTCTGATTCTGGTGATTGTCGTTTGTTGACTGAACGCTTTGCAGCTAAACTTATACATCTTGAACCTGATTTACATAGTTCACTTTGATCACAAACATCATCTAAATTCTCTTCTAAATTGAATTCACAATTATTACCTGTAAAGCTAGGCTCACAGGCGCACGTGTAACCATTCTCTGCTTGAATACATTTGCCATTATTTAAACATGGTGATGAATGACAAAGATTTAGTTCAGTATCACAATCTAGACGATAAGAGAAGCCAGTATAGCTTGATGGACACGAACAAGTGAATGTATCAACAGTGACCACTGGTCTAAAGAGGAAGTTTTTAGCATGTATAAAGTCATTTGCTGTTTTAAATTTGGAGACAACATTACATTGTTCAAAATTAATACACGGCTCATGCACACAAATGTTGTCATCAAATGGAAGAATCTTAAGATCAATTAAATCACGTAGTAGTTGCTTGTTTAAATAGATTCGTTCTTTGAGAATGTTCGGTGAGAAGAACATATCAATATCATTATCTAATCGAATTGAAAGACTAACATTCAAATTCATTGTATCAAGATCTTCTTGTATATTGAATATAACAATATTATCACGATTACATTGAATAATTGAACTTAAACTATCTAAGAAACGATTGTAGACTGAATGTAGAAAATCGTTTACTGAGATCGATGATAGACGTATTGTAATTGAATTCTGTAGCATTTTCTCTGTAACTAAATTCACAACCAAATTCATTAATGCACTGGCTTCATTTAGACCATCACTAACTGAGATTTCAAATTGTGCTTTCGTTGGTACATTAGTGTTCAAGTATGGACTTAATGTAATTTCACCAGTTGTCTCATTTAATAAAATTAAATTTGCTCTATTACCAGTTACAAATCGATATTTAAGACTATCGTTGATATCCACATCAGTACCGGGTGCTTTGCCAATTATATTCAATGGAAAATGATTCTTATAATTGTTGAATACAATAGTAAAATCATTTATTCGTGGTAAATTGTCATTTATATCGGTTACAAATATTTCAACTTCAACATCATTTCTCAATGGTGGCGATGATGCTCTGACCACTAGATTATAAACTTTCTTACTTGACTCAAAATCGAGCTCTGTGTTGGTAAGTAGTTCACATGCGTTCTCTTGTTTTCTTTCAACTAATTTAAATAGATTACTATCTAAACCAGGTACAATTTCATAACTTATTATCGCATTCTGACCTTCATCCGCATCTTCAGCTTTTATTCTACCAACAATTGAGTTTAGAGGCGAATTCTCAGATATGTAAAATACATATTTTTCAGATGGAAAGCGAGGTGGACTGTCATTTATATCGTCTATTCGAACCACAATTAAAGTAGCATTAGATAAAGCCGGTTGTCCTTTATCAAATGCTTGAGCAACTAGATAATAAACAGGTTGTGTTTCACGATCTAAAAGTTTATTTGTTCTAATGACACCAGAAGCGGAATCAATAGTAAAATGTGGTTGTTGACTATTTGGATTGTTGAAATTTAGATTATAGTTGTTCTGTTGTATAGCGGATGCATAATTAGCTGCTGAGAATGTGTTGCCTTGATTAAGAAAATCAATTGTTGCATCAATTAAACTATAGCGTACTTGTGCATTGATTCCTATATCAAAATCAATAGCATGTACTGTTAATACATTAGTTCCAATTGGTACAAGCTCTTCAATCGATACATTATAAACTGATTTCTCAAAGTGAGGATGGTTGTCGTTAACATCAATAATTTCAAATTCAATATTCACAGTATCACTTAAACTAGGAATACCATTATCATTTACATTTACAATAAAACTGTACCCACTAACTTGTTCTCGATCTAATTTTCTAGTCAAAGTTATAACACCAGTATTGGCATCGATTTTGAAAGGAAATTCACTTGATCTGTTTGATTGATCTTCTTTACTATCGAATTGTTGTGCAGCATTATTGTTGTTTAAAATTGAAAAGGTCAATCTAGCATTCTCACCCGAATCATCATCACGTGCCTCTGTGATCGCAACAACAGTATTTAAGGCCAAATCTTCACTTAACTGTATTGGCATATTATTTGGTATAATTTTCTCAATCACAGGAGCATGTGTATTACTATCACTTATATTAACTAAAACTGAACAAAAGTCCGTTCTTCCGCCAGCATCAGCAACTTGTACAGTTAATTGATAATTTTTAGCCATTTTATAATCTAATTTAGACATAAGTGTAAGTACAGCTTCATTGGTCATTTGTTTATTGATTAGATTAAATTTGTTATCACTGTTTCCATTTACAATTGAATAGAAGAGTCGAGATTTTTCATCCATATCAGTTGCGCTTAACTTTAAAAGTTCTGCACCAACTTTAGTTAGTTCAGAGATGGTAAGTTCATAGTTCTTTTTACTAAAAATTGGATTATTATCGTTTAGATCGTCTACCTTAATAATAACTTGTGTACTTGATTCACGATAAGGTATACCATAATCTCGAGCAATGCATTGAAATTCAAACATTGATTGTTCTTCATAATCCAATTGTTTAGTTGTATATATCCAACCAGTCTCATGATCAATTCTAAATGGTAGTATTGATTTAATATAATTTGCATTCGTTTCATTTCTATTCTCTAAATGCATACTCTCTTCTTTGTATTGATCAAAGAAGACCTTTTCATCTAATATTTCACCATTATATTTGATAGCATAAAAGATCTTTGCATTATTTCCATCATCTGCATCAAATGCTTGTACTTTCATAATATTCTCATTCTCTTTTGTATTCTCAGGTACAGTCTCTTGCATTAGACTATTATAGAAAATTGGCAAGTTGTCGTTTACATCAATAATATTCACTAGTAGATTGGTTACATTTGCTTTTGGTGGTGAGCCGGTATCTTGTGCTCGAATCATAAGACGATAGAATTTATTTTGTTCATAATCCAACTGTTTGATCACGTAGATTTCTCCATTTAAAGTGTTGATACTGAAATGATTTAGTTGATTCCCTGAAATAATCGAATATCTAAGTACAGAATTAAGATTCTCATCTTCATCAGTTGCTTTAATTTGAATGATTAATGGTTTCTCATTGAAATTGATATCTTCTCGAATAGACACTGAATATGATTTGGATGTGAACTGAGGGTAGCTATCATTCTCGTCAAAAACGCGAACAATCATATTCGCTTGACTTTGTTTACGTTGACCTGGCTGCGCTAGATCATTAACCTGAATGATCAATTCATAGCAACTAATTGTCTCACGATCTAATTGTACGTTCGTCTTTATTACACCGGACTTTGCATCGATTTTGAAGGTCTCTTTCAGTTCTTTGCTTGTTGTAGTTGTTCGACTTGTTGTTGAGTCTGATTGTCCATTATTACAAATATCAATCTGGCTTATTGAATATTCAAGCTCAGCATTTGCACCTGCATCTAGATCGGTTGCACGAACAGTGGCCACATTACTATTCACTGGTTGTGATTCTTTAATGATCGCTTCATAGTTTGATTTCTCAAACACCGGAGTGTGGTCATTTATATCAAGAACATTTATTTGTAGGGTGATCTGTGCTGATTTTTGTACAGTTTGATTTTGTAAATCTTCTTGACCATTCAATGATAGTTCAGCAGCAAACACTTTCAAATAATGAACCGACATGAACTCTCGATCAAGTTTAGTAGTTGTAGTGATAAGGCCGGTACTTTCATCGATTTTAAACATTGATTGTGATCTTGCATCCAAAACTGCATTCATTGAGTAGACAATTTGTTGATTTGGATTTTGGTTCTTTGCTGTCAATGTAGTTACAATTTGACCTTTTTCTTGTTCTTCAGGCACATTTACAATATAGAATTTACGATCAAAATATGGACTTGACATTTGATTACTAGACTTAAGTTCACGTTTAGATCTTTTTTGTTCATTATCACTATTTATCTCTAGATCATCACCTAGTATTAACTGTAGATCATTTTGTATACTATCTAGATAATGCTTCAGTTTTGGTCGATTGTATTTGATTTGATGATGTCGTTGATTAAGAAAATGCTGAACACCATCTTGATTAAGTTGAATATTATTACTTTTAGCCAAAACAACATCGATCAGTTGTCTAGATGAAAGTAGAACAGTACTTTGTACATAAACTGGCCTTTTATTAAGATCACAATTGATTAAGAGAGCAGTACTTAAATTGAAAACATCCTTATCTTGACAATGACTATTACTAACAATTAAATCATTTAAATTACGTTGAATCTTAAATTGATTCTCATTGGTCATTGAATTTAAATCGAGCTCTAGTTGACTATTATCATTATTTAATTTTACAATTTCATTATTATTATTATTATCATTATTATTATTTACATTTGCTCTACTACTACTGGTGAGCTTAAATTGAACACTACATTGTTGTCTAAAAACAAGTGGCACTAATTGATTTAAATTGGTCAAATACTGTAGATCACGAAAGCAATTGTCTCTTTCATTTAAATTATTCACTTGTTGAATTAAGGCCAAATGCTCTATGGATAGTTCAAGTGGCCTAAAATCATCATCTATACATGTATCGCAATCATGAAATGTTTCATAATGACGATGTTGATTTGATAATTGACTCTCTAATTGATAGATGGTTAATTGTTCATCAACATTAGTTAATGGCTCACATGTTGAATGATCAAAATAGATCTCTAATGGAAAGCGTAACAGTTGTACTGTACGTGCAGTTGGTCCAGTTAAACTGTATTGAAGTGCTTGTATGATTAATTTAAGTGGACGTGGTGTTAAGTAGTCCAGATGGCCAGATGAGCATTTAAGTTCATCATTTAAGATCAATTCTCCACTATGACTATCTAAGTGAATCCATTTACTGGCATTTAATTTAAGCGTTGAATCATGTGGATCGACTGATTCAACTGAATAGATGTATTTATGATGATTATGATGATGTTCCTTATTTGGAATTGATGAAGAATCAAGTGCAATATTTATCAATCTACTTTTGGCATAGTTAGCACTTTCTGGTAAATATACACTATAGCAACTTATACTATACACTTGTGCTAAGCACAAGAATAAGATGATAAATAATTTGAAGGGCTCTTTCCGATGCATTTTACTTGTTGCCATTTTCTTTCCATTCAACTTGAAAGATTCATTCAGTGATGATTTACACTTTTAATTGTTCTCTTATCATTTTTCTCCTCTATTTTTTAGGGTAGAGGCTTGAAGAGTGTGTGTTGATTTTTAAAAGAGTGAACTCATAAGTTTTTAATTTTTTTCTTGTGAAAAAATCAATTTTTCGAGTGATCACTTGAAAATACAAAAAAAAAACATAAATTATTGTAACTTTTTTTTTGAAAAAGAAAAAATGAAAATTTCCGATTTTTTAGTCTACCCACTAAGTAGGATCTGACATCACGACACGGGTCATATAATTTTTCTTCTTTTTTTTGAATTCACTTTTAGATCACTCCTATATATATTTTTAGATCACTTTTTTATTCAATGTCACCTTACATATTCACTTTTACATTCACATTTATATTCACTTTTTTGATAACACACACGTTTCACTTCTTCTTGATACACCTGAGCAATTTTCAGTTGTATGTTGGCATTCAGATGATTCTTTATGATTTGTAAACTTTCAAAGTTTAACTTTGAATTATTTTTTTTCTTCACTTCTTCTTGAAAGACTTCCAAAATCAAATTTTCAGCTTTCTCCAGACGTTTTGCCTAATTTTTGGACGTTTTTTTGTTGTTGAAATTTTCAACTTGAAAGAGCTTATCGTTAGAGGTTACAAGTACCTCCGGGTTTAAAAGTCTAAAATAGTTGAAAATAGTCCACAAAATAAAAGTTCGTTTACTGATCGAATTGAGTTTGAAGATGAAAGTATAGAAATGGTAATCCTAGATTAGGTCACTATAGCATACAGTCACTCTATAATAGAGTATTCACTATTCTTGTATAAAGATGTACAACATTAAAACAAAAAGAACCTAGTTCGCCTTAAGAGACTAGGAGAGATGTACACAACGTGTATCACAAAATTTCATTCACTAATTAATTCACACACACAAATAGAGAGATCTCAAAGAGATGGACAATATTGAAACTTTTTTTTTTAGTTAAACTTACAATCTGTAAGTTATAGCTCAGAAGTTACAAACACACAGGAAAAAAAACTTTTCTCACTACACACCAAGAAATTAATGGAGAAACTTACATAAAGACAAAACTTTCGAACCGCACACCGATAGAAAAATCGAACTGACAAGTACAAG
>Ga0214502_1000029_pt1 | contig 12964 bp, 1 predicted proteins | sample G5R2MT_8_FD_206151 | JGI IMG/M metagenome (GOLD analysis project Ga0214502, IMG submission 206151) | Metatranscriptome of phyllosphere microbial comminities from switchgrass, GLBRC, Michigan, United States - G5R1_NF_12SEP2016_LR2... | ecosystem: Host-associated > Plants > Phyllosphere >... | reverse complement strand
GTACGATAAATTAGTCTCATTGAAAAAAAGTACATTGATCAAAAAACTAAATCAATCTAAAAATTATTTACAACATATTTAATAAAGAGTTGATCCTTAGAAATTTCATCTTTTAATAAAAAAATAGATCTATGTCTTCAGAAATGCGAATTTTCAAATGAGGTTGATACAGGCTTTAAAAAATGAAGAAAAGGAGTAGAAAAAAGAGAGAGGGGCTAGTGAAAAAAATGAATTGTGAGAGGGTATTTTGAATCAATTAAATTATTATTAGGTGTGTATGTTGATGATTATTTACAAAAGAAAGTAAAAGAAGTTATAAATTTTTGTTACTATCAATTGAATCTCAGGGAGAAAAAAAAGTGAAAAAAATATCAATAAGTAATTTAAATGTTCTAAATTTAACACCAAGGATGAAAAGCTGGATCCATTCTACATAAATTATCAGAACTATTTGCAGCGGCCACTAATGAAGAGATCTTACTATCTGCACAGTCAAAGATAGCCAAGTTTTGTAATCTAGTTGTAATTGCATTTACTGCCTTGTTCACCATACTGACCAATAGTTCACCATTCATCGTTATTTCACCATTATCATTTGTACTTTCTTTGCCTTGGGTCCTCTTAAACCAGAATAAGAACTCATCTCTTAGAATTGCTTTCAGTATGTTCGGTATTTTGAAATTTGGTTGTGTTAAGCATCTGGCTGTTGCAATCATGCTAGCTTTCAATGGTCCATTTACACCAATTGATGTGATAAGTTCATTTATATTTGGTGTCAAACGGAATGGCACTGGGCGATTTGCTGCTAGTTCACCACTTAGATCATCGGTATCGAATCGGAAGTACGAGATATTAATTAAACCTGAATCTTGGTGTATGTAGATCATATCTGGATTTTGTCTAGTTAAATGAAGCACATATTCGGCTACATTACACAATGCAAATTGAAGTATAAATTGCTTTCTAAACATACAGTAATCAGTCGCTGAATTGAATGTTGAAATTGCCCATTGCTTAAGCATAGTTGCTGGTACTAGAGTACTTTGAATCTCTTTCAATATATCACGTAACACTTGATGACTTGCTTGTGAGCCTTTCGATTGTACATTGGCTAAACGTTCATAGTATCTAGTGATTGGTTGATCGATATCCATATTCTTTGAGAAACAATATTGTTTATAGATGTCAAGCAGAGATAGTGAATCACAGTTATCTTCAACTAAACGTAATTGTGGACTAATGGCCACTACCTTTGGTACAGTGAAATTCAAGAAACGACGTGCTGTCTCTTTCTGTTTACCCATATTATGATTAAATAATCGAAGTACTTGTAAAACTCTCTCTTCGTTTCGTGATTCCATTAGTGATGTATCATTAACAATTAGATATGGATAAATTTTACCATTATGTCCTCTAATGTAAAGTCTACGAGCAGCGGTATTATGCTTATTGTGTTTGTGTACTACATCAACTCTAGGCATAAATCGAGCGATCTTAACATAATAAGTGTTGTGCTTTGGAACTAAAAATTCACCAGGCAATTCAATGTCGGCAGTCTGTTGTGAGAAGTTACCCAAAAATCTACATTTCTCTTCAATTAACATGCTCTTTGGAAATAGTTTGATCTTAATCTCAAGTATCTTAATCCATTTCAATAGTTTAGCTATTAGATTTTGTAATTTCACTGCATTTGGTTGTTCAAAATCGAAATCAGTGGTGAATTGTTGCTTCATACGTTGAAAGATTGGATCTTGAGCTGTTGCTTGTGCTCGACGTGCTAGACTTTCAGATGCAGCATTACTTTGACTTGCAGCTGATGCTAATGGATGTGACGCATTCTCAATACCGATGCCGAAAGTAGCAACAAGTTTACGTACGAAATTCTGAATAGCTATCGGCACTTCAGCGTCCATTACTTTATTACGATTCTCAAATGCAATCGAATAACATTTCGTTAGACCTTGTCTTAGTTGTCTTAACACTTCTTCATACCAGTTCTCACGGAACCATACCAATTGATCCACAATACCTTCTAACGATGATAATACAGTTGGATGTAGATCACGTTGATTATGTAAGATTTTTGAACATCTCCACATTGGATTTGATACTTTGATTGCATTCTCTTGTTGTTGTATAAGAATTTTCTGTTGTAATTGTGGATTGATGGCAATATTGGTAGCATGAATTGGCTGTGACGATGCCGGTGATTGAGTTCCAACTGGCGTAGTTTGCACCGCAATTGGAGTTATTGGAGTATTTGATGGTTGACCAATCGATTGTTGAATTGTTGGAATATTTGGTGTTTGAATATTGATATTTGAATCATTTTCATTTGATGTTGTTGGTGTGGTCATTTGCGTATTGACTATTGGAGTACTACTAGTAGTAGATGCTGTTTCACTTGTAGATGGTTTTTGTAGTTGTTGAACAATCGGTGTAGTAGTTGAACTAACTGGTGTTGTTTGTTGAGGAGGTGTTGTAGTTGGAGTTGATTGGGCTGAAACGTTTACATTAGCTGCTTTCTCTCTAGATTTTTCTCTTTGTTCCATCTTGAGTGTTAAATACAGGGTACGCAATGGGAAATAGACTGCCTGCGGATAAGTACGACCAACTTGACTTAAAATATTAACGATGATCTTGCCTTCATTACGAACTAAGCAGGTCAACAATTGTGGAATCCATGGTAACCAAGATAGAGCCGGTACACCTTGATTATATTTCTCAACTGCATCTGTTAATGCTGATGTTGTCTCATCATCATACGACAATAACCATAACACTTTAGCTAAATACTTTCTTGATTTCGATTCATTTTGATGTCTACATGCATGTAAATAACAAGTGATTGCTGATACACCTAATGGCATTTGTCTATTCTCCCATTTCTCTTTTACAAATATACTTTCTAAATAATCACCCCATGACGCCCAGCCATTAACAAGTGTATCATGTAATTGAACAGCTGATGAGAATGATTTGTTCGCTTCGTCTGATTTGCCTAATTGTGCTAAAAACAATCCTTTCAATGCGAAAAATTCAGCAGTCATATCTCTAGAGAAATATTTTAGATTAGTTGATTCAATCACTTCGAGACCTTCTTGTAGTTCTTGTTTTCCATTTGTTGTAGCAAGTTGTAGATAACATTTCACTTGTTGTCTAATCTTCTGGAAACAGTCTACAATAGGCACTGATGGTATAGTGTGAATACGATTCAATGAATCAAGACAAACAGAGATTAATTGTTGTTTTCTTGCTAATTTACCATAGTGTATGATTGATTGTGCAGATGCATGTACACCTAACATTGAATGTGAACCTTGTTGTTGATGTATATTACCAATTGGATTTTGATCGTTTGAATTTTGATTGGAAGTGTATTGTTCATAACAGTTTACGATCGCTTGATAATGATGTTGACGCCAAGTGAATATATCACTCCAATGTGATAGATCATCAGCTAGAACTGGTAAACGATTACGCCATGTTTTAACAATCGCTTTCATATCGTGCAGTGATGGACTTTGACCAATATTCTCAGGTAATAGACCAGTATGTATTTGACCGGCTTCTTGTAGTTCCATAATTTGCTGTGCAGCTTGTAAAAGTGGTAAATGAACGTTTGTAACGATGGCCGGTAGTCTACGCCATTCTTTAATACACAATGTAGATGCCAATTCGACCATTCGATCAATAATTCGTAGATTCGTATCATCTGGATTACAAATGTTGTTGAAGCCTTTGTAAAGTGCAACTTTCCATGCATACTCTTTTGGACAATTACTTTCAACTTGAACAATAGCCTGTCTCATCAACAGCCAGCTAGGTACACGCCAACTAGATTCAAGCATTAAGAATGGATTAGGTGAGCTCTTTTCTCTTGCAAATTCAAGTAATGAATCCCATTGATTTAGTTCTTTTGAACAGCGTATCCAATGATTTTCAAGTAGTAGATATTCAGCTTGAAATTGATATGGAGCTGGTGTATTATTATATTCATTTCTAGCTTTAGTAATAGCTAGCTCATAGCTTCCTTGTGCTTGTTCAAAATGACCTTGTTGTTCATAGGCGATACCCTGCAATGTTTCAGGTAATTTAGCTCTCTTTTGCCATAGACCAGCCCACATATCTTCTTCAAATAGACTTTCATAAAGATTTGAAAGCGCATCCATTGCTTGATCTTGAATTGATTCATCAGTGAACACCGTGTTTAAGCTCATATCATTATCCACATTCGTATCATCTAGATTGGCCACCGAGAAGCTACGTTTGTTTGATTTAGAAGACGTTGATTTGGATTGTTGGTTTTGTTGAATAGCATTTGATGGTGTCTTACTAAGTACAACATCTTCAAGCATTAACATTGTTCTATGCCACAGATTATGTGACGAGCCTAGATACCTTAATAAACAAGGTCTTATGGTGATTGGTGGATCGAATTTAGCGATCGCTTCCATAAAAGTGCCAATAACACTTGGTTGACAATCTTTTTGTATCACATGACATCCAGAACAAATGAATGGTACAATCTCTTTCTGTAGATTATCTCGTTGATTGATGGTCAGTATTCTCCAAATCTTCGGCATAATATCAATCCAAATAGAGCTCGCTAAATTAGTATCCATGTGTGCTAGTTGACAGACAGCCGATAAGAAGTTTGATGAATTCGCTTCTTTAATGCTTTCAACGAACTTAGCTTGCTTTTGTAGCATCATATGTAGTTGCTTATTATTAATGTTTGCATTATTTATGTTTAGATTATTGATGTTAAGAGATGAATTCGAGCCATCCATCGAAGATGCTTCAATATCGATCTCTTCTTCATGATTACTATTTACACTTGATGTATTGTTCGATTGTAGCAAATCAATCTCCATTGCTTCTTCGTTCATAAAGGTGGCAAATAGTTGCTTTTCACTTGGCTCAGCTAAATCAAGTACACTCGTTGGTGATGGTAGTAAACAGTTTGAATTAGTAGCTATTAATGCGTTTGAAGTATTTGCTGTATTTAAGACCAGTTGAATAGCCTGTTTGATCCAGAAATGAGGTCCAATATTCTCCCAGTTCTGCGAGCAGATGATGTAGATTAATCGATCATATAGTCGCTTTCGAATTGAACCATCGAATACTTCGAAGAATTTTAATCTTATTTGTGGATACTGGAATCGAAGTCCAGCCATGAATGCTTGCTCTAGTTTCATAGTTAGATCAGTGTTCTTTAGTCTATCATCACGATAAACATAGTTGATTAATTCAAGGAAATTAGCATTCAATTCTGGATCGTCTGGAAAACGTTTTTCAATGAAATGCATTAATTTAATTAGCAATTGTGTCTTCTCTTTAGTCGATGGTAGTTGACTAGCACCGAATGGTGATTTGTTCTTAACCCAATCTTCGACCATTTTAGTGATCGCTTTCAATATTTTAACATCAGGCGACTTCTCAATTAAGCTCAAAAGAATACTAGAGAAAAAGGTTTTACGCATATCCTGTACCATAACACCAATACGATTTTTGACCAAGTCTAAAGAATAGATTAATAGATCAGTAGCCATATTATCTAGTTGATTAGTATTGTTCATCGATTGAAGGCCGGCTTGCATTTGATTGGTTGCACCCTGCATCATTGGATTATTGTAGACATTGTTCAAATGATCTTTGGCCATTTTATGTATGACACGCATAAATGGACCCATTAGACGATCAATATAACATGGATTGTTAATGCAGACCGCTTTAAGAAGCATAAGTGTTGAGAAGAGATTCTGTGGTGGAATTGGTGTGTTTTGCATCTTTTCATAACTACTTAAACCATCTTGAATTAGTTTGTTCATTGCTTCATATATACCATTTAGTTCTTCATACGAAATCGGTTTACCAGCTTCATCTTCCAACGGAAATTTCTCTATGAGTCTGGTGAGCAGATTGTGTACACACTTAATCACTTTATTATTTGAACAGTGCATACAAGCGATCAGGCCCTTTGTTAATGGTCGGAAACTGTTTAGAATTTGATCTTTTCTTAAAATAGAGAGTAGAAAACTAAGCAGATCTAATGCTGTACAAATATTCAAGTAATTTGGCTGAGTGTTTGGTGGAATAACGGTCTCAAGTGTTAAAAATAGCTTATCAACCCAAACGAGCTTCAATTCAGCATTTGGCCAAAATTCTGGCTTCAATGCGGTCTTCAAAAGAGTAACACATCGTCTTGACAATAATTCGCCAGGTGATCCAGGCATCGAGCTTGTATCGTTAACATGACATGCTAATCTAAGTAAAAAGTTTACTATTGTATCAATATGTTGCTTTTCAACTGGTCTATTGCTATTATCGGTGGTGGATAGTTCGGTTGATTGTGATGTACTAGCTGTCGAATCAGTTGCACTAGTAGTAGTTGGTGGATCGACTTGCATTGCATTTGATTCTGTTTCTTTATTTGGTTGATTAGTGGTGGTAGTAGTAGCTGTTTGAGAATTATTTGTAGTTAAAGACGAATTCGCAGTGGTCATCGCTTGTGCTTCCCATCTAATTATAACCTCAGCAAGATCAACTGCAATTTTACGATGTTCTGCTGATGCACTACCAGTAAAACCAAGTCGTTGAATTGAGTTGACCATGTGTTGAATAAGATGATGTCGTACTGGATAATAGACCTTATAGTTTTTAATAAGTAACTGTAAAATATGAATTAATTGAGTAATTGTATAGCCCTCTTCAACAATGATCTTCTTTGTCCAATGTGTTAACATTGTATTATCATCACCCATTCTCTGTGGCATTGCTGGTATTAGAATCTCTAAAGCTTGTCTTACAATTGTTCTAGCTTCTAGAGCATAAGCTTTCAGTAGACTATGAAATACTTGAACAACAATCTTCTTATGAATTGCAAACTTAGCAATTATATGTGAAAGTAAAAGATGTCCTAAATACTTGGTGGCTGGATCAACACAATTATTTGCAACTAAACATGGCCATGCATAAGTCATCAATAGTTTTAATTTAACACCTTGTCGTTTGTTGGCTGCATCATGAATATGAGCTGATGCCTGTTCAAGTAGAAGACAGGATAGTTGAAGAATGAAAATACGAACAGAATCGGATATTTTACATGGATTCTTTAGATTAATTATATCATTAATGAATATTGAGATCAAATTATCTGGTGAATCTTCATCTGGTTCAGGTGGACCGCCGATTAATTGCTTTGTTTCACCTTTCTCAAATGATGTTGAAAACATTGGTATGATGATGTACTGTAGTACTTTTGCTTTCAATTCTTGTGGATAGTTGTTATCACGAAAGATTTCTTTGAATTTGAAAAATGCATTACGCTTCCATTCTACACTGTAGTGACAAACTGTTTGCTCTAAAAATTTTCTGAAAAAGTCAAAATCGCAAACGAATCTATAGATGAACACACGAAGTAAATTAAACAGAAGAAGTATCTCATCTGGTTTCTGTTGAAAATAGTTAAGTAGACATTTTACAATTAATTTAGGTTGTTTCCATGTTCCATAGTCGAGTGTTTCAAACTTTGTATGTCTATTCATGAACTCATCCGATAGCCAAAGTTTCTTAATTACTTCAATCAATTGTTCTTGCTTCTCTAACCATGTTTTATCATGCTTAACTAAAATGTTTGTGATTAGAACCGCTTGAAAATCTAGCTCATAAACAACGTTAACTGTTTGTATGATTGGTGTAGAGGTTGGTGTACCACTAGTAGCGTTTGATTGTGCCTGTAATTGATTGGTAGCCTGCTGTTGATCTGAACTATTATTTGTTGAATTATTGAGATCTGGTGTTGTAGCCTGTTGCTGTGTTGTTGTTGCACTTGTAGTCGCTGTTTGTTGTTGTTGTTCTTGCTGTTGAACTGCAATCGGCCCGGATGCCATAAGAATTAATTTAGCTGGATTTCTCATTAGAATTTGTCTGAATACTAATCCATTTGTGCCAGAGAGAAGATACTTTAAGAATCTATAGATCTGATCTTCCTTAATGTTGCATTCTTTCAAGAGTAATTCCATTGTCTTATCTGGATATCTCATTAAAAACTTACGTAACGGTTCTCTAAGATTAGATCCAGCTTCAATCATGATCATCTTCTCGGCTAGAAAAACAAGTGACAATAATTTCTCTACAAATTTATCACTTGCTGCAGGCACTTGATGAAATAGATTAATTATTGAAACAAGTATCTTTAACTTCTCTTGACGCGATTGTGGATTCTTAGCAATCTCACTCAACAAACTATGACCATAGGTGTACATTTGATGGCAGAGAATCTCGGTGAAAATGTTAGGAAATAATTGCGTCATATAGCTAAGTCGTTGCATTAGATTCATAGTTAGATGACTGGTATTGTTTGTTGTATTGGATGCATCATTTTTAGGTGCAATCTCTTTGATCAATGGCTTAACGAAGTTGTGTATTGTAGTGACTTCAATTCTTGTATTCTCCATAAACTTTTTCATACATTCAAATCCAGTCTCTTGTATTTCATGATGTTTAGAGTCGAGTGCTTTAAATAAAACTGCAAATATCTTGTCTTTATGCTGTTCAATATAATAGCAGGATGCTAGAGCATGTAAAGCTGATTTTCTTAATGGCACTAGATTAGTTGTATTCTTATAACATGGATGCTTAGATAGAACTGCATCTTCAGCATCACATAGATTGAAAACATCTATAAAGAATACTCGATGCTCTTGAATACTTATGTCAATTGTAAAAAGTCTAGGTTGAATGTTCATACAGAATGTATTTCCATGCATTATACCTATTTGTGCATTTACTGGTTGATGCCTTAATAGATGTTTCTTTGGTGGTATCATATCAGATAGAATTTCTTTATGTGGTTCGATTATCTGTGAGATCGTTTTGCTCTGTACTTTGGCAAGTATATGTAATGAGTTGATTGCTTGCTCTCGAACAAATGTGTTAGCTGATGTAATGTGACGAACAAGTTCAGTGGTAACTTCATTCAGTGATTTCTTTTGTGCTTCAATTAGATCTACTGGCTCAATAGCTGGATCTAGTGGTGTTGCACAACGATTCAACAGTTTTTCAAGATTTGTCTTTGCCATATCGATTGCACCATTCGTCACTTCACCACTCAAATCCATCATCACAAAGAATAAAGCTTTTAAGAACTGATATTGATGATTGAGTACCCATTTCAATGTCATACGCTCAAATAACGATTTGATCGCAATACAACCGCCTACTTTAGCATACCATGCACGTTCATAACATAGTGCACACATTTTTTCAATCAAATATTCACATAATGGCAGTGCACAAGCTCTCTCTTTAGATTTTAAGACTGAACTTGCAGTTTCAATTATGAAAACAAGTGCAATGTGCCCAGGTTTACAAAGTTCTTTCTCTTCATGACCCATCACCGCAGCTACGGCATCAATTATTACAAGTGGATCCATACCACTAAGCTTGTTTTGTTTATTAGTTAGATTGATTGGGCCACTCTGTTGACTGATTGCGACCAGTGTATAATGACGAACTACATTAACCATAAATGGAAGAACACATTGTGCTAGCTCCTTAATTGCTGCAGCCAAAAACATTCCTGTTAATGCCATTTCATGTGTCTTACGTAGATCACCGTCTCGAAGTTTATAAAGAGCAATTTGACTGTTGGTAATTTCATTTACTGAGAATGATGGATGTGAGAAGAATTGAGTTATTTTGATAGTCTTACTCAACTGTTTTTCGTTTAATGATTGATTTGATTGATTCATTTGCATATGTGCAATGAGGAAACCTTTTATAACTTCCCAGCATTGTTTACGATAATAAGATTCGGTAGTGAGCGACTTTAATGATGCACCATTATTTAAGTTGTTGAATGCTGTCTCAATTATTTTGTCTAATCTTAGTTCTATACTTTGCTTATATTCGGTGAAATAGATCTGAATTGTGCTTGAACTACTATTCTGTGTCTCTTTAAAAGGTGTGTATTCAAGTTTTTGTGGCTCTGTCATCATTTTACGATTACCACCTCCAAATTTACCAAGAACACGAAATGATACCTGTGCTATTGAGTCTTGTGGATTACGAAGTGTCTTCCATAGTGCTTGCATTAAATCTGCACGAACAGGCTGTATGTGATCATAAAGAAAGTCTGGTTGTAGATTGTCAACACATAGTTCAAGTGTACGTAGACCTTGACTAACAAGTGATTGCGAGCCATTCAACGCTGAAACAAGTGGATCCATTAGCATTGGTAAATAAGGCAACAAGGAACTTAAACGCACAGGTACAGTTAAACATAGCTCAACAAAAAGTTCTTTCATATGATGTTTATGCACACCACTCTGTAATCCATTTAGACCTTGTAGAAGAGTTGGCAATAGAGGTAGAAATTCTTGATACAACAAATCATGTGAACCACCTCCGATTGATCTAAACAAGGCTCTTAGCATAAGGAAATAGTTGTATGGTTCTTTGGCACAGAGAGCATATTTCATTGACTTATTGATGATATTATGTAGATGTGGTTTGAGCATTTTCTCATTCTCTTGAGCGAACATGGTCACCGATCCAAACACAAGCTTAAATAAACGTAAATAAAGATGTGATTTATCAATGTTTGAACCCATCTCTTCTAGCTTACTTAAAAGAAATTCAACTAAGATAGTGGCAAATATTGCAGATGTTGGTACATTAGCCAGAAAAGTACTAGCAATTATCTGAAGAGCATTATTAAAGTAGATACGTTCGACCATAAATTCAATGGAAATTGTAAAGATTTCATGGAACATTTGTGGTGAAAGCATTTGAAAGATCTCTGAAAACATCTCTAATATTTCTTTCTCTTCTTTTGATTTAATTGTCTGAAGATTGTTACGTTGTGTTTGCATAATAATTAGACCAGCTTGCATTGGATTAGTTGCACCAGGTGTTAAAGTATAGATATCAAGCGCTTGTAGACCGTACTTAAGAAGTCGAATGAAAATAATTGTTTCCTTTGGTTGAAATACTTTAAGGCTTGTATTTTGTTGAACTGCGTCTATATTATGAGATGGAGTAGTTAAGGTGATTGTCTTTACACCACAAACTAGTGTCTTAACTAGACTTCTACAATCAGCTATTGTATAGTTATTTGATGGTGCTAGAGGAAATCCGAATTTAGATTTTTCATCCTTATTCAGAGATTCAGTGTTTGCAGTTGGAAAGCTAAATGTTGTTTTCAATTCTTCTTGAGATTGCTGTGATTGATTATTTGGTTGTTGTTGATTGCTACTGCTATTATTATTACTTTGATTATTTGGTGGCTGATTTGGTGTAGGTTGAGATTGATTTGATGATGGAATGTTACTACTATTTGGTGATGATGAGTTTTGTGTTGATGGATGATTGGTTACACCTTGAATAGCTGCATACTTTGCCATCAGAATAGGCAATTGTAGTTGAGCAATCGATTTAAATTTTAAAACAAAAACCTCTAACATTTTGATAAGTAGATCTCTGGCTTTCAAGTACTTTGCTTTCACTTCTTCTTTTGCTTTCGATTTATCTGGCAGTAGTTTAGCTTTTTCTTTCTGCTCTTCAGCTTTCTTAGCTAAACAATCAGCTAGATTAAGAAGTAACTTACAAGACATCGTTTGCATATAAGTTGGTAAAGTTTCGTCATGAAGATTCTTTGAGAATAGATTGATAGCTGATGCAATATTCTCAATAGTCAATTGAAATCGAACATGATGGACTAGATCGGCAATCGTTGAAAACGCCAATGGTCTAAGAGTTTCATGAGCGGTCCAACCATTGCTGATCAACAGTTTTTCGTCAAACAATTGTTCAATACAGATTACAAAGCTTGTTTTAAGGTCCGTTGCTAGAATGTGTTTAGCGGCCACAAGTAGCTCCTTTCTTAGATGTGCAACTTCAGGTGGACAATTCTTGAGCAGACTAAGAAAGCCAACGATTAGCTTTTGTGAATTATCTCTTATTAATTGAATAGGCAATTTAACAACGTATGCTAAAAAAGATAATGCTTTGATTTGTGCAGCATTAAAGTCAACATAGATCTCTTTGTTAAATGGAATTTTACGATTTGATTCGGATGGCGATGTAGGTTGTAGATTAATAGTATTCATGATCAGTGGAATAAATTTGTTTAACTCTTTCTCTACATTTGTTTTGTACAATTGATACATGAGCACTACAATGATTGGAAGTTCAGATAGAACTCGAAGTGAGACCATCGCTTTAGGCGATAGATGACTAACACCTTCAGGTGGTGTTTCGAGTGAACATTTTGTTTTACCGTAGATCAAATCAACCAGCTTCTTAACATCGATCTCATTAACATCTTTTGCTTTAAATTGTTGAGGTGAATAGCAGAAGTCATCAACTTTCTTTGGCAATTCTGAGTATAAATTTTGAACAAGTAGAAGAAATTTTTGAACTTCTTCACAATAGAACGGTCTAAATTGTTTATGAAGCTCAATTATAATTCTTAAACATATCAAAACATTCTCTTCATTTTCAATTTCAACTAGCCGAAACATACAGTCCAATATATCTTTAACGTACTTCTTTAAGTAGTCATTTGATGGTAATCTATGTAGTATCTCAAGTATGGTCTTCTTAGTGAGATGACCATTATGTTCAATTATATAGACTGTCTCTGATTCAACTAAATATTTTAAAAATATCTTCAATGAACGATCTAAAAATGCTGGGTATTGTGGATTGTTTACAAGTATCTCTAGATCATCGGCAATCGTTTTAACCACTTCTAATCGAACATCGTCGGTTTGATGAGCAGTTTCAAAAGTGGTGATCAAGGCTAAATAGTCCTTTGTCACCGGTTGCATTTTGAGTCTTTTTGTGTTGGGTAAGTCGATAAACTTGCTTACTTCAATTTAAAAACTTAATTTTATTGATTTCAAACTAATTTCATCATTTTTGATTTGATCTTAATTCATCAATAAGCGGCTAG
>Ga0214502_1000026_pt1 | contig 13699 bp, 14 predicted proteins | sample G5R2MT_8_FD_206151 | JGI IMG/M metagenome (GOLD analysis project Ga0214502, IMG submission 206151) | Metatranscriptome of phyllosphere microbial comminities from switchgrass, GLBRC, Michigan, United States - G5R1_NF_12SEP2016_LR2... | ecosystem: Host-associated > Plants > Phyllosphere >... | reverse complement strand
TTTTTTTTTGATTTTGTAAATTTTTATTCTATTCGAGGTAAAGATAAATACAAAAAATTAGATCTTAATTCTGTTGAGTTTCAAAAATTTTTAGAGGATCAATATTCAATGTTTCGACTGAAAAAATCATCTGTTTTTGAAAAAATATCTAAAATATGTTTTGATGTTTTGAGCTATCAGTTGGGTTATCAATACAAATATTTATTAGGTTTGTCACAACATGTTGCTATGGCTATAATTAGAAATTTAAATGAAAATGTTGTGAGTTTTAATAAAATGAACGCAAATGATGTTTTGTCTACTTTTTATCAAATTTATGGATCAAGCCAATTGATACCGATTAATATTCATAAAACTTTAGTCGATGAAAAAGTTTTAAAATTAAATGATGGATTTTTCAGTTATTTTGATTATGGAGTTTATAGTTATTTTTTCCTTTCTTCAGAAGATTTGATGCCAATATTTCCTAGTAGTAGCACAGATATTGTGTTTGAACTAGATGATTTTTATATTATCAATATGTTAAACGATTTGGAAAAAGCAGGTCGTTTGGATATTAGTAAATTTATTAGTTATAATGAATATTCGAATCTTGAAAATTTAGTTGATGATTGGTCGAATCCGGAGCAATATTATAAATTCGAGGATCCAGTTTTGGATAAATTTTTTTTTCAACATGTTGAAAAAAAAATGCTAAAAAATGACAAATTGTTTCATAGTTTATTGATAAATCAATTAGGGTTAGGTATTTATTATTATGATTCTAAAATTAAAAGAGACAATCCTTATTACTATTTAAATTACCGTAACGAAAATTAAACTTTTCTAAATTTTGTTATTGAATTAGTTATTTAAATAATTTAATTATATTGCGATAATTTTTAGTTAGTTGAGTGTCAAAAAGTCCGGTGTTGTTGTTCTATCGTTGTATTAAAGAATTCAGTGAGTTTCGTATTTTTTTACTTAAAAATTACAATATGAGATTTTTTAAAAATAATTTAGGATTTCTATATGAAACAGCTATAACTTATCCCGCTCCTAGTAATTTAAGTTATAATTGGAATTTTGGAGTTTTTGCTTTGTTGGTATTAGTAATACAAATTGTAAGCGGAATTTTTTTAGTAATGTTTTATAGTGCTAATGCTGATATCGCTTTTGTGACTGTTGAAAGAATTATGCGTGATGTTCCTTATGGATGGTTATTACGTTACATTCATGCAAATGGTGCTAGTTTTTTTTTTATAGTAGTGTATACTCATTTATTTCGCGGATTGTTTTACGGTAGTTATTTTTATCCACGTAGAGCTTTATGGTGTACTGGAGTTGTAATTTTATTATTAATGATTTTGACAGCTTTTTTGGGTTATATTTTACCTTGGGGACAAATGTCTTATTGGGGTGCTACTGTGATCACTAATTTAGCTAGTGTAATTCCATTTTTTGGTACAAAAATAGTATATTGGTTATGGAGTGGTTTTAGTGTCGATAATCCTACTTTAACTAAATTTTTTAGTTTGCATTATTTATTTCCTTTCATTATAGCTGCTTTAGTTGGATTGCATTTGTTTTTATTACATGCTAGTGGTAGTAGTAATCCTTTAGGTATAAATTTCAAAACTGATCAAATACCATTTCATCCTTATTATACTGTGAAAGATTTTTTTAGTGTATTGATATTTTTGATATTTTTTTTTGTATTTGTATTTTTCTTACCTAATCATTTAGGTCATCCATCTAATTATATACCTGCGAATCCAGACTTAACACCTGAGCATATTGTACCTGAATGGTATTTCTTACCATTTTATGCTATATTGAGAACAATTCCTAATAAATTATTTGGTGTTTTAGCTTTATTAGCTAGTATTGTAGTTTTATTAATATTACCTTTTATTTCTAGCCCTAAAATCAGAAATTCAAGTTATAAGCCTCTGTTTTTAGTTTTAAATAATCTATTTTTAGCTGATTGCTTTGTTTTAGGTATGATAGGTCAAGCTCCTGTAGAAGAACCTTATTTATTAATAGGTAAGATTGCTACGTTTTTTTATTTTTTTTATTTTTTCATTCTATATTTCATCGAAAAAATAGACGCATATATTGTTTCAGAATTAAAAAAATATAATTAAAAATGCCACAATTTGATGTATTTATATTTTTCTCCAGTATATTTTATTTATTAATTGGCTTTTATAGTTTAATGTTTTATAATCAATTTATATTTTTACCTAAAATTGCTTCCATTTTAAAATTGAGAGAAAAATTATTGAGTTTTTCACATAAAAATGAAGCTGCAAATAAGGTGTCAGCGTTAGTTAAAATTTCTAAAAATTTATATTAAATGATTTTTCTATTAATATTAGTATTAATTTTTAGTAACCAATATATGTTATTTAATGAAGAATTTTTTATTATATTAGCTTTTTTTTCTTTATGTTTTTTCGTTAAAACAAATTTAGGTAATGTTGTTGAGAATGAATTGAAAGATAGAAAAGAGAAAATTTTAAGCAGTTATTTAGATTTTTTAAACAAGAAATCTAAAAATGTTAACCTAGTAGCTAAAAACACTAGGGAAAAAATAAATTATTTATTTAATTTTTCTGAGATTCAAAAAGATTTTTTTTCTAAATTTGACGAAATGGTTGATTTGACGAAAACTCAATTATTGACTGATTTGGTAAAAAATTTCGAAACGAAATTCGTATTGTATTTTGCAAATTTAGTTTCATTTAAACGTAAATTTTTAATATAATAAGCAAAACATGATAATATTGATAAACATATTACCTTTTTTTAGTTTTTTAATTTTAAATCTTTTTGGTCGTTTTTTAGGTCGTCAATTGTGTTTAATTATTAGTATTTCAAGTTTACTAATAAGTTTTTTAGTCTCTTGTTGGTTTTTTTTCAAAGTAATTGATGGATACATTATAGAGTTAAATTTATATAATTGGATTTCTAACGGTAGTTTAAATGTAAATTTTAGTTTTGTTATTGATAGTTTAAGTGTTATATTTTGTTTGTTAATAACTTTTATAACAAGCTTAATATTGATTTATAGTGTAGATTATTTAAATAATGATCCTTATCATGTAAAATTTTTTAGTTATTTAAATTTTTTTGCATTTTCAATGTTAACAATGGTTTTAGCAAAGAATTATTTAGTAATGTTTTTAGGTTGGGAAGGGGTAGGTTTAGCTTCTTATTTATTGGTTAATTTTTGGGATACTAGAAATTTAGCAAATAAATCAGCTTTAAAAGCCGTGATATTTAACCGTGTAGGAGATATATTTTTTTTTGCTTTTTTAGCAATGTTGTTTTTAGTTTATGGGAGTTTTGATTTTAGTGTCATTTTTCCATTAGTATCCGAAATTAATATAAATTTTTTTGGTATTAATAGCTGTGAAATTATAAGTTTATTTATTGTAATTGCAGCTATGGCAAAATCCGCCCAATTGTTTTTGCATCCTTGGTTGCCGGATGCCATGGAAGGTCCAACACCAGTTTCAGCATTATTACATAGTGCTACTATGGTAACAGCAGGTTTGTTTTTAATTTTGCGTAGTTTTCAAATATTGCTTAATGCGCCTAATATTATGGTTTTTATAGCTGTAATAGGTTTGGTTACTAGTTTAATAAGCAGTTTTACTGGATTATATCAATATGATATTAAACGTATAATTGCTTTTTCGACTTGTTCTCAATTAGGTTTTATATTATTTAGTATAGGGTTGGGAAATTTGAAATTTGGATTATTTCATTTATTTAATCATGCTTTTTTTAAAGCATTATTATTTTTGTGTGCCGGTAGTGTTATTCATGCTTGTGGTGAGCAGGATATTCGAAAAATGGGAGGTTTGTGGAGATTTTTGCCTTTGACATATATTTGTATGTTTATTGCAAGTTTAAGTTTAGCCGGATTTCCTTTCCTTTCCGGTTATTATAGTAAAGATTTAATTTTACAAGGGAGTTTTGCTGTTGCAACTACTAATGCAGGTGCGATAGCTATAATATCTGCTTTAAGTTCTTTTTTGAGTTCATTTTATTCATTTCGTTTAATTTATTTCGTATTTTTTGGTGAAAATCATATTACAAAAAAAAATATTTCTGGATTGCATGAAGGTAGTATATTTTTGTATTTTCCTTTAGTAGTTTTATGTATTTTAAGTATAATTACTGGATTTTTATTTAAAGATTTTTTTATTTTGAGCGGTTTTTTTAAAAACAGTTTAATTAATGGATTATCTGTTGATAGACTAGCGGATGTTGAATTTATTCCTGATACAATAAAATTGTTACCTACTTTTAGTAGTTTATCGGGTATAGCTGTAGTTTATTTTATTTATCAAAAGGATTTTCTATTAACTTTTATGTTTAGCAAGAAATTGAGATTTTTTCAAAATTATTTAGTAAAAAAATTTTTTTTCGATCCTATATATTATAATTATTTATATCTTCCGACAATGCAGTTTAATTTAAATTTCAGTTACAAAATTTTAGACAAAGGATTATTTGAAAAAATTGGTCCGTATGGGTTATATAATTTAAGCTCTAAATTACAAAATAGATTACAAAATTTTCATACTAGTTTGATTTATCAAGGTTTGATTTTTGTTTTAAGTATGTTTGTATTTTTCATATTAAGTTTTTATCTTCAAGATTTAGCTTTAAGTATACTATTTATAATAATTTATGATTTTTTTGATTAATTTAACCTTAATATTAAGTATAATTTTTTTAAATTTTCTCCCGGCACATAATTTAAAGTTATTAAAGAATTTTAGTTTAATAACCAGTTTCATTGTTTTTTTTATAAGTTTGTACAGTTTGGTGTATCCATTTAGTTTTAGTGGCTATTTTCTTAACAGTTCAACCTTAGTTTTAAATATTCCTAATTTTGTTTTGAACATGGGTTTTGCTTTAGACCCTATAAGTTTGTTTTTTGTTTTATTGACTACTTTCTTATTTTTGATAGTTATAATGACTAGTTTTAGTTATAATTATCGATTAAAAGAAAAATTTATTTTATTGTTTTTTTTAGAGTTGTTGTTGTGTAACAGTTTCCTAGCTATAGATCTTTTAGTTTTTTATCTTTTATTTGAAAGTGTTCTTATTCCTATGTTTTTATTAATTGGTATTTGGGGTAGTCAAAAAAATAAAATTTTTGCAGCTTATCAATTATTTTTATACACTCTTGCGGGTAGTTTTTTTTTTCTAGTTGGGATAATAATAATTTATACTTTATATGGTAGCGGTAACATTTTTTTTTTGAAATCGATTAAATTTGATTTTAAATTAGAATCTTTGTTATTTTTATTATTTTTGATAAGTTTTAGTGTAAAAATACCAATGTTTCCTTTTCATTTGTGGCTTCCAAAAGCTCATGTGGAGGCTCCTACAACAGGATCTGTGTTATTAGCTGGAGTTTTATTAAAGTTGGGAAGTTATGCTTTTTTGAGATTTAGTTTGTTTTTATTTCCTAATGCTTCATTATATTTCGCGCCTTTAGTCATGTCTTTGGCGATGTTGAGTATAATTTTTAGTAGTTTTAGTACAGTACGTCAAATTGATTTAAAGAGAATTATAGCCTATAGTTCAATTGCTCACATGAATTTCTTGGTCGGTGGTTTATTTAGCAATAATCTACAAGGTATTTCTGGTAGTTTATTATTGCAAATAGCACATGGTTTGTCAAGTAGTGCTTTATTTATATGTATTGGCGTGTTATACGAAAGATATCATACGAGAAATTTATATTATTATAGAGGTATTTCTAGCGTAATGCCGTTATTTAGTATAATGTTTTTTATTTTTAATTTAGCTAATTTGGGTTTTCCAGGTACTTTGAATTTTGTTAGTGAGTTTTTATTAATTGTTGGAATATTTAATTATTCGATAATTTTCGGTTTATTAAGTTTGATAGGTGTGTTTTACAGTGTTATATATTCTATGGTTCTAATTTCGCGCGTTTTATTTGGACAGTTTTCAAAAGATATTTTTTATTTTTCTGATTTAACTAGAAGAGAATTCTTAATTTTATTCAAATTATTATTTTTAACTATATTCTTCGGATTCTTTCCGAATTTCCTACTTAATTGCTGGGAGTTTTATATAAATACATGGTTTTTACATTAAAAAAAATATGATCGCCAACATTAACACAAAAAATTATTTTTCAGAAATCTTGGGTATAGCAGACGTCATTTTCATTTCAGTATGTTTAATCATAGTTATTTTATTTGGATCTATGATAAGTTTCGGTTCCACAGATAAAAAAGTAGGTTTTTTTAAATCAAAGGAAATTACTAAAATTAGGATTTCTCAACCTAGTTTTTTATTATTTATGTGGAGCTTAGTTATATTATTTTTTATTAAAGTTTCAAGCGTTCCAGAATTGAGAATAGAGAATAATTTTTTTTATTATTCTAATCAAGTACATCTTACAGGGATAATTTTGATAGTATTTTTTTTTATTTTTAGTTTAATAAGTTTTAGTTTTTTCAAAAAAAATTCTCAATTGAGTTTTGAATTTGTATTACTATTATTTTTCCTTGTGTTGAGCATGTTGATTATGATACAATCAAGTGATTTGTTTATTTGGTTTTTAGCTTTAGAGTTACAAAGTTTTGCTTTGTATAGTTTAGCTGGGTATAGGAGTTCTAGAAGTTTTCTGGCTTCTGAAGGAGCTTTAAAATATTTTATTTTTGGTAGTTTAGCCAGTAGTTTTTTCATTTTTGGGTTAAGTATTTTATATTTAAATACCGCGAGCGTAAATTATGAAGAATTATTAGCATTATCTTATTTTTATCCCGATTTTGCATTTTTTCTAGGTATTTTTTTTATTTTAGTAAGTTTGTTTTTTAAACTAGGTGTTGCCCCTTTTCATGTTTGGTTACCTGAAGTTTATTATTCAGTTTCTCATATCGTTACGTTTCTGTTTATTTTAATTCCTAAAATACCTTTATTGCATATACTGTTTGTTTTTAGTAGTTTTAATCATTTAGAAATTTTTAACAAAATGTATATATTATGTATTTTCATGTGTTTGTTTGTGGGAGGTTTTTTGGCTTTAAATCAAACAAATTATAAGAAATTTATGGCTTTTTCTTCTATATTTAACAATGCTTTTTTTCTTACGGCATTGTTGTTACATTCAAGTTTTAGTTATTTTACGTTGTATAGTTATTTGATTAGTTACCAAATATTATTGGTAATTTTATTTATACCGTTTTTGTTTTTAAAACGTTTAGATCACAGTTTAATTTTGTTAAATTTAAGAGATTTAATTTTGTTGAAAAAAACAAATCCTTTAATGAGTTTGCTTTTTAGTTTTGGTTTATTTAGTTTGGCGGGTATTCCGCCTTTTTTTGGGTTTTTTCCAAAGTTTTTTCTATTTATGGCGGTAGCGGATAGAAATTATAATTTTATTTTATTAGCTTTGATATTTTTCAGTGTTTTGAGTTGTTATTATTATTTACGTTTAATAAAAATAGTTTATTTTGCTAAAAAATTATATATTATGGCTAGTCAAGAAATTCCAAAAGAAATAGCAATATTGTTTATGACAATGAGTGTTATTAATATGTTATTTTTTTTCTATCCTAGTGTATATTTTGTATGTATATATTTGATGAGTTTATGAAAATAAAAGAAAAGAAATTAGGAAAAGAAGTTAAAAGATTAGAGTTCAAATTAATTAAAGTTTCGAAAAATAGAAAAACCCCAAGTTATCATATTGTAATATCTCGCAAAAGATCTGGTTCTAATAGCAGATTGGATAAAGTGGGGTTTTTTCATTTTGCAAAAAAATATCATCAAGGGTTTTACGAAAAAAAAAAAACCAAACTTTTAGGATTAAATTTTGAAAAAATCAAAAAATATATTTTAAAAGGTGCAGTATTTCATAAAAATGTAATAAAAATCTTATGTTAAATCAAGTTATAAAAAAACAAAAGTTATTGACAAATATATCACAAGAAAAAAATGATACGTTAAATTTTTCCTCTGACCAATTAAACAAAAAATTTAGTTTTGGTGGTAAAGTGATTAAAGTGCTATGGAAAACACAGTTCACTAAGTTTGATATAGCCGAATATGTGAAAGTTTCGAAAAAACAAAGAACAAACATTTCGGAAAAAAAAACTAAAGACGTGCTACAATACTGCTTTTTGGGTTATTGTTTTGATTATAAAATTGATAATTTGAGCATTAATACTAGTTTTAGTTTGAGAAATGTTTTAGATGGGTTTCCCATTGAGATGATTTTTCCATTGTATTCTCCGGCTATTTTAACGATTGGATTTGCTAAAAATATTTTATCATTAAAAACCAAAAGGAATAAATTGTATTTCTTGCGCGAAAAAGCTTTACCATTAAGTACTATAGATTTTGAATATGTCAGCCGAAAAAAAATAGAACCTATCTACATAAAAAGAAAAACAATCAAAAAATTAAAATGAACAAATTCATATTACTTACAAGTGGTTTAAACAGAAATCTTAGTCTAGCAAAAAAAAAGTTCTAATTCTCAAAGTTTTAAGATCAACGAAATCTCTAAAACTTTTTTTTTTTTCTTTAAAACAATTATTTAATTTAAATTTATTTGATCATAGTATTGTGGATTATCCTTCTTTTTCAAAGAAAAGATTTTTATTATATTATGGTTTAATTGATTATTTTAAATCCGAAAAATTTATTTTTTTCTGTCGTCAGAACACAAATAGTCAAAGCTTAGTAGATATATTTCCTAGTAGTGAATGGTTAGAAAGAGAAGCTTTTGATTTTTTTGGTGTTTTTTATAATGAACATCCTGATCTGCGTAGAATTCTTACGGATTATGGATTTCCTAGTTATGCTCTGAGAAAAGATTTTCCAGTGCAAGGTTATTTTGATTTAGTTTACAGCGTGTCAAACAAAAAAATTCAATTTAAAGAAATTGAGTTTCAACAATCTTTTAGAGTATTCTTAAAAGAGAACCCTTATTTAAACGAAAAAAATTCATGATATTAAACATTACACTAACCTTATTCACAATATCCCTACTTATATTAATTCTAAAACCTAATTATTTGTTTGTTTTATTTGCGCTAGAGTTATTATTATTAGCCGTAAATATAAATTTCATATTTGGAAGTATATTATTCGATGATTTTTTAGGACAGTCGATATCATTGATATTATTTAGCGTGGCCGCTGTAGATACAGCTATAGGTCTAAGCTTATTATTAAATTTTTACAATCTAAGAAAATAATGAATTGGAAATGGAATACTAATCAATTTTATGTAAAAGATCCGGTTAACAAAAAGACATATTGGCAGAATTTAACGGCACCTTTGTCTGAAGGTGAAAAAATTTTTAGATACTGGTGCTGTTTTATTTTTACTATTATAATAACGAGTGTATTAGTTTATAAGTTTCAACATGATGTATTATATGAGTTACAGTTTCAATTAACAATGTTTTCAACCAAATATTATTGGTTGACTAGCAAAGTTTTTTGTGTTTGGTTAGTAGTTTTAGTGCTTTTCGGCATAGTAATCAAGAGGTGGTGGTATTGGTTTTTCAACAACTTTTGGTTATCTTTGGTTTTGTTTGCTAAAGCAAAAATGGAAGACGTTGATGTTTATACCAGTGCTATGTTTAATGGGATTATTATGACAAGGGAGTATTTTAACTATACTTGTAATTTCTATTTGTATAAAGGTTTGACCTTAGAACAAATAAACGTCGCAGTTCAAAAAGAATTTGCCGCAAGGTATAGTTCTATTAGTTTTTTAACTTACAGGGATTGTAGATACGGTTTTGTAAAAGATCCTTGGATAGAAGAATTTTTTTGGGATTTTAATTTGGATTACGCAGATGCTAAAAGTTACGAGAGAATAAGAAATCAAATAGATATGTATCAGATACCCAAATTGAAAGAAGGGCAGCTGTTAATGGATTTAAGAGATTTAGAATATATTCGTGATCATCCAGTAAAATATTATGTTGGAAAATATTTTGATCTTGTTTTTGGGTTTACTTTTGATTACGCGGGTCATATTATTCTAGGTAGCTTTTTGGGTGTTGTAGTATTTAGTGTTTTATGGTACAATTTAGTAGAAGACCCTAATTTTAAGCAGAATGTTATGATTTTTGTCAACAGATGGATAGAAAATCGAGGTAATCCTACGTTAAATCCAAGGGGCGAGCCGATCGTATTAGATAGTTTTACAAAAAAATTGATAGATATTTTTGGTCGGAATAATCCCGAAGATTATATGACTAACCTTCAAGATTTAATGCTTCAAAACGCAGAACTTTTAAGACATTTTGGTGAAAGTTCTTTTGTAAGTGGTAGTGTAATAAAAGAGTTGGGTCCTGAGTTAGCTCATAAAGCTTATGAAACTTTATTACCTTTGACTTTAAATCAAATGGTACCGCAAATGTTAGAAACTCAAACTTTGTGTTTAGAGTTAGTTGAAAAAATATCAGAAAACATGATGAATTCGCCTTTTGAACAATTTGAAGTAATAGTTTTACAAAGAATAAGTTTTTTTGGTTTAGATTTTAGCTTTACCAATTTGACTTTGTTTTTATTAATATCTTTAAGCGTAATATTTTTCTTTAGTACTATGATTACTAAAAGTTTGTCTTTAATACCAAATTACTGGCAAAGTGTTATAGAAATATTTTATAGCTTTATTTTTAGTATGTTAGTAGATCAAGCCGGAAAAAAAGCTAAAATATATTTTCCAGCTATATTCAGTGTGTTTTTTTTCATTTTAGTTAATAATTTATTAGGATTGATACCTTTGAGTTTTGCCGTTACTAGTCATGTAGTAGTTACGTTTTGCTTAGGTTTTGGATTTTTTGTTGCTTGGGTAATCGTTGCTTTTAAAACTATTGGATTGAAAGTGTTTAATATTTTTTGGCCAACAAATGTTCCTCTATGGTTAAGACCATTATTGATGGTAGTAGAAATTTTAAGTTTTAGTTTAAGACCTTTTAGTTTAAGTATTCGATTATTTGTAAACATGTTAGCCGGTCACGTATTATTACACTTAGTAGGAGGTAGCGTTGTATTAGTTTTTACTAAAGCTGCTATTTTTAGTTTTATTCCTTTTATTTTGTTGTTGGCAGTTTTTTGTTTAGAATTAGGTATTGCTTTCTTGCAAGCTTATATCTTTAGTATATTGTTATGTATATATTTGCACGACAGTTATCATGTACACGGACATTAATAAAATATGAATTTTTTCGATATACCACGATTATTACAGTTTACATTTCAAGACCCTGCAACTCCTATAATGGAAGGTATTATCGATTTACATCATAATATATTTTTTTTTTTTAATTTTAATTTTGACTTTAGTTTTATATTTATTTTTTAGTTTATTGCACAAATTCTATTATCTTTGGATGTTTCCAACAAAAAAGAGTTTGAATTTATTCCAAAAAAATTATTTAGTATTGAATAATATTGTACACGGAACTTTATTAGAGGTAGTTTGGACTTTAGTGCCAGCTTTTATATTATTATTAATAGCTGTACCAAGTTTTGCATTATTGTACTCTATGGATGAAGTAATAGACCCTAAAATGACAGTAAAAGTTATAGGGCACCAATGGTACTGGCAGTATGAATGTAACGACCCTAGTGTAAAATTTAATTTTGATAGCTATATGATTCCAGAAGCTGAATTGCAAAAAGGTGACTTTAGATTGTTAGAAGTAGACAATAAGTTAGTTTTACCAGTAAATACTCATGTAAGATTTTTGATCACTGCTAGTGACGTATTACATAGTTTTGCTGTGCCAAGTTTTGGGATAAAAGTAGATGCTGTTCCAGGAAGATTAAACCAAACTAGTGTTTATGTAAAAAGAGAAGGGACTTTTTATGGTCAATGCTCTGAGTTATGCGGTGTAAATCATGGATTTATGCCTATAAAAATAAACGTAGTTTCGATGAATGAATTTTTAGAAATCGTAAAAGCTCTATAAAAAAAAAATGAAATCATTACTACAACATAATCACAAAACAAATTTATTATCATATTCAGGGAATATCTTATCAGTTTTACAGAAAAAAAGTACATCTATATTACACAGGAATTTTAATAGTTTGCAACATTTGGACAGCTATTATCTTACAGGATTAGCGACAAAAAATGTACCAATGATAGCAACAGTGATTGAAGATGTTTCTTTAGGTAATACTAATTTAAGTTATGCAAATAATAATTTTGGTGGTTTTTGTAACCATATAGATATCTTAGGTCAAGTGAACCCTTGGAACTTGACTCCTTACAGCATACAATCTTTGTTTCATAATATGCCAAAATTTTATAATAAATTAGATTCGGAACATTTAACACAAATAAATACGGGAGGATTTAATCAAAAAGTTTTTGTAGATAAAAGATTAAACACAACTCAGGAGATAATTTGTGCTAACGCAGCACCAAAATTTATGTCGATAAATAAGCTAAGTTTCAATAATGCCATTTATGATATTCCTTTTAATTATAAAAATTTAACCGGTCAATCGAGGCCTGATTATTTAGGTTGTTGGGTCACGTTAGATGGCGACCAATATATTTATTATATTGATTTGAAAAGAACTACTTTGAAACAATTTGAGATGACAGTTCAGGGACAATTAAAAGGAAAAAATGTTTATTGTAATATTCATGTTTTAGGTGATGTGAATCAAAATCACGTTTTTAGTTCTGCGTTACAACCCTTTTTAATAAAGTCATATCATGATGTATATAATTTTAATATTAAAAGTAATGATTTAATTGCTATTAAAGTTGCAAATAATTCTTTGCCTCATTTCAATTATTTTTTAATAAAGCGTGATATTGATTCTTGGAATAGAATTCCTTTGAATACTTCGAAATTTTTAACCCTTGATATGTTAAAAAATTTTTACAATTAAAAAAAAAAATGGAAAAAAAAGAAATATACAATATTATTAAACAATATAAAAATATAATTTATGGTGTAGATAAAGGTTTTGAGTATTTAGATTCTTTAATTTTTGAATTAAAAAAATCTGAATCAGAAATAACGAGTTCAAATATCATAACGATTTATGATTATAAACTAGATAAATATTTTGCTATAGATAGCAAAAATATTAATACGCGGTTGCAAGAATTTTATTTAGACTTTGTATTTCGAAACCAAATTTTGAAAGCAACAAGTTTTAATAAAGTGTATAATAATTTAGTTGCAAAATTAAAAACAACTAATATTGTAGTGTTGAACAATTATTCCGTAATAGTAAAATTGTTTTTTTTGTTATTGAAAGAAATGACTTTGAACCAAAGTGTATTAGAGAATAAATTATCAAAATCTGAATTTTTAAAAAAAATAGTAAATATCATGGATAAATGTGTGCTTAATAATACCAATGTAAACACAGAAATGGCGAATTTAATTTTAAGTATTTTCGTTGAAGAAAAAATACTTAAAGAGTCTTTTTTTAGTATTTCATTAATAGATTTGAATTTGTTTTCTTCAATGAAATACATGAGAAATCAAATGGTGGATGTTTTTAGTGGTTGTCAATTTAGTATAAAATATAGTACGAATTATTCGTTATTAAATTTAAGTAAAATTATTTTTAGTTATGTGAACAATGTAAACTTGGATGTTTACAACAATTTATTACAAATTTTGAGTCTGGAAGAAGGAGTAAATTTAGAAGAAAT
>Ga0214502_1000024_pt1 | contig 14188 bp, 2 predicted proteins | sample G5R2MT_8_FD_206151 | JGI IMG/M metagenome (GOLD analysis project Ga0214502, IMG submission 206151) | Metatranscriptome of phyllosphere microbial comminities from switchgrass, GLBRC, Michigan, United States - G5R1_NF_12SEP2016_LR2... | ecosystem: Host-associated > Plants > Phyllosphere >... | reverse complement strand
ATTTGTACAAGCAAAGCCTGCGCACCTGCACCTGAACCTGCACCTCTTCCGGTCCAGAGCCCTCGACATTCGTCCGACAATCTCGACACAACTCACACGCGACCTCGCGAGGCACGCACGCTTTGCTGGAGCTTACACAGTCGTTCTAGTCAGGACAGCAGGCAACGGCCACACCATCCACCACCCCCGTGCGCCGTAGACGCTCTGCGTCCATCTCCGCCATGCCTCTCAACGTCTTTAGAGTTCTTGCGGACTTTTCGCATCTTGCGTCCATCTTCATCCTCCTTCACAAGATGACCGAGCTCAACGGCTGTGCCGGGATCTCCTTCAAATCGCAAGGACTCTATCTCGTAGTCTATGTGACGAGATACCTCGATCTCTTCAGCACAGACAGCGTGTACAACTTCATTTTCAAAGTCCTCTTCATCGCCTCTCAAAGCTACATCATTTACCTCATGACGTCCAAATACAAGCCCACGCACGACCCGGGCCTCGACACTTTCAAAGTACAGTATTTAGTTGGCGGCGCCGCCATCCTCGCCATTCTATTGCCCTACAAGTACACCGTCTCTGAAATCCTGTGGGCATTCAGCATCTGGCTCGAGGCCGTTGCCATCCTGCCTCAGTTATTCATGCTGCAGCGCACTGGCGAGGCAGAGACCATCACTACGCACTACCTCTTTGCCCTGGGCATCTACCGAGGGCTGTATATCCCCAACTGGATCTGGCGTTACTTTTCTGAGCCAAACCACAAGGTTGACTGGATCGCCATTGTCGCTGGCATCGTCCAGACTGTTCTCTATAGCGACTTCTTCTGGATATACTACACCAAGGTCATGAAGGGCAAGAAGTTCAAGCTTCCTGTTTGAGCAGCATCTACTCTCGGGTAGGAGATTGTACTTGCAAAAGACAGACCTTGTGTTGGCCAAGCATTGAGGCGCAAGGCAAGCTGCCTGCAGCAGGGACGTCGGTACGGAAGCTTTTTTAAGGGATAAAAAGATTCCCCGAGCGAATTTTTGACACGGCTGTCTATACTCGATGCACATTTGCATGTACTATAGTTGGTGTAGGGGACAATCCTCACGATGCAAAGGGGCTGCTGATCATGGAAACGAAGACCCTGTACTCCTCCCGTTTCTATGGAAAGCAGCATCTAGTCTCGCGTGACGCCCCCGAGCCCAAACCCATAAAAACATGCACGCCATACGATGAGATAGTACCCGTGAAAGGTCGGGACAGAACAAAAGCCAAATACCCACGTTTCCGCATAGCCATGATTATGAAGAAAAACCGAAATACAATACGATATGAAAACTAAGCACTCTGCACTGCTACCCATCCTAGCAGTCTCACTGTGTGCATGAATCATAATGCCATGGGATCGAGACCCCATTGTAGTGTCTCTCGATGGTCTGCACCCCTTCGAGGAGAACTAATCCGGGGTGATCCTGCGGCGATCATGAGCATGGGAAATGGTAGGTGCGCTCTGATGGAGCTCATGACTCCTGCTTTCGCCATTTTTGTGTAGGGCCTCGCATTACTTATCGTGGCCGATCAAGCAAAGCCAAAGTACTCGCTGCCAGCGGTGATGGCTTTGAGGAGCTGGCCCCGCAGCATGTCATAGCTGTCGTACTCGGGGAGATCCAGTTGGTTAAAGCATGTGTGAGAACTAGGAAGGCGATCTTTGTTGCCATAATCACGATGGATGTTGAAACGATTGATACCGTTCATGCCTTCCAGTTCCTTGAATCCGTTGAGGGGAACTTTACTGGTTCCGGTGACAAACTGTAGAAGCTTTGCAAGCTCCTCCTTATCGAAAGAGCGGAGTGCACGCCAGAACCATTGAATTTGCTGTGACGAGGGCGTGTAGTTGTGATACTCGGTGTTGCCCTTCCAATCATCAACATCAATATCAGGCAAGCCGGAGATCAGGAGCTCCAACTCTTGTTCGTTGAAGATTGAAATGAGGTCGGCAGGAATGATCTCATGGAAGCCTTTGAGGAATTGTTCCATTTGCTCACGCACGGAAGATAGCAACTTGTGCTCAACTACCAATCGCACATATTCTTGCTTGTTCTCCTCAGTCACAGGGATGTTGCGACCATTCTCGCGAAGGTCTTCGACGCGTGTGACGCCGAATTCATCAGTCTCGACAGAGAAGGTCTCAGTGATGATATCAGTGATATCGTTCTCAAGCATCCACACCAATGACTTGTAGTAGTCAGGGTCAAACGACTCCATGTCCTTGACAGACACCGGTTTACCGAGGATACGCTTGTACACGGCACGACTGAAGTAGCAGTCGAGGACTCGGCCTTCGTACAAAGCCTTGCCAATGATCCGCCCGATAAACTTGAAGTACAGCAAGTGCTCATCGTTGATGCCGCTGAGCTTGTTGGGGTGGAAAGTTGTGCGATCACTGGATACTGGCACGAACAGCGCGTAGTTGGGGTCGAACATTTGGCGAGAGAGGACCTGGAACCATTCCCTCGTCACACCACCGGCATCAACGCCCTCCTCGCCGTGGAAGCGGATGTTGAGCTTGCCGAATTTCATCTCATCACCAGTCTTATAATAGAGGTGCTTGAAAGAATCTAGGAATACTAGCTCACGACGGATCTGGAGCTGCAGTGTCGGGAATATGCGCCCGGCGGGAACCTGGCCCTTGTTGTGAACGTTGCGTGTGAACCAGCTGCGTTTGTTATCGAACTCCAAGACTTTCGGATTCTTGACAAGATTGGAGAATGTACCCTTCATCAACGAAGGGTTATTTCGCACGAGCTCGTTGAGGATACGACGGTGCTCCTCGGTAAATGTGAAGAATAGACTGGCAATATGCGACTCCGGCGGAGGGCTAGTCAGGAGCATTTCCTTGTCTACTCCTTGGCCGCCTCGCACCTCGGTCTGAGCGTTGTCCTTGCAGACGACCATAAGTGATTCAATCAATGGTAGCAAGATGGTTGCAACATTGATCAGGTTTTCTCGTTCCCGAATTGCGCTGAGGCAAGCGCTAAGTTTCTCCCAGAGCGCATTGAAGGTGGCGTTGCGGTAGAGCTCGGAAAGAAGATCCTGCTTACGTGCCTGCTCTGCCGAGGCAGACGCATCATTGATATCGGTGTCACTCTTCTTCTGTGCGAAAAGGTGGTCGAGGGCTGTGAGCACGCGAAGCAGTTTGTTCTGATCGGAGGCGCCAGGCGAGAACTTTGCGAGTGCCACGCCTTGAATTTCGGTACCAGAAGTCGCACTTTCAATATGTGGCAGTAACGCGTCGAGATGGCCTACAATCTTCTCGCTGAGCAGCTGAGCTTGTTTGGCTAGTTGTTCACCGAAGACAAGCATGGCACCTGGGACTGCTGACAGGTTCTTGATTGTGGATAAGGTCTCCTTGAATGTCCGTGAGCTGCACTCCCTGGCGACGAAGATGTTGATGATGAGATTGAGATTCGGGACTGGAATCACAGGGGGGTGCAAGTGCTTGAGCTTCTTCTGCAAAGCCAGCTTCTTCTCGGCAAGCTTGTTCGCCTCCGTGTCCGCACTGGGCGTCTCGTCTGTTAGGCGAGGCTGAGCCACTTCAGCGGATGTAGTCGCGCCCGAACCGTCATCGGCTGGGTCGGCATTTTCTCCGAGTTCGCCAGCTTCGCCAGTCCTTGGGGCTGTCACGTTTGACAGCGCTGTGGAGGCTGGCACAGTCTCAAGTTTTTGAATCGCGGCAACCGCCTCCTTCTTTTTGCGCTCGAGAGCAAGTAGTGGGAATGTGACTCGACTGAGAAGCGATGATAAGCTGTCCATGATGGCTGAGCTCTCCATCACAAGATCACGGTCGAGCAACGCAAGAAGTGAGTTGATGGCATATTTGTGAGCTTTGGAGTCCTTGGACTTGCCTTTCCGACTCAGTGTTCGCTTCAAGGGCAGCGTGCTAGTCTCGTGCTCTGTCAAGAATAGGGATGGCACATGGATGTTGTACTCGGCGAGGTAACCAAGGAGATCCAAGCACTGCTGCACAATCAATAGTGGAGACGTCTCCGAAGTTGAATGCACAGTCTGAGATGATGTGAGGCCGGTCGCAGCACGCTTGATGCTTTGAGGAGTCTTGCTGTCCTTTTCTTTTGGTTGCTTGGCTTTGATCGAAAGGTGCACAAAGCTGCGCTCCACTGCATCAATATCCGTTGTTCCATCTTGCAAGATCTGCAGGAGAGTATTGATGACTTCTGATCTGTTCAGCCTGTTCTCGCACACATCCTTGAAGACGTGCTTGAGTGAGCTCTCAAGAGATCCACCCTTGACGTTGATGAACATCAGACGTAGCAAGGTAGCGACACCGGGCTTGTCAAGCATCTGTACGACGGCTTTGCGCTGGTTCTTCTCACTCTCAGCTTGTCCGACCGGCACCGTCTCGCGGGCACGAGTCGGGGCCATGGCTGCCTCGTCAGCGTGAGGCTGTGAACGAGCCAGGCGACGAGCTTGCGCAGCCAAATCAGGCGGCAAGTTGTCCATCAAATCCGCTCCCTGCTCCATCAGGACTTGTTCTCGCAATTCAGGCGGTAGGGTCATGAGGATACTTGCGGGATCCATGTCCTGTGCCTCCGAGTTCTGCCCGGGGTTGGAGGCGGAGGCTTGTCGACGTGCTTCTTGGTGCTCCCGCCGCCGCTGCTCAGCACGTTCCTGCTGAACGATTTCCATTCGAAGCTCCCGAGGTAAAGCATCCAAGAACTCTTGGAAGACCTCTGTCTGTTCGCCAGGGCCAGGGCCTTCACGCGCTTGCGCACGGCGAGTACTGATAGTCTGTGCGATGACCTCCTCCCGAAACTCTTCTGGTAGAGCCTCGAGATAGTCCGCATCAATACCAAGGTCCGTAATATCAACCTGCTCCCCTCTGATCGTGGTATATACGCGTGGCTGGCTAGCAGGTGTATCTTCTTGAGATGTGTCATGGTCGTTGTGTGTTGTTTCGACACCTTCCATCGCTTCGTCGTCGGCAATAGCAGAGTGCTCCATGTGACCAGACCCCAGGCTGACCTGCGCAGCATTCTCTGCCGCGGCAGCAGCTGCACGCTCGCGCTCCTCAGCCTCTTGCCTCTCGCGGAGCGCCCGTTCTTCTGTCTCTTTGGCTTCACGTGCCTGTCGCTCTTCCTCCTCGATACGCTTTCGTTCTTCTTCTTGTTTGCGACGAATCTCTGCCTGCTCCTTCTCGTGTATAATTGCTGGAGGGACGAGATGTGACAGAATCACGGAGACTAGGCGGGCCGACTTGTCGGTATGCTGCTGACCAAAGATCATCTTGACTTCGTCAATCCATCTGAGAAGAGTATTCTCAATAGCGAAAGACGTGGCTTGGGCGGGCTCTTGGAATTGCTCTCTCCTGTCAGGACGAGGTTCGCGGCCGTGGTGATCGATGGGCAACGATACCTCACGAACTTCGCCACGAGGTCCTTGCGTGATCTGGAAGTGAAGGGCGTGCCCGTTACGGTTAAAGGAGAGTGGTAATGATGAGACAAGCTCGTTGATGAAAGCCATCGGGTTGTCCATGTTTGCAGCACCAAACAAGTTGCCTGGCAGCCCCAGGCGTAACAAGTTGGAGTTCAAGCCACGGTTCGAGCCTTCCTGTGAGGCATCCGCCCGCCGCAGAAGGGGATTGGTCCCATCCTCGTTGCTGGGAGTACGAGCATCGTGCCGATGGACACGCCCAAACCCGCGCCCGTCGAGTGCAGCAAGTGGATCTCCTCTGGTTCCCATCATGAAAGGAAGTGGTGGAAGTGGGTTCCGGACGTTGTTCCGATGGCGATGAGGGGGCGGGCCACCGAACATGCCGCCGTTGTCCACTACGAAAGCTGTGTCCCATCCTAGGCCGGGTGCTCCCACATTTGGAGGCGGCGGGTCATTTGGATAGTCATCCTCGTATGCGTATTCGTCTTCCAGGTCCTCGTCGGCGTCGTCTTCGTCATCTACCTCTGCGACAAAGCGATCGTTCAGATCATCAATCTGGAAATCCTCGTCGATCGCACGCATGATGTCTCCGATTCTTGGCGCGCCATCACCGACCAGATCGTGCGTATGAGGTTCGTCAAGCTCCTCATCATGTTCGCCAAACTCTTCTCCGTCGACATCTTCTTCGTCTTCGTCGCTCGAGCTCTCCCAACCTGATGCCCCATCGTCTTCAAGTGGATTCCCTTCCTCGTCCACTATCTCGATCCGATCTTCAACGTCGTCCATTTCGTCGGAGTTTTCGTCAGAGTCATCGCTGTCGTCGTCATCATCCTCATCCATATCGTCGTCCTCGTCGTCCTCGTCCTCATCGTCCTCGTCCATGGTGACCTCGACTACGCCGAGATCACCAGAAAGTCCTTCAATAGGACCCATGCCAGCCATCTCTTCTTCATCCTCGTCGTCCTCACTGACATCCTCTTCGGGATCTCGTATCTCGTCATCTTCTTCATCATACTCCATCTCGTCGTCATATTCGTCGTCGTACATCTCGTCGTCTTCTTCCTCGTCATCGTCCGAGTAGTCTCCTTCTCGTGCCCGACCAGGCTCGTTCAGGCCGAGTGCAGAGTTGCGGTACAAGTCAGGTGTTTCTTCACGATCGTCTTCAATGTCCGACAGAGAGGTCGCAGAAGCGATCTCGTCATCGAGGATGTCTTGGTTGGGTGGCATCGAAATGACATTGGAGTGGCTGAGCTGGATGGCAGTGCTGGTCAAAATGCGAAGAACCCGTAAGATATACTTGATTGTTCGCTTGACAGGCGGGAATGCGAGATCGATGTCGGCGATGGATGTAGTAAGTGCCGAAAGGTACCCTTTCTCATACATCAGGCGCCGAATCTGGGCCTGAGAGCGGTCGGGTGATTCGATAGTTGCTCGTGACGGGAGTGGCGTATCTTTCTCCTTGTCGCCCATCATAACGTACATGACTTCGGCAAGAGCCAGCATCTTTGCGTAGCGCGCTTCGAAGGATTCATTAGAGAAAGAAGCGTCCTTGTATGACCTCAGAGTCGTGTCCAGGACAAACTTGCGCACGAAAAGAAGATCTGGCTCCTCATCATAGTCATACTTGTCGCGACTACGATCTAATGGCTTTTCTCCAGTCTTGCTAACCAATGCTACCAAGAGATTTTGAGCCAATGTAGCAGTGGCATGCTTCTTTTTCAAGATCAGACTGTCGACATGTGGGTCGGCCCAGCTACTTGAGCAGAGGAGGTCGTTGAGCAGGTAGTTCAGAGCATTTGATCGCGGCTTGATTGGCGTATTTGTCTGCAACGGCGCACTTCGTTTGAAGTTGATGAACTCAATTTTCGTCCTGTTGTAGCTCTGAAGCAGTTCTGTCAGGCAGGACAAAAGGAAGCAGCGATACACGAATATCGGGTTATCCTCTGGCTTGAACGTAGGCTTGACCTTCTTGTCCTTGGATTCAGTATTGCGCTCTCCGCCTTCGCCCGAGTTTGCTTCCCGGGTCACTATCGAGGCGGGCTTGTCCTCAGTTTGCACAGTGTTCTCCTGGCCAAAAGAAACGTCGGCGTCTTCGACAGCCCGATAGTTTTGAAGCTCGCAGAGGAGAAAATGGACCACGCCATCCGGATTTTCAAGCACAGGTCGCTTGTCTGGATTCGATGATTTGGAGTGATCGGCCACAGGCTTATCCTTCTCCTCTGTTGACTGCTTGATGTCATGAATAGACAAATCTTCAGTGGCACGCACCGTTGGAGAAACATCGTCCTTGGCTGAGTCAGAGCGCGGATCCTTCAGGGCGATTGGCTGCCGATGACCCATGCTCGGTTCAGCCAAATTCCAACGAGGTAGCTTGATCATCTCGTTGGCGATCTTGACGAACAGCTTCGGGTCCCTGAGCGCAACATGCGAGAGAGTGCGGAGGAAATTGGTTATCTCCGGTGTACCACGGCTCCTTGTTTGCTCAAAGAAAGATCGAATCTCGCTGCGGATGAATTGTTTGAGCACTTCCTCATCCTCGACAATGTGCCGCAGGACTATGAGAATATGAGCCATGATACGTCTGTCGTTGAGCCGCGTAGAACCTAGACCACACAGCTGTTTTGCCATTACAAAGAGCCTTTGCAAATTGGCCTGCTTCCCAACCATACGAGCGAAAGCACGGTCTCGAGTCATGATGACAAGCATGCGAAGGACAGATACTGCCAGAGCTTCCTCCTTGCCGATCCGGGGAAGGATAGCTAGGATAGACTCAATGAGAACCTTGCGCTCGTCATTCTTGATGTTGAGATCTTTGCTTGGCCACAACAAGGGCTCCATGGAATCACCGTCGCCTGAGGGTGCTTTCCAGACGACTTCGACAGGCTGCTCATCATCACTGAGGAGGATCTCCAACACGAGCAAAATGTATGGGATCCAGGGTGGCAGTTCTTCAGACTGTGGCGTCTCTAAAAAGCGCAGCAAGTCGCTCACATTGTCCTTCAATGTTCCGACGGTTGCTTTGAAAAACTCCTTGTCCTGTAGGAGTAGAGAGAGTAGATGAGCATAAGCAGCAATACTCCGACCAATTGGCTTGAAGTCATCCTCGGCAGCAAAGGACATGAGGGCATTCACAAGCGTTTCGCCGATTTCTTGGCGCGAAGAGACGTCCTCATTACCGCGCAACGAAGTAGCTCGAATCAACTCGGAAATCTCGTGGGCAGAATCAGGATGCTCTCGGATAACGTCGAGACATCTATCGATCAGGTCCTCGCGTATCTCGGCCCGTGCTTTATCCAGATCATCTCTGCTGGCGAGGGAGCGCTCAGTCTGTACTGCTGCACTACCACTCGCAGATGAAGCAGCTTGCGTGGTAGGATCAGGGACAGTCGTATTAGAGGTCGATCTTACGTCAGATGGTAAGTGCGAAGCAGAACGTTGCTCAGAGCCGACATCTTGCGCCACGCTCGTGTCCTGCGGTGCTTCAAGGATATCATTCGCTTGATCAACTCTCATTTGGTTGTCTTCCAGACCGGAGTCGCTCCTCGCCGACGATCGCTCAGGGCCTCCTTCGTTGATGTGAGGGGGTGTATCGATGGCAGGTATAGGGTTTCGGCTGCCAGCGAGACCTGCAGCATGGGCCGTGCAGTACTCAGAACTGAGCTGACCGTTGCCATTCGCCCGATAAACTGCTTCCTGCACAAGATCTTCAGGATGCCCGGTCTCGACGAGTCCTCGTACCTCACCAGCAACGGATGACCAGGGGAAAGGCTCAAGAGTGGGCAACAGGTAATTCGGCGGTGGGTTCTTCTCAGAGTTGCGATATGCGTGATTTTCAGAGTCGGCATCTGAAATGGCGCGCAGAATATTGATGACTTTGGTCGTGAGATGGGCTGCAGTTGTCCTCTCGACGAGAGGGGAGTCCCACAATCTTCGCACGGCCGGCAGAATAGCAACACGCAGTTCAACTACGAGATTAGGCGCAACCTGTGAATCAGGACGACGATCGGAGCCACTTGTCCTCGGTATGAGGTTGACCTGCTGGACTGAGTCCGTGACGACTTTTCCGTTCACGAGCAATGCGTAAAGGTCCAAAATCTTCTTCATGCCGATTGACGCGAGTCGTGACAAAGAGGTATCCTCACTCTCGCCTCTGTCTCGGCAGAGATCGTTGTTGAATGTATCAAGCAACTCATTCAGCTTGTCGATGCCACCGTGCTTCTTAAATGCAACAAGCACCGGTGCAATGATGTGATGTCCGGTACGCTCCATGTGTCGCGTGTCCAACCGACGATCGATCAGCATCTCATGGACTGTGTGGAGCATGATGATCCAGTACTGGTAATCTCTGGAAGGTTTTCCGCGACCGAGAGAGTTCAGCTGTGACAGAATCGTCTGGGCGAGGTTCTCTGCCATGCGCACATGATGAGCGCGGGTATATGCATCGCGCTCTCGACGGGGCAACAAAGCCTTGCCAAAGGTTTGCAGCAGTGGAAAGGCGGTAGGCATCAAAGAGTGCAACAACCCGCGGATTGTGCGGAAGTTACGATATTGTGGCGTGGATTGCTCGCTCTTTGAGGCTGTGAGGCCTTTATCCGCCGAAGCGGAAGCTTGTGACAAGATGTCCGGGAGGCCATTCTCGTCGACAAGTGGGCTCAAAGGGTCCGTTCCGAGGCCGCCCATCGTAAGTGAAGATGTTTGGTCTGATAGCGCCGGGTCCTTCTTGGCAGACCAATGTGCAGGCACGGAATTATTGATTGCCATCTCCTCAAGTATCACGGTCCTCAGTAGCGGACCAATGGACTCGATGAGACGCTCGTAGTAGTCAAATACGTTGACGGAATGTAGCGTGATGGTTTGTGCCCGCGATGAATACGGATAACACTGAAACAATGTCCTGATCAGTGACTGTGCATTGAGAAGTGCCTTTACCACCTTGGTACCGCTTTCGACAAGCGCAGCGTCTGGCTGGTCAGCGAGTACAGGCGCGAAGAAAGAATTTTCGCCTTGCGAGCCATGCTGTACGACCGGCTCAAGCGCGTCTAGTGAAGCTTGTGTCCGCTTCAACAAAGAGGGAAGCCCTACGATCGGCGAAGTCTCGATTAGTTGCGAGATACAGACTTGAAGGTGCTTTGAAGCATGAGTGTTTCCGAAGTCGTGCACGAGGCTTGGGGAAGTGCTCAGATCCAGGAGCAGTTCAACGCCACCCTTTGAGATCAGGAGTGACTTGAGACTCGGGTTGCCAATGTACGACAGCAGGAAGTTGGCCAAGGCAAAGATATATGGAGAAATAGACTCCCGTGGAGAGCTAGGCCGTTGCTGAGGCTCAGGATCTGCCAAAAGGGTCGGCGCTGCAGCATCAGTCATGTCCACGTCGTTATCATCAGAAACAGCCGCGACCTCCTTGCCCTTGCCGCCGTCAACGCTAAGTAAGTGTGCTCCCCACCCGGCCTCACCTTTCGCAGAAGCCAGGTGTGTCACGCGGGCGACCAAATCAAGGACTGCATTTCCAATTGCGGGCCTTAAAGCAGGATGGTGCCGTGCCAACTCATCGAATAGCCCGCCAACGTTCTGCGCCAGGTCGCCATCACTGGCGAGCATGCGAACATGGTCGGGGCTTTCGAACACTTCAAAGAAACTGTCGAAGACGCGAGATTGGACAACCAGCTTCATGCCGATGTTGTTGAGCGAAATCGCATTGATCACTGTCGGGATCGTCGTGACCACATCAGTTGATGCCAGTATGCTCAGAGCGAGCTTGTCCGTATCCCGACTACGCAGCGACTCTTGTGAGGGTGGGTGCGGCCTCGCGTCTTCTACCAGATCCGTCTGCATTGATTCCGAATCGTCTACCGTGGCGTCCACCGGCTGGGACTCGGGAACATCGGTACCAGTAACAGCTCCGAGAAAACTTCTTACTAGGCCAGCCTCGGATACAGCTGCAAAACTAGTCGGGTCATTGTTGAGGAAGTCGCTAAGTATGGTGACAGCATTAGTCCACACCAGAGACCCGAATCGAGGTGCGTTTTCCACAATTGTCTTGATGCTGGCAAGTAGTTCCGATTGGTCGACAAGGTTACGCAGTAGGCGATCAGTGTTGCCCCCGTGAGCGAATGCATTCGACATGGAATGATGTATGAACTTGAGCAGGAACTTGAGGTTCTGCTGCTGGTAGAACGGTATCTCGTAGTCGACAACAAGCGACCGATGGCTCTCGGGCGTCCGGTTCCCATTCGTGGCGAGGGTCTCTGCGAATCGGACTTCGTGGGTGACGAGCTCAGTGATAGCCTCGAGACCATTGGCAGCCACGAGGGTCTGGAAGGATGTCTGCACGTTATACACAAGACTGTCAAGGAAACCAACAAGAGTGCCATGAGTGCGCTCTGCGATGTTGGAGCGCAGATTCAGTATCTCAACGAGAACGTCAAGAAGACCCGCCGAAATGATCTCTGGTGTACTTCGAGCTGTGTGCGCCATAGCCATTGTGATGTGCAGAGTCAGCGAGAAGAGGTTTTCGCGCCATTCATCTTCTATTGTCCACTGGCTGCCGGTATCGTCCTCTTTCATTTCAGCCACTGCTTTCCGAATCACATATAGCAGGATGCCATGATTGACCGTAGCGTTCAGGGCTGAAAAGATGTCAGGAATCTTCGTGGGATAACCAGATATGGCTTCCAGCAAAGAGAGTGCGATGGCCTGAAGATCCAAGGGCACGACAGTTGCTCCATCCGCAGGAGGGTGAATGAGCTCTGCAAGCTGATAGATCAGCTGGAATCTGCGTGGCTCATCCTGATCCTGCCTAAGGACCTTTTCCGTAAAGCTGTTCTCCATGTGAATGTAGGCCAGGTTCTGGATCGCTAGCAAACGAGCCTTGAGAGCCAGTTGTCGAGTCTCTTGTGTGCCAAGCAGGGCTTTTGCGATACGAAGCCGGTTGAGAAATTCGTAACTAGCTTCCTTTGGCATGGCGTCCGGCACGCGCTCGAGGAGACGGGAAATCGAGTTGGATGCGACAGATGACTGAGGTACATCCAACGACTTCTGGCTTGGGGGACTTGCCGCGTTGTCAGAACCTCCCAGAGGCGATCCAGCATGAGAGGCGGGACTGTCGTCGAAGGCACCCTGGCGGGCGGACCGTGGAGTAGACTGGGCCCCAATCGCCGAGCTTGATCGTCGCAATGGTGTCGGCGTGGCAGGCATAGCAGGAGACGTATGGCGAGGCTCTGTTGTTGAAGCCTGTGCTGGCTCTTGCGTCGCGCTTAGTGTTGGGTAATATGTGACCTTGATATCGCCCCAACCAGCCCAGCGAGTATCTTGCGCACTGCCCACAGGATTTTCCGGCTTGACGATCGCGCAAAGATCGTTGGCATACATAGCTGCAGAATTACGAACCGTGCTTGCGAGCGGCTTTTCTTTGCTCTTGCTGCCGGAAGACGGTGTTGAGAACGTCACGGGACCAGTTGCTTTGACGATGGGCGTCTTAACGAAAGGCTGCGCGATCTGTTGTACTCTGTCAAGGTCGATGTTATAGTGGTTGGACAGCAGAGCTGAGTGAACCTGACGGGGCGGTATGCCCATCCGTTTGACCGACGCCTGATAACGCTGAGCCAACTCGACGCCTACGTGCAGAGCGGCGCAAATCAAGTTCAGATCTGTACTGTTGAGCAGGTGATTGAGCGAGGAGCTGCTGGCATATATACTCCGGTTTCCGCAGTGGTCAAGCAGCATTTGTGTGAACTTGAGGACGGCGATCACGAGCTGCACATCGCCATCCTCGCGGTAGCCGAGCCCGGCAAGTTGCGCCGGACTCGGTTTTGTTCCAGGCTCTACACCTTCACCATCGGAGCGTTGCAGAATCTCACAGCTAAAGTCTCTTGTCTGTGGTCCCTCGTTGAGCTTGTATGTTGCGCAGAAGTCGTCGAGAATGTCGTCAAACCTGTTGAGAAGAGGGATCCAGTGGTAGAGGTCTCCTCTGGGGAACGGCCAGCGTGAGGGAAACGTCTCAAGCAGTCGAGGTAGTGTACTCAGAGGGCTTGAGGCTGCTTTATCGACAAACTGCTGGAGCCAAGGAGACAGAGTCTCCTTGTGCTTCGGCTGTATGGTCTTGGTGATCTTGCCCATCGTGAAGATCGGAGCGGCCAGGCCGCTGATTGACGCAAGAGGGATCCCCGCTCACCCTCCAACACGTTGTCGGGTGAAGTTGGGTTGGGGCCAGCCTTCGGAGTTGCAAGAGATATCCCAGGCGAAGTCAGGTGCCTGGTCGGCGCCGAGATGGATGGTCTCAGACCTCGCCGTGGCAGAGTCTGTCAGTTGTCTGTTGGTGTATAACAGCTCGTATCCAAAGCTCGACGTAGGAAGCTGGCTCGACAGTACAGCCACGGGAGCCTAGTATGGCTGTATGCAAGCAATCACGAGTACGCGCTAGTTGGATGACTCGAGCGAGCAGCCGATAGACAGAGAGACTCCAGGCGAGTGCAGGTCACCGAGGGGTCTCTTTGGGGAAGGCGCGGGGTGCTTGGGTCGAGGCGAACAAAGTGTAGGGACGGTGCTCGTGGACGCGAGTGGCTGTGAGGTCCGGACGATGGCGTCGTGGGGTGTTGTGGTGGTGAGAAAAGAGTGATGGTGGAGAGGCTCGACGCCTGCCAGTGTGCGCCCAGACTGGATGATCGTTGGCAGCAAGCAGTTTGGTCTTGGTGCTGCCTCATCAGTCGTGTGCCTGTCGCGCGGCCCGCTTCGCGAAGATGGAGGGAGCTATTGAGGTCCGGACGAT
>Ga0214502_1000022_pt1 | contig 14352 bp, 1 predicted proteins | sample G5R2MT_8_FD_206151 | JGI IMG/M metagenome (GOLD analysis project Ga0214502, IMG submission 206151) | Metatranscriptome of phyllosphere microbial comminities from switchgrass, GLBRC, Michigan, United States - G5R1_NF_12SEP2016_LR2... | ecosystem: Host-associated > Plants > Phyllosphere >... | reverse complement strand
CACCAGACCACGGCAACCGGCCAGCACATACTCGACTCGCATCAACCACGCTTCTGCAGCACGGCAAAGACATCCACCGCGCGTTCTCGAGCGCGTATTTACGCTCCTTCCACCGATAACCTCACCATCTGGCATATCTGCCTCTTCACCCATAGACCCTGTTTTAATTCAGCGTTCCAGCCCTTCGCCTCGCCGTCCCTTACCACCGACAATATACTCGATCTCGATACCCCCTCGTTCTCCACGTCCTTTGCATCACAGAGATGACTGCGATCTGAATCCGTCCTTTGAACGCTTTCTCACCATTCGCACAGCGCCGCCATGGAGACCATAGGGTCCCCCCTTTCAGCGACCAGCGGCGCGAACGGCACCTCGCCCGTGACTGCCTCGGCACTGGGCAGCACCATCGACCCTTCACTGGTTCTTGACTACCTTGCCTCTGTGGTCCGTATCGCTCTGGGCTCGACACGTGAAGAACTCGAACGTCCGGGAAACCTGCTTTCACCAGGTCTTCATGATGACACCATCCAGAGGTGCGCTCGCTTCGCAACAGAGTCTCAGGTCGCGCTCTACATTCAGAAGGAGGCTGTTGTGTCCGACAACGTCTCTGATGATATGGACGGCGAAGCCTCGACATCGTATACCTATTCGATCACGTCCGAGTTCACATCCTCGTCTACGATCGTCGCTTATCTGGCCTTTCTCAAGCGCCCTCAGGCGATCGACCCTTCCCTCCCACTCTCCTCGCAGGTTCAGATCCAGACGCTTCCCGGCACGGCCTCTCTGAACAGCCTCGTAGCCGACCAGGGCCCTTCTGCTTCTCCTTTCGAAATCCTCCACTCTATAGTTCATAATGCGCTGGCGCCTTACTTTGACGCCAACACCAAGACTACTCAAAATGCGAATGGCGCTCGGAGCCGGGCAGACGTCGATGCGAAGACCGGCATTCCTGTCACCAAGAAGCGCATGACCGAGCTCGAGCTCAGCTTGCTACACCTACAGCAGAATGTGGAGATACCGGAGCTCTCGCTGTCCTTCCACCCCGTGGTCCAGGCGGCCCTTGACGATGCCGCCGCTCGTAATATGAAACCGACGACCGACCTCATCGACACGAGCCTGCTGTCAGACAGCTCTTTCATGAACAACTTGCAGTCGACGGTCAACGGCTGGATCAAATCCATCCAGGCCATCACAAAGCTCACGCGTGACCCTGTAACAAGGACAGCCACGCAAGAGATCAACTTCTGGCTGTCCATGGAGTCTGCTTTAGAGGGTATCGAGGCGCAGCTCCGCAGCGAAGGCGTCATGCTCACGCTTGAGATCCTCAAGCACGCCAAGCGCTTCCAGGCAACTGTCAGTTTCACAGCGGACACGGGTCTGAAGGAGGCCATGGAAATGGTGCAAAAGTATAACCAGCTCATGCGCGATTTCCCCTTGGACGAGCTGCTCTCTGCGACTTCCTTGCCCAAGGTCCAGGACGCGATCGCACAAATCTTTGGTCACATGAACAAGAAGATGAGATTCAGTACATACCCGATCGCCCGCACGCTTCATCTGGTAGAGGCGGTCTCGGCCGACTTGGAGGAGGTCATGCATCGGCTGCTGCCAGGCGCTGAGCTGGTTGACCTGGACTACAAGGACTTCAAGAACCTCATGATCACTGCCGACGAGATTTTTAAGTCTTGGGATGCCCAGATTAAGGAGTTCACCAATATTGCTCGTGAGACCACGCGCAGGCGTCAGGAGAAGTTTATCCCAATCAAAGTCAACCCGAAGCATAATGAGCTGCAGGCCCGCCTCAAGTACATTGACACCTTCCGCGACAACCATGAACAGTTGCAACGTACTATTGTCAATGTCCTCGGACCCAAGGCCACAGTCAACGGTGTGAGCGAAGAACCCGCAGCAGACAGTATCGCGCTTGTGGAGGAAATGGGGGACGTTGATGCCGTTGAAGAAGTGCGGCAGGCTTGGGAGGCCCTGAAGAACGTCGACCTTCTTGATGTCACACCTGAGGGTACTCAGCGCTGGGTCAAGGCCGAGAACACGTACAATGAGCGCACTTCGCGAGTGGAAAACTCAATCATTGCCCGTCTGCGCGACCGTCTCGCAACGGCCAAAAACGCCAACGAGATGTTCCGCGTTTTCTCGCAGTTCAACGCCCTCTTCGTTCGACCCAAGATTCGTGGTGCCATTGCCGAGTACCAAAACCAGTTGATCGACAACGTGAAGCAAGCTATCTCAGCACTGCACGAGCGCTTCAAGCAGCAGTATGGTCACTCTGAAGCCCATGCCATGGCTCAGCTGCACGACTTGCCTCCTGTCTCCGGTGCGATCATCTGGGCGCGTCAGATCGAACGGCAGCTCGATGGCTACATGAAGAAGGTAGAGGATATCCTGGGCAGTGACTGGGCACTGCACACCGAAGGCCAGAAGTTACAGACCGAGAGTGAGCTTTTCCGCAAGAAACTCAACACTCAGGCGATATACAAGGCCTGGATTGAAGACGTGCAGCGCAAGCAGATCACCATCGCTGGGCGCTTATTCAACATCAACAAAGTCCGAGCTGCGAACAACGCATTAGATCTGTCTGTCAACTTTGACGCCCAAATCATCGCCCTTTTCAAGGAGACTCGCAACCTCGGCTGGCAGAACTTCAACGTCCCCAACTCAGTCAACAACGTCGCCAAGGAGGCCAAGAGAGTTTACCCGTATGCTGTCAGTCTGATGGAAAGCGTGCGGACCTTTGCACAAACGACGCGTCAAATCTCCGAGATGCCTGACGTTGCCATCCTTCTCAGCGGCTATCAGAACGAGGTTCACGTTCTCATTGCCAAGGGCGTGCCCCTGAAGTGGGAGACTTTCGTCAACACCTGGGAGTCCTACCAGAAGCCATTTCTGCCTAATGGAGGTATGGAGCACAGTCTGGGCCGTGGCAGCGAAAGCAAGCATGTCCTTTTCGTGCGGGACTTTGCATCGGCCGCATCATTATTGCAAGCCAAGACAATCGCTCTGGCTGTAATCAGTGCCAATATTCAAAAGGCTCTTGCGGAACTAGCCACTTGCCCCTATGAGGCCTCCGAGTTCGCTGCTCGTTTGCAGACAATCCAAGCAGCGGTCGATCAACTCAATCTGGAACAATATGTCAACCTGGGCTTCTGGGTTGAGAGAATGAACGAGAAGATCAAGCTGATCTTGCTTGCCAGGCTTCAGCGCGCAATTTCGACGTGGATCGAGGCATTCGAGGACGAGACGCCTGTCGATCAGCTCGAGAACAAGCGGCGAAAGCAGCTTGCACACACTGGTGAGCCTGTCAAATCGGACTCGCCCATCATGGCAAAGTTGGTGCACGAGATCACAATGCGCAACCAAGTCATCTATCTCGATCCGCCGTTGGAGTTTGCCCGCGCGAGCTGGTTTGAGCACCTACACCGCTGGGTAGGCATTGTCTGCAATCTGCCCAAAGTCAAGGCCTCGCGCTATCAGATGAGTCTCACTTTGGGCACAGTAGTTCATGAGGAGGCACGTTTTGACGAGCTCCCTGCCGACTGCACGGACATCCTTGGTAGAGTGTACACGACCATGGAGAAGAAGCTCACCGGCATCAGTGAGTACGTTGACAAGTGGCTGCAGTTCCAATCTCTTTGGGATCTCCAGTCTGAGCAGGTCTATGAACTGTTGGGTGATGAGCTGTCCAAGTGGCTGCAGCTCCTTCAGGAGATCCGCAAGTCGCGCGCTACTTTTGACACCACTGAAGTAAGCCGCGCATTTGGGCACATCATCATCGATTATGACCAGGTTCAGCTCAAGGTCAACGGCAAGTACGACCAATGGCAACATGAGATTCTCATGAAATTCGCTGGACGACTTGGGACGCGCATGCGAGAGGTGCATGCCGAAATCGAAAAGGCGCGCAAGGATCTCGAGAGCCAAAACCTTGAAGCTTCCTCCACTGCTCACGCCGTACAGTTCATCACAATCGTCCAGAGCTGCAAGCGGCAGGTCAAGCTTTGGGCCCCAGAGGTCGAGACTTTTCGTCAGGGCCAGTCAACGCTCGTCCGTAACAGATACCAGCTCCCTGCAGACTGGGTCGATGTCCAGCAGGTTGACTCATCTTGGGAATCACTCAATGAACTTCTCACAAGAAAGGCCAAGGTCGTCCAGGACCAGACCGATGCGCTCAAGGCTAAGATTGTGGCTGAGGACCAGGTTGTGGTGGAGAAGATCAATGAGATTGCTACACAATGGAACGATGAGAAGCCTGTTTCTGGCACCATCGCTCCCGAAGCCGCTTCGGCTACTCTCAGCTCTTTTGAGACTCGCATCACCAAGCTGCAAGCGGAGGCGGATATGGTCTCGAAGGCAAAAGAAGCTTTGGATCTTCCAGCAAGTCCTGAGTCGTCGCTCGCGGTCATTCTTGAGGAGGTTCACGACTTTAAATCCGTGTGGGCTAGTTTGTCTACCATCTGGAAGAGCTTGAACGAGCTTCGTGAGACACTTTGGGGCAGCGTGCAGCCTCGCAAGATCCGTGGCTCGATCGATAGTCTTATCAAGATGACAAAGGAGATGCCTAGCAGGATGCGTCAGTATGCTGCTTTTGAGCATATTCAAAATATCCTCCGTCAGCACTTGAAGGTCAACAGTCTGCTCGGAGATCTCAAGTCGGAAGCGATTCGGGATCGCCACTGGGCCAAAATCTGGAAGGATATCAAGCCTGGCAGACGGTACTCGCCAGTGTCCATGACACTTGGCGACGTGTGGGATCTCAACCTCGTTGCCACTGAGGTGATTGTCAAGGATATCATCATGCAAGCGCAGGGTGAGATGGCCCTCGAGGAGTTTCTGAAGCAGGTCAAGGAAACCTGGAATAACTACCAGCTGGAGCTAGTGCCATACCAGAACAAATGCCGCCTGATTCGCGGTTGGGACGACCTTTTTGCCAAATGTAGCGAGAACCTCAACTCCCTGCAAGCCATGAAGCATTCTCCATACTACAAAGAATTCGAGGAGGAAGCTTCGTCGTGGGAGGACAAGCTCAACCGCGTACATGTCCTCTTTGATGTGTGGATTGACGTTCAGCGTCAGTGGGTATATCTGGAAGGTGTCTTCACAGGCAACGCTGACATCAAGCACCTTCTCCCTATTGAGTCCTCACGCTTCCAGAACATCAACAGCGAGTTCATGGCAGTCATGAAGAAGGTCTACAAGGCGCCAATGGTAATGGACGTGTTGGCTATTGCCGGTGTGCAGAAGTCCCTGGAGCGTCTCGCCGAGCTTCTCAACAAGATTCAGAAGGCGCTTGGTGAATATCTCGAGAAGGAGAGAGTCCAGTTTCCTCGATTCTACTTTGTTGGTGATGAGGATCTGCTCGAAATGATTGGTAATAGCAACGATACCTTGCGCATTGCCAAGCATTTCAAGAAGATGTTTGCAGGTCTCAACGGGCTCGTCATGGATGACGAGACCACCATCTCGGGCTTCACTTCCAAGGAGAACGAGACGGTTCGCCTCAAGAAGGAGATTTCTCTCGCCAAGGTGCCTCGCATCAACGACTGGCTTACTCTGCTCGAAACCGGCATGAAGGAGACCCTCGCTGAGCTACTTGCAGAAGCTGTGGACCGGTACACACCTATATTCGAATCCGAAACCATCGACCAGTCTGCTCTCAACGAATTCATGGGTGCCTTCCCTAGTCAGATTGTGGTTCTGGCGGTTCAGGTTGTCTGGACCACCGCTGTGGAGCGCTCTCTTGCCGATGGCGGCAGCACATTGCAGTCGTTGTTTGAGCGTGAAGTCCAGGTTCTGCGCCTCCTCGCCGAGACCGTCCTGGGTGACCTCGAGGTTATCCTGCGCAAGAAGTGCGAAGCGCTGATTACGGAATGCGTTCACCAGCGAGACTGCATCGAGAAGCTTGCTAAACTGCAGGCCACCTCCACGTCGCACTACCTCTGGTTGCTCCAGATGCGTTATGTCTACAGCCCCGAAGGCGACTTCCTCCAACGCCTCCAGATCAAGATGGCCAATGCTAAGCTCAACTATGGTTTCGAGTACCTGGGTGTGCCCGACCGCCTTGTGCGGACACCTCTCACTGACAGGTGTTTCCTTACCCTCACTCAAGCGTTGTGTCAGAGACTTGGTGGATCGCCTTACGGTCCTGCGGGTACTGGAAAGACAGAGTCCGTCAAAGCGCTTGGCGTACAACTCGGTCGTTTCACTCTCGTCTTCTGCTGCGATGACACATTCGACTTCCAGGCCATGGGTCGCATCTTTCTCGGTATCTGCCAGGTTGGTGCATGGGGTTGTTTCGATGAGTTCAATCGACTTGAGGAGAGAATTCTGTCCGCCGTGTCGCAGCAGATCCAAAACATCCAGTTGGGTCTCAAGCAAGGGTCTGAGGACGACAAAGCACAAATCGAGCTGGTTGGTCGACAACTGCACGTCAATGCCAATACTGGCATCTTCATCACCATGAACCCCGGTTATGCCGGTCGGTCCAACTTGCCAGACAACCTGAAGAAGCTGTTCCGCAGTGTCGCCATGTCGAAGCCAGACAAGGAGCTCATTGCTGAAGTCATGTTGTATTCGCAGGGTTTCAACGAGGCCAAGCAGCTCTCTAAGAACACTGTGCCCTTCTTTGATCAGTGCGCCAAGAAGTTGTCCAAGCAGGCGCATTATGACTTTGGTCTGCGTGCTCTCAAGAGTGTTCTTGTCAGCTCGGGTGGTCTCAAGCGTGCTAGATTGACCAATCCCGACGGCACGCGCAACGACTCGGTTGTCGTCAAGGAGCCTGAAATCATTGTTCAGAGCATTCGCGAGACTATCGCCCCCAAGCTCATCCGCAGCGATGTGGATATCATGATTGAAATTGAGCAGGACTGCTTCCCTGGTGTTCAGTACGTGCCTGCCAACCTGCACGCGCTCGAGCAGGCGATCCGCCGACTTGCGGCAGAGAGACACCTTGTGGTTACCGATACGTGGATGACCAAGATTCTGCAGCTTTACCAGATCCAGAAGATCCACCACGGTGTGATGATGGTCGGTAACTCAGGCACAGGCAAGTCCGCCGCATGGAGGCTTCTTCTAGATGCTCTGCAACAAGTCGAGGGAGTTGAAGGCGTCTCTCATGTCATCGACTCCAAGGTCATGTCCAAGGAGGCGCTCTACGGTAACCTAGACTCCACCACCAGAGAGTGGACTGATGGTCTGTTCACGAGCATTTTGCGCAAGATTGTGGACAACCTTCGAGGTGAAGACTCAAAACGCCACTGGATTGTTTTTGACGGAGATGTCGATCCGGAATGGGTTGAGAATCTGAACAGTGTTCTTGACGACAACAAGCTACTCACTTTGCCGAACGGAGAGCGTCTTAACCTGCCCGCAAACGTCCGCATCATGTTTGAGGTGGAGACACTCAAATATGCCACGCTCGCTACTGTCAGTCGCTGCGGTATGGTCTGGTACAGCGAAGATACTGTCACTTCTGTCATGCTCGTCGACAATTATCTTGACACTCTTCGGACTGTCGCTTTCGAGGATCTCGACGAGGATACCGCGGCTGCTGGCCAAAGCCCTGTCAAGACTCTTCAAATACAGAGCCAGGCTGCGGATCTGCTCCATGCTCATATGATGACCGACGATTTCATTGTTGAAGTGCTCAAGGAGGCCGAAGGTTTCAACCACATCATGGACTTCACCGTTGCTCGTGTGCTCAACACCTTGTTTTCACTCCTCAACAAAGCTGTCCGCGACATGATCGAGTACAATGCCCAGCACATTGACTTCCCGCTCGATCCTGAGCAGATTGAAGCATTTGTATCGAAGAAACTTCTTCTGGCGCTGGTATGGGCACTGACAGGTGACTGCCCCCTGCTCGACCGCAAGGCCTTTGGCGACAAGGTCGGTGCACTTGCCAGCTTTGGATCCCCGCCACTTGATGGCACAAGCTCGCTCATCGATTTTGATGTATCGCTACCTCGCGCCGAATGGACGCCATGGCAGAACCAGGTCCCAACCATCGAGGTCAACACTCACTCAGTCACGCAGACGGATCTGGTCATTCCCACACTCGACACTGTACGTCATGAGGACGTCCTATACTCTTGGCTCGCCGAACACAAACCACTGCTACTTTGCGGTCCTCCCGGTTCCGGTAAGACGATGACACTATTTAGTGCTCTCCGCAAGCTTCCCAATATGGAGGTTGTGGGCCTTAACTTTTCAAGTGCCACGACACCGGATCTCCTCATCAAGACATTTGAGCAGTACTGCGAGTACAAGAAGACTCTCAATGGCGTCATGCTATCACCAACCCAGATTGGACGCTGGCTTGTCATCTTCTGCGACGAGATCAACTTGCCGGCTCCTGACAAGTATGGTACCCAGCGTGCGATCTCCTTCCTACGCCAGATGGTCGAGCACAACGGTTTCTGGAGAACTACCGACAAGGTCTGGGTCACTCTCGATCGCATCCAATTCGTCGGTGCTTGTAACCCTCCTACGGACGCAGGCCGTACGCCTCTTGGCGCCAGGTTCCTCAGACACGCACCCCTCATCATGGTTGATTATCCCGGAGAGCTATCTCTTATGCAAATTTACGGCACCTTCAACACCGCAGTGCTCAAGATCATTCCTGCGCTACGTGGATATTCCGAAGCTCTTACTCAGGCCATGGTCCGGTTCTACCTTGAATCACAGCAGCGCTTCACCCCCAAGATCCAACCTCACTACGTGTACAGTCCACGTGAGCTTACCCGCTGGGTTCGTGGAGTGTACGAGGCCATCAAACCACTTGAATCGCTCACTGTAGAGGGTCTTGTCCGCATTTGGGCACATGAAGCACTCCGTCTCTTCCAAGATCGCCTCGTCGCAGAAAACGAACGCCAGTGGACAGATGAGGCGGTCCGCAGGATCGCGCTTGAATTCTTCCCAACTATAGACGATTCCAAGGCATTGGGTGGGCCCATTCTCTTCTCCAACTGGCTTTCGAAGAACTATGTGCCTGTCGATCGCGAGCAGCTCCGAGATTTCGTCAAGGCTCGACTCAAGACTTTCTGTGAGGAAGAGGTCGACGTGCCCCTTATCCTCTTCAACGAGGTGCTGGAGCATGTGCTACGCATCGATCGAGTCTTTAGGCAACCACAGGGTCATTTGATCTTGATTGGTGTCAGTGGCAGTGGAAAGACTACGCTCTCAAGATTCGTGGCCTGGATGAATGGTCTGAAGGTCTTCCAAATCAAGGTGCACGGAAAGTATTCTGCCGAGGACTTTGATGACGACTTGCGCGATGTTCTTCGTCGCTGTGGTTGCAAGGGTGAGAAGATTTGCTTCATCATGGACGAATCCAACGTTCTCGACTCCGGCTTCCTCGAGAGAATGAATACTCTACTTGCCAACGCCGAGGTCCCAGGTCTGTTTGAAGGAGACGACTTGGCTGCGTTAATGACTGCGTGCAAGGAAGGTGCTCAGCGGCAGGGTCTGCTCCTGGACTCGCAAGAGGAGTTGTACAAGTGGTTCACAGGACAGATTGTCAAGAACTTGCACGTCGTGTTCACAATGAACCCTCCAGAGGACGGCCTCTCCTCGAAGGCTGCGACGAGTCCCGCCTTGTTCAATCGTTGTGTGCTCAACTGGTTCGGTGACTGGTCCGATCAGGCATTGTACCAGGTCGGCAACGAGCTCACGTACTCAATCGATCTTGACAAGCCCAACTTTGTGGCGCCGGACAGTATTCCAGTTGCTTACCGCGGCCTCAATCTGCCACCATCACACCGCGAGACCATCGTCAATTCCATGGTGTACATTCACTACTCGCTCCAGCGCTTCAACATCAAATTGCAGAAGCAGCAGGGCAAGGTCACCTTCCTCACGCCTCGCCACTTCCTAGACTTTGTCGCGCAATATGTCAAGTTGTATAATGAGAAGCGCGAGGATCTCGAGGAGCAGCAGCGCCACCTCAACGTCGGTCTTGACAAGCTTAAGGACACTGTCGAGAAGGTGCGAGACTTGAGAGTTAGTTTGGCAGAGAAGAAGACGCAGCTCGAGGCGAAGGATGCGGAGGCGAACGAGAAGCTGCAGCGTATGGTTGCAGATCAGAGAGAGGCCGAGCAGAGGAAGAGCACGTCTTTGGAAATTCAAGCGGCATTAGAGAAGCAAGAGACGGAAGTCGCCACGCGCAAGGAGGTTGTGCTGAATGACCTGGCCAGAGCTGAACCTGCAGTCGAGGCTGCAAAAGCCAGTGTCAGCAACATCAAGCGCCAGCATCTTACAGAAGTCCGTTCCATGGGCAACCCACCCCAGGGTGTGCGCTTGGCTCTGCAGTCTGTCTGCACGGTGCTTGGGCATCCAAAGGTCGACGACTGGCGTAACGTGCAGGCCGTCATCCGCAAGGACGACTTCATCGCCAGCATTGTCAACTTCGACAACGAGAAGAACATGACCAAGTCGCTTCGCACACAGATGCGGACCAAGTACTTGAATCAGGAGGACTTCACTTTCGAGAAGGTCAACCGTGCCAGTAAGGCTTGTGGCCCACTCGTGCAGTGGGTTGAGGCCCAAGTCAACTATTCCGAGATCCTGGACCGCGTTGGCCCTCTCCGAGAGGAGGTCGATCAGCTCGAGGACCAGGCGCTGCAGACCAAGGCTGAAGCCAAGGCTGTCGAGAACACTATCATCACCCTAGAGCAGAGTATTGCGACCTACAAGACTGAGTACGCCGCGCTCATCAGCGAAACTCAAGCGATCAAGACCGAAATGATGCGCGTTAAGTCCAAGGTCGATCGCAGTGTCCGGCTGCTAGACAGTCTTTCGTCCGAGCGAACGCGTTGGGAGGAGGGCAGCAAGTCATTCGAGACCCAAATCAACACTCTGGTCGGAGATGTACTTGTCGCTGCTGCGTTCCTGGCATACAGTGGTCTTTATGACCAGACGTTCCGAAAGTCGATGATGGAGGATTGGCTACACCAACTGCATCTGTCGGGCATCAGCTATAAGCAGCACAATCCTATGACGGAGTACCTGTCTACGGCGGACGAACGTCTGGGTTGGCAGGAGAACACACTGCCTGTTGACGACTTGTGTACGGAAAACGCCATCATCCTGCAGCGCTTCAACCGCTACCCCCTCATTATTGATCCTTCTGGTCGTGTCAACGAGTTTTTGCAGCGCGAATGCAAGGATCGGCGCCTCACGGTTACCAGTTTCCTCGACGATTCTTTCACCAAACAACTCGAAAGCTCTCTCCGTTTCGGCAACCCCATTCTCATTCAGGATGCTGAGCATCTCGATCCGATCCTGAACCATGTACTCAACAAAGAGTATCAGAAGACCGGTGGTCGTGTGCTCATCCAGCTTGGCAAGCAGCAAATTGATTTTTCGCCGTCTTTCAGGATTTACTTGTCCACACGTGATCCTTCGGCCACATTCCCGCCAGACATCTGTTCTCGGACCACATTTGTCAATTTCACTGTCACGCAGAGCAGTCTGCAGACGCAGTCCCTTAACGATGTACTGAAGTCTGAACGGCCTGACGTGGATGAGCGACGATCAAATCTCATCAAGCTTCAAGGCGAGTTCAAGGTGCATCTCCGACAGCTTGAAAAGCGCCTCCTTCAGGCGTTGAATGAGTCTCGTGGCAACATTCTCGACGACGACAACGTTATTGAGACTCTAGAGACACTTAAAACCGAAGCCGCCGAGATCTCGGCCAAGATGAGCAATACTGAAGGCGTCATGGCCGAGGTTGAGGAGATTACACAGCAGTACTCTATCATTGCGCGGTCCTGCAGTGCGGTCTTTGCTGTCCTTGAGCAGCTTCACTACCTGAACCACTTTTACCAGTTCTCGCTGCAGTACTTCCTCGACATCTTCCACTCTGTGCTGCACGGCAACAAGAATCTCACCGGTGTGACCGATTTCAACGCTCGCCGGGATATCATCATCAAGGATCTGTTTGTCTCTACATACAAACGGACTGCGCTCGGTCTGCTCCAGAAGGACCGTATTGCACTTGCCATGCTTCTTGCTCAAGCTTCGCCGTACAAGATGGATAAGGGATTGATCGATGCAATCCTTGACAGCCGTGTTGAGGGTGTGGATCTTTCCACACACCCCGATGCCAAGGACGCTGCCTTCGTCAACGTTAAAAAACTGCCTGCCCTCAAGGACAAGCTTGACAGTGTTTCCTCAGATATCTGGGACAAGTTCTTCACGGAAGAGCTAGCTGAGACCTACGTCCCTCAGATTTGGGAACCAGAGACTGAACCTGCGGATCGCGCACTACTTTCTCTGCTGCTTGTCAAGATGTTCCGCCTAGATCGCTTCGTGCCTACTGCCGAAGCGTTCGTCACATCGGTCTTTGGAGAAGGTCTGTTTGACATTGTCGAGGACCTCAAGGCCACCGTGGATCAGGTGTCATCGACCAGACCCATTTCTATGACATCGAGTCCTGGTTTTGATGCCAGTTACAAGGTCGACAGCCTCGTTGAGCGAATGCGCGTTCGTTGCAACAACATTGCCATGGGCTCCAACGAGAGTGTAGCTAGTGCCGACAAGGCCATTAGCAACGCCGCTCAGGTTGGTTCTTGGGTTCTGGTCAAGAATGTGCATCTCGCACCGACATGGCTGCAATCGCTCGAAAAGAGGATGGAGTCACTTAACCCGCACTCGGACTTTAGGCTGTTCCTGTCCATGGAGTCCAGCCCCAAGATTCCCGTCAACTTCCTTCGCGCGTCGCGTGTTCTGATGTATGAGCAGCCTGCTGGAGTCAGAGCGAACATGAAGGATTCGATTTCTTCACTCTCGACGCGCGCATCGCGAAGCCCAGTCGAACGTGCTAGGGTATATCTCCTGTTGTCCTTTTTGCACGCCGTAATTCAGGAGCGCCTGCGCTACGCGCCTACCTTGGGGTGGAAGGGTTTCTGGGAGTTCAACGACAGTGATTACGAGTGCTCTGCCTTCATCATTGATACGTGGGTAGATACGGTCGCCCAAAGTCGGTCCAACATTGCCCCGCAGAACATCCCCTGGGACATGATTCGCTACCTCGTGCGCGAGATGTACGGCGGCAAGATTGACGATGAGGGAGACTTCCAGCTTCTTACAGAGCTAGTTGACTCGCTTCTCACACCTGCTGCGTTTGACCTCGAGCATAAGCTCGTCGAGAGCTCCGAGAAGGAAACGGGTCTGGTTGTCCCCGCTGGTACCACGATGCAGGATTTTTCGGCGTGGGTTCACAAGCTGCCCGAGCGCGAGCCTCCCACGTACCTTGGCCTACCGGCCAACGCAGAGAAGCTGCTGCTTGTCGGGCTGGGTAAGAACTTGATGCAGAATCTCAAAAAGGTGACTGAGCTGCTGGATGAGGGAGAGCAGCTCATGACAGATGAGAGCTAGGTGCTCTAAGCGAACAGGTATCTTGTTACGAGAAGAGGGCATGCAGTATGAGGGAACAATACCGATATACATATCCTTGTTTGAAACTTTATTCTTGATCAAGACAAATCACACATGTGCTACAGCTGTACAGATCACTTTGCATTGATCGAGTCTGCTTACAATATGGTGCATGATCCGACATGTCAGATCCCAATTAGTCAATATGCTCGATAGCACAGGGAGCGGATCACTTTAGATGCCATCGCTGGAGTTCTTCGAAGGAGTGCAGCCGTGCAAACCTCTGGCTCGTTTGGAATGGAAGGGTCAATTTCAGAGAATGCGTACAATAATGGTCCTTCTAGGGGTCGGCTGGCATCTGCGGAGCTCGTCCGCCAGTCATGTTGTCCTGCAAAGAGAGAATTCGAGTTTATCTTTGCAGGGCGTTCTGCATTACTTCAGTGAACAAGTAAAGAAGAAGAAGAAAAGACACACACACACGAGGGAGGAAGAGGTCTGAAAGTGTGAGGTTGCCGGCGGGCCAACGACCTCGGATGTGTTGCATCACAGGCAGGGACAGAGACAGAGACAGAGACAGAGACAGAGACCGAGGCAGGTAAATCAGGCGTAGTGAAAGCTTTGGAGAAGACCCATCGACTGAGTGGATGCGGAGGACATTCTCCAGAATAAGACTATAGGTGATAGTTTCGAGGTCGCCGAGCCAATCATGAGCGCGTGAATTGTCATGGCCAAGCTCCCTCAAAGCGGGCCTTCTTAAATCTGACAAGTCTCTGCAAGTCTGCAAGAACAAGCAGATGCCACCCAGAGTATCTAAGTTTTGCCCACAGAGTCTGTCAGGCCTGGTTGCAGCCGGCATTAGAAAGAAGACTGGAAAGAGAGGAAATCTGGTACCTGGTGACGCAGAGTTGGCCGTCTTGGAAGAGGGAGATGGAGATGGAAGGCAAAGTGTGAAGCAACGGAGCAAGT
>Ga0214502_1000021_pt1 | contig 14942 bp, 1 predicted proteins | sample G5R2MT_8_FD_206151 | JGI IMG/M metagenome (GOLD analysis project Ga0214502, IMG submission 206151) | Metatranscriptome of phyllosphere microbial comminities from switchgrass, GLBRC, Michigan, United States - G5R1_NF_12SEP2016_LR2... | ecosystem: Host-associated > Plants > Phyllosphere >... | reverse complement strand
TGCGGATGCGCGCTCTCTAGGAACCGCCATCACTGTTTCCTGGAACATCCCGACCTGAGCGACACATCCAACTGAATCCAGATCCCTACTTTTACAGCATGGCAGAGCCCACTCATACGAATGGCCTCTCCATTCTCAACCCCGAGCCACGAAATGTCGAGGGCCCCAAGCTCCTGCATGAACTCATTGTTAAGGGCAAAGACGCAGCCATTCACCATGTGACCCGTTCTGAGGACGAGACAATACTATCTTACGAGCAACTGCATGCTCAAGCCGAAGTGTTGGCTGCGCGTATCCTGGACGTTGTTCAAGGCACAGGAGATCCACCAGCATCGACGCCAGATCCTTTCGTCGTACCTCTTCTCATCCCGCAATCGCCAGAGCTATACATTGCTCAACTCGCCATCCTCAAGGCCGGTGGCGCTTTTTGCCCCCTCAACCTGGACGCCCCTCGAGAGAGAATCAACTTCATTCTCAACGATGTCACCGCGCAAGTCGTCATCTGCAGTCCAGATCTCGCAGACAGGATACACCAAAACCTTGGCAGAGTCGCCATTCTCACTACAGACTCGGCCAATGCAGCCACGACCGAGTCGTCCACTGAGCGGTACAGAACCTCACATATCAGACCACCACCAGATGCCTTGGCGTATGTCATGTACACTTCGGGATCGACGGGCACACCAAAGGGCGTCGGAATCTCGCATAGGGCAGCCACTCAGGCACTCCTTGCCCATGATAGACATATTCCGCAGTTCCAGCGCTTTCTGCAGTTCGCTGCCCCGACCTTCGATGTCTCCGTCTTCGAAATATTCTTTCCCCTGATGCGCGGGAGCACTTTGGTGTGTTGCGACCGAGGCGAGATGTTGTCGGACTTGCCTGGGACGATAGTCAGAGCAAATGTGGATGCTTGCGAATTGACACCCTCGGTCGCAGGCAGCTTACTGAAGACGAGAAGGGCCGCGCCATGCCTCAAGTTATTACTGACTATAGGAGAGATGCTCACAGACACGGTGGTACGAGAATTTGGAGGTGAATCTGCCGAGAGCAGCATACTCTGGGGGATGTACGGGCCTACTGAAGCAACCATTCACTGTACATTGCAGCCAGCTTTCTTGAAGAAGCAAAGTCGCAAGAACATCGGATTTCCTCTGGATAATGTTTCGGCCTTTATTATTGATGCGGACCCTTCACAACCATTCCAGGTGCTCCCGCTGGGCCAGTCCGGCGAGCTTGCCGTGGGAGGCTCACAATTAGCCATCGGCTATGTGCAGCGGCCAGAACAGACAGCTGCCGCCTTCATCGATTCACCCTACGGCCGGGTGTACCGGACGGGAGATAAGGCGATCATGATGGCCGACGGCACCATTGAGTGCCTAGGCCGCATCAATGATACGCAAGTCAAATTGAATGGTCAACGCATGGAACTCGGTGAAGTCGAACAAGTCGTGCTTGGTACTCCAGGGTGTCACAGTTCTGTCGCTGCCATAATTTCTAACACCCTCGTGGCGTTTGTTGCGGTTGATCATCCGGAAGCTTCATACGAGGCAATCATCGATCGATGCAAATCATGGCTGCCGGCATTCATGGTGCCTTCAGATATACGGCTCATGGAAGACTTTCCTCGTCTGCCCTCAGGCAAAGTCGATCGTAAGAGGTTGGTTGCGGAATATGAAATCAAGCAGCAGGATGGTCACCCAAAAGAAGAAGATTACGCAGACAGCCTAGAGCAAAAGCTCTGTCTTGTGGCGTCAGATCTGCTTGGCCGACAGCTTCGACCCTCCTCACGAACAGTCTCAGCGGGCATTGACTCCCTGGTCGCCATCGAGTATGCTTCAAGCCTGAGGCAATCGGGTGTTTACACTAGTGTGATCGACATTCTCGCAAGCGCAACATTTCATGATCTCTACAGCACGCTGAAGCGTCAGTTGCAAAAACCGTCGCAGCAAACCAACCACGACAGACAAGTCAAGAAGGAGGAAATCTTCTCTAAATCACGTCGTGAGCTGCTGGAAAGATCGCGAAATGACATTGACCTCGGCCAGATACGACACGTCGCCCCCTGCACGGCTCTACAACAGTCTATGATCAGCGAGACGCTCCGAGACGCCCGACTTTATGTCAACGAGATTTGCATTGCATTCCCAACAGACACAAGTCCCGACACCATCCAGAAATGGTTCCAGAAAATCTGCGGCCATAACGATGTCCTCCGTTCTGGCTTTGATCAAGTCGAAAACGAGCTGTGCCACATCACATGGGAAACCCTGAAAGAAGATCAGATCAGGATTGTCCAAGACTTTGCGCGCATCGAGCCGAACAGCATTGAGCAGTTTTTGCGACGGCCACTGGATGTTCAAATATTCGACTCGTCTCCCAGCGCATCCCAAGGTCCCATTGCGGTAATCACCATCCACCACGCCATCTATGACGGATGGTCCATAGATCTGCTGCTGCGAAGCTTAAACTGCCTTTACCGCGGTGAGCGTCTGCCGACGGCTTCACAGTTTCATGACGTCATGGAAGCATGCGATGATGCGCAGGAGCGAAGCTCTGTCATTGCGAAGGAGTACTGGGCAGAACAACTACAGTCCAGCACATCGAATACCATCCCCAACTTTCACACGACACCAGTTCGGGAAGTGCAGATTTGCACGGTACGCAAGAATCTCATTACCACAATGCAGCAAGTCAAAGACATGAGCAGACGATTCGAGGTCAGCGATCAGGTAGTCTTCCAAGCTGCCTTGGCATGGCTCTGGTCTGCAATCACAGGAACTGAGGACGTTAACATCGGTTCCGTGCTTTCGGGTCGCACTTTGCCGGTTGACGGAATTGAATCTGCCATGGGGCCTTTTGTGGCAACATTGCCGTTGAGAGTTCAGTTCGGTCAACTAAAGACCACCAGCGAGCTTATGCAAGTCATCCACGCTAACAATCGAGACTCCCTACAACACAGCGGCCTGTCATTGTCTGAAATCAAGAAGGCCGCGGGTATCCCACCGCTATCGCGGCTATTCGATGTCATATTCGCATTCCAAGAGTCTCTTCCTAGCCGCAGAGCTGGAACGAATGAGATTCGTGAGATCAATCACAAAGATGCTGTAGAAGCGAAGCTGCTCGTTGAGATACAGCCAGAAGACGGAAAGGTTTCATGCCAGATCACTTGGCATAGTGACATATTCTCCACGGAGCTGATAGATGGCTTCTTGGAGCAATTCGAGAGCATCATTGATCATTTTCTCACAACATCATCTGAGCCTCTTGGCAACGTTCGAGCTTGCATCCCGAGCTCACAGTTGTCGGCCTTCAATGGAGATCCGCGATCACTCGACGTCCTGCCAAGTCTCGCAACGCTTGTTCAGCAGACAGTAGAAAGATACCCAGAGAATGTGGCGATCGTCTTTGCCGATTCTATGAGCCCGAGCTCAATGGACGCAGAGAGTTTAACCTATGCCGAATTGAACGCCAGAGCCAATCAGATGGCGCGATATCTGCAACGTCATGGAGTTCGCAAGGGAGATGTCGTTGCCATTGTCATGGAGAAATCTCTTCTGCTCTACTGCGGGATCCTTGCAATTCTCAAGACTGGCAGTGCATATCTTCCAATGCTGCCCAATCTGCCTGGACTCAGGAAGCAGAGAATTATGGAACAAGCCAAGCCCCGATTGTGCTTGACAAGCACAAGCCTGGAGGGACAGCTCATTCGGGAAGGTCTCGGGCAAATTGCACCAATCTCTTTCGAAGCTGCCTCTCAATACTCGTCTTCGAATCTCGATATCAAGTACAACTGTGAGGACCTCGCCTATGTCATTTATACGAGTGGCACGACGGGCGTTCCAAAAGGCGTGGCGGTCACAAATCGCAATATGCTCAGTAACATCGAGGCTCTGTCTGCCCTCTACCCGCACGACCCGTCGTCGAAGATGCTGCAGGCTTGTTCACAGGCCTTTGACGTCTCCGTCTTTGAGATCTTCTTCACGTGGGCTAATGGCATGTGCTTGTCCGCCGCGACAAACGATACTTTGTTCGGAAATTTGAGCCATGCTATCAAGATGTTCAAAGCTACACACCTGAGCATGACAGTGACCGTCGCGTCTCTGCTCCGCCCTGAAGAAGTTCCTAGTGTGGAGTTCCTCGTCACGTCTGGTGAGGCAATGACAGATGAGGTCCTCGACAAGTGGGCAGAGCAACTTTGGCAGGGCTACGGCCCATCTGAGACGACGAATATCTGCACAGTCCGCAAAGTGCAGAGAGGAGACTCTTCGCAGTTTCTCGGCTGGGCATTTGACAACACGTCGACCTTTGTGTGCTATCCAGGCACTAGCGAGCTCGTCCCCTTCGGTTGCATCGGAGAATTCTGCTTCGGAGGCGACCAGGTCGCCTCGGGTTATCTTCAAATGCCAGAACTTACGGCTGAGAAGTTCTTTGAGCACCCGCAATATGGTCGGTTGTACCGTTCTGGCGACAAGGGACGAATGCTGCCCGATGGCTCCCTGATAATCATGGGGCGTATTGACACTCAGATCAAACTTCGAGGTCTGCGCATCGAGCTCCAGGAGATACAGAGAGTAGTCTTACATGCAGGCTTTGCTAGAGCCTGCGAGGTCATTGTCGTCACTCAGCACAGCACAAAAACCGAGCAGCTTGCACTTTTCTACGTGCCCAGTCTTGCAGAACACACGCAGTTTCAGCTTCTTCCGATGGAGGAGAACCAAGATGCCGGGCGCGCTCTGCGACAAGAATTGGAATCTGCATTGCCAGACTACATGGTGCCTGTGTTTATCATACCGATCTCTATGCTGCCCCGAACATCGTCTGGCAAAGTCGATCGAAACCAGCTCAAGACCAGCCTGGAAGAACTCGACGATAATGATGCCGCCACGTACAGTGCTGAGGTAGATCAAGACAAGCTCACGTCGGAGTGGACAGAAGTTGAGAGGGCCATCGCGCAAGTCGCTGCCGTCACTGCCGATGTGGAAGTCAAGACAATCACGCAATGGACTTCCTTCGCCACTCTTGGCATTGACTCTATCTTGGCCATGAGCCTTGCTCGTAGATTGCAGACTGCGCTGGGTCGACGTGTACCCCTTTCGGCGGTGCTGAAGAATCCTAGCGTCGGTAGACTTGCAGCTGCATTGAACGAAGCACCTAGCCACGAGCAGAGTGAGGAACCCACCGTGGACCTTCTGCCACGCGAAATCATCGACGCGATCCAGCAGAAAATTTCAGTGCAATGTGCAGACAGTGGTGTTCAGAGAATCCTCCCTTGCACGCCTTTGCAAGAAGGCATGCTCTTCTCCAATACGGGCAGCGCCACGTCTTACTGTAACACGATGGTCTTTAAGCTACAGGCTACAGCAAACGACATGATCTCATACTGGAGAACAGCTTTTGAGCGGCACGAAATCATGCGCACGTGTTTCGCAAGCACTGATAGTATCTCTAATCCAGTTGTGCAAGTTGTTCTCTCAAACGTAAGAGTACAATATCATCACCTCCAGGTTGAGCCAGATAGCTGCTTGGACGACACGGTCGAGGAGGTGAAGCGACTCGTCCCGCCTGCTGTCGATTCCGGCAAACCGCCTGTGCTTTTCGCCACAATACAGACTCCGCAGAAAGAGTCCTACGTCTGTTTCGTGTGTCATCATGCGTTGTACGATGGCATATCCATGAGCAACTTTCTCCGAGAGATCGAGACAATCGCAAAGGGTGGCTCCTTGCTGGTACCTGTAAAGTTCGACAAGTTCCTTGCATCTGCTCTAAGGCCTGTTCCTGGCACGGACGACTTTTGGCAGGAGCACTTTGACGGCTTTACTCCAGCTCTTCTCAAACCTGACACGAATGCCGACGATGTTGCAGCGGCTACTATCTTTGGAGAATTCGATACCCAATCGCTAGATTATGTCGAGTTACTCCTCAAGGAACGTGGTACCTCGCTCCTGTCGTTCTTGCAATCATCCTGGGCCGTCACTCTGTCAATCTTGCAGGGCTCGCAAGACATCTGCTTTGGCAATGTAGTTAGTGGACGCTCACTGCCAGTGGACGACATCGACCGCCTCGTGGCACCGTGCTTCAATACTATCCCGGTGAGAGTGGATGTAGCTAGGAGCAGATTTGGCTTTGATCTGGCGAAACGAATTCAGACCTTGAACAGAGACAGCCTGCCATACCAGTTTACAGCACTGCGTCAAATTCAGAAACTGGTGGCAAATTCGACCAGGCTATTCGATTCGATATTCATCCTACAGCCGGGTCAACTGAAGCTGGATGATAACATCTGGAGTCTCGAGCTCGATGACGGAGCTATGGATGTACCCCTTGTCTGCGAGGTCACGCCAGATAGAGAGCGTAATCGTCTTCGCATCGGATGCTATCGTGACAGAGGCGTTATATCTCATGATACGCTACAATTAGCCTACGACACCTTCCGATACCTTCTGTCACAGAACCTTGAGCAGCCTTACTCTCAAATCCTCACAAGGACAGATCTTCCCGACGAATGGCAAGCTCAGTACGAGACCCTGCAATTCCAATCGCCAATGTTACCTCATGCTGGTGAGGACGAATCGAAGGACGAGGACGATCTATGGTCAGATACGGAGCAACTCGTGCGATCTGCAGTGGCGCGTCTAACGAGTCTTCCGGAGAGTCGTATTGCCAAAGACAAGCTATTATTCCACTACGGGGTTGACAGTATTGGTATTATTCAGATTGTCGGCATGTTGGAGAAAAGCTCGCTGCATATCTCTATCGCAGACGTGATGGAACACCCGACTTGTGCCAGGATTGCTGCACGAGCAAACGTCACGGGGCTGCGTGGGTTTGAGAGTAACAAATCTACTCAATTCGACTTCCAATCGTTCCAGGATGAGGTCCGTGGTCAAATCAGGGGTTCACAGGAACTTGAGGACATACTTCCCTGCCCTGCTATTCAACAGGCTATGCTGTCACAATCGACAGCCTCTGACGAGCGACTCTACATCAACTTCGTTAGTTGGGAGCTCGCTGCCGAGGTCGATGCCCACAGCGCTGTAAACGCTTGGAAGCGGCTGCAAGGAGCACAGCAGATACTGAGAACAGGTTTCGTGCCTGTGAACAGTACCAAGGGATCGTATGCCATAGTCGTACATGCCATGGGCGAGCAACGAGGACCGAATATTGAGGAGCAGGTAACGCTGCGGGGGGGTCTTGATGTCGAACAATGGCGACACGAAGCTGCTGACTCGATTTCTAACGACTTGTCATGTCCACCATGGCGAGTCGTTATACATGAGTCGCAGTCAGGACCGCTCATGATGCACCTAGTCATGCATCATGCTCTCTACGACGCCCATTCACTTCAGCTGATCTTGGAAAATCTGAGGACAGCACTCGATCCAAACACGACCTTGCCAACACAGGACGTTCGACAAGTTCTTTCAACCATTATGGTGAACTCCGAAGACAACCCCAGTTTCTGGACTGAAAAAGCAGCAGCTACTGTGGTCAACAAGTTTCCGACGATGACGCCGCTTGTCGAAGCTCACGGGCGCTCAGCAACTTCCAAAACATCACGACTAAGCGTCTCAAAGGTCAAGTCACGCGCAGCAGATCTTGGTGTCTCTGTTCAGGCTGCTTTGCAGGTTGCGTGGAGCCGGCTTCTGGCCGCATACCTCGGCGAGTCTAATGTCACGTTCGGTGTCGTGCTTTCCGGCAGGTCGACTCAGCAGGACCTGGGTACGCTGTTCCCCATGATCTCAACGCTGCCTGTGATCGCCAGCAATGACGGCGAGGTCATCGACCAACTTGAAGACATGATGAAGTACAACGCTGGCCTGCTTCGACACTCTCGAACGCCCATGTCTTCAATTCAGAACTGGCTGAGATTGCCTGGCGTAGCTCTCTTTGACACGATCCTCGTCTATCAAGTTGCAGACAACCAAGAAAGTGCTAAACCTTGGAGGGTCGTGGAAGAGCATGCTTCGGTAGAGTACGCGGTGTCGCTCGAGATTGAAGAGGTTGCCGAAGACCTCAAGTTCAATCTTGTATGTGACACTAGTATTCTGCCTATTGAACAGGCACGTATTGTCCTCACTCAGTTCGACGCATTGCTCGCCGACACTCTAAGAGCTAGTGAGGGTACGACTTCATCGATAGACGAGGATGCGATGTCGATTTTACCACCCAAGACACCGATCATGCCCTGCGCTGATGAGCTTTTGCACAAAATGTTTGAGAGTTCTTCACAGAGAAATCCCGAAGCTATAGCACTCGAATTCGTCGAGCAGCTTGGCGATCCAAATTGCATGCGGCGGTGGACGTATGCCGAGCTTGACAAGGCTGGCAACCGAATCGTCAACTTTCTCTCGTCGAAAAGCGTCTCCCAAGGCAGTATCGTTGCAGTATGCTTCAATAAGGCACCTGAAGCATATTTCAGCATCCTGGGTATTCTGAAAGCTGGCTGCTGCTTCCTAGCACTCGATCCGACGGCCCCAGCAGCCAGGCAGGAGTTTATTCTCAAAGACTCGGGTGCGGCTTGTCTCCTCGCAGAAGATTTAATCGCTTCACAGCTAGGCTTCGATTCGCCTGTGCCTGTGCATGCAATCACGTCCCAGGCGATCAGTCAAGGCTCCGCAGACGTCCCACACCTATCTCGGGCGATCCTATCCTCAGATCCATGTTACTGCCTCTACACAAGCGGGACGACGGGCACACCAAAGGGATGCTTGATCAGTCATGAGAACACCGTGCAAGCCATGCTTGCGTTCACAGAGCTGTTTAGCGGACACTGGACAGAGCGTTCCAGGTGGCTACAATTCGCCTCTTTCCACTTTGACGTGTCCGTCCTGGAGCAGTACTGGTCCTGGCACGTGGGGATCACTGTCGTCTCCGCACCACGAGACTTGATCTTGAGTAATCTCATTGAAACCATTTCCGAGCTCAGGATCACACATATCGATCTCACACCTAGTCTGGCGCGCCTTGTACATCCTGATGATGTGCCCAGTCTGTGCGAAGGTGTTTTCATCACTGGCGGAGAGCAGCTGCGCCAAGACGTGCTTGAGGCCTGGGGTCCTGAAAAAGTCATCTACAATGCATATGGTCCAACGGAGGCGACGATTGGTGTCACAATGTACCAGCGTGTACCTGCTAATGGAAGACCATCAAACATTGGCCGTCAGTTCCCGAACGTCGGCTCTTATATTCTCAAGCCTGGTACCGACGAGCCTGTCCTCCGTGGTGCGGTCGGTGAGCTGTGCGTCTCCGGAAAGCTCGTGGGTATCGGCTATCTCAATAGACCCGAGCTGACCACAGAGCGGTTCGCCTACCTCGAAAAGTTCGGAGAGCGAGTGTACCGGACTGGAGACCTCGTACGAGTGCTCCATGATGGCACATTCGACTTCCTCGGGCGGGCGGACGACCAAGTCAAGCTACGCGGACAACGGCTTGAGATTGGAGAAATCAATCACGCCATCAAGTCAAGCCTGCCGTACTCGGCGGACGTTGCGACACTGGTCAGCAAGCATGGGGATCAGCAAGATCGTGACCATCTTGTTTCATTCATCACTACTGCCGCAGAACGGGATGAACGAGACGAGTTGAAGATATGCATCGACAAACACGCTTTCGAGATGTCCATGACGGCGCAGAATGCTTGCAAGGGTCGACTGTCGGGTTACATGGTGCCCAGCTACATCCTCTGCGTGCCGTGGATTCCCCTGTCCGCGAACAATAAGGCAGACATCAAGAGGCTGAGGAGTCTATTCCAAGAGTTATCCATGGAAGAATTACGACAGATTGCGACAGGGACGAAGAGCGTGCAACGACAACTCAACCCGGTAGAGCGCAGAATTGCTCAAATCATTTCTGAGGTCGCAGATATTGAGCAGTCGGATATTCTGCACTCTTCTACGATCCTGGAGCTAGGTATCGACTCTATATCTGTCACAAGGCTCTCTCGAGCTTTGAAAGCCGCAGGCTTCGACCAAGCCACACCTTCGTCCCTCCTGAAAAGTGGCCAGATCGAACGTATTGCCGGACTCGTCAGCGGAAAAGCGAACGGAATTGGACGTTCAAGAACGTTGGAAGCCGAACAGATATTCCAAGCTTGCTATCAGCAAAACCTTGGCATCGCGTGTGAGGCGTTGGGGGTTCAGGCAGACGAGGTTGAGTACATTGTGCCCTGCACGCCCTTGCAAGAGGGCATGGTTGCCCGGGCACACGCACATGCTGGTGGTTCGAAACCGTACTTCAATCAATTCGAGATGAGACTCGGCCGAGATGTTTCAATGTCACGGCTCAAGGAAGCCTGGGTCAAGCTGCAAGAAACGGCGTCCATCTTACGAACAGCCTTTCTGCAATCAGAAAAAGGTTTCATGCAGGTCGCTCTGAAACGGCAGAGCATAAGATGGAAGGAATTGACGACAGAAAACGACGACGAGCTTGGTGAAGTCATTAAGCAGAGACATGCACGGTGGGTTGCAACAAACGAAGTGATCATTTCCCATCCTTTCGAAATTGACTGCATTGCTGTTGGGGGGGAAAGAGTGCTTGTCGTCCGAATATTTCATGCCTTGTACGATGCACACAGTTTGACGCTCATGCTTGAGCGTGTGGCTGCCTCTGTCAAAGGAATTGCCATTGACACAAGTTCGACATTCTATGACGCCCTCCAGGCCGGGCCGCTCTCAATTTATCAGGAGGCTCAACCATTCTGGAATGACCTATTTCGCGACTGGCAAGGCAGACCACTATCTGGCAGCGCAACAAGCAGCGAGTCGAGCGTGATCTCCAGGTCGATCGATATCCAAGGCTTTGAGCAGAAGCGGAAATCTTTGGGTGTGACACACCAGACTATGGTCCAGACGGCATGGTTTGCTGTGCTACAAGAACATTTGCAAGCACAGCCCTGTTTTGGTATCGTCTACTCTGGCAGGTCCATCGACCTCGCTGGTGCGGAGAACGTTATCGGACCTCTCTTCAATACGCTGCCCTTCACTACAGAGATTGGTGCTGGAATAACTTGGGATCAACTGACGCAACAAGTGCAAACCTTCAATACTTCTGTACTTGACTTTGTCCACGTTCCACTACGGAATATTCAGAAGTGGTGCTCAAACGGAAGACCGCTATTCGACTCCTTGTTCACTTTTGATCGAGAAGACATTGTCGAGTCCAAGGGCGATGAGCTTTGGGAAGTCTCTGGAAGCTCTGCGGCACCTGACTACAGTCTCGCTCTGGAAGCTATTCTCAATACAGACGGGCGTATCAGAGTGCACATTGTGGCAAGGAACAATGTTCTCGATCTTGAGTATATGCTTGATCAGCTGGAGAGCAAGCTTTGCGCGCTGGTTGAATCCGGCAAGAATACCGTGATTATGTCGCCAGACGCGGCAATCGACGCATACCAAGAAGACGATGCCTCTCGTGGATCCAAGACTACTGGCGACCCGACACCACGATCTGCTTCTCCGACTACTTCTTCAATCTCTAGCTGGCCTGATCAGGGACATGAGCTGAGACATGAGATCGCTTTGCTGGCGGGTGTCACCGACGACGAGATCTTGCCAGGCATGACCATCTTCGACTTTGGTTTCGACAGTATCGATGCAATCCGCCTGGCCTCTAAGGCAGCGTCTCTGGGCTACCACGTTTCCGCTGGAGACCTGTTGAGAGGTGCTACCGTAGACAGCATGCTTCAGACTGAGGGCGAGGGGACCAGGACTACTGATGACCTGTCAAGATCAGACACTCTCGGTCAGGTTGTCCGTGACCTCGAGCAGATGCTCAAGGAGACGGGCCATGATCTGACAGATCTCGAGGCTGTACTCCCCACGACACCTCTGCAGGACTCCATGGTCGCTGAGATGATCACATCGAACTTCCAGCGCTATTACAATCAAGAAGTCTTCAAGATCTCTGCGGGTGTTGACCTTGATCGTTTAAAGTCGGCGTGGAAGGACGTCCACGCCAGCTCACCAATCCTCAGGACGACGTTTTTGGAAGTGAGTAGCGCTGCTGTCACATCAGCTTACTGCCAGATTGTGAAAAGGTCTACATTCAAGATTGGCGAAGTGACATTGGAGTCACTCGAAGAGACTGAGAGCATGTTGAACGAGATCAGAAATGACGCAGCAAGCTGGACTGGAGAGGACGGATTGTTCCGATTGACGTTCTGCCACATCGGCAGCGATGCCTACGCAATTGTTTCCATTGCTCATGCACTATACGATGGACAGTCGTTGAGCATGATCTATGATGATGTTCAGGAGGCCTATCGCGGCAACCACGTCAATCGTCCAGACTACAAACCTCATCTTGCGCGTCTTGCATCTACTGCGACTGAAGAGGCAAACCGGTTCTGGTCGAACACCTTTCACGATGTACAGCCAACATGTGTACAAGCTTTGGCCAAGGCAGATTCGGTCAATGACGGAGTTCATCGACAGGAACTGGACTCCTTCTACAGCACATCCGCTCTAAAAGAAGCTTGCAAGCGGCTTGGAATCACGCCTCAGGTCCTGGCACAGGCATCTTGGGCTGTGGTTCTAGCAAGCATGGCACGGAATCTGCAGCCTACCTTCGGCCTGGTCCTGTCGGGTAGAGACACAGAGGAAGTCCAGCAGATGAACTTCCCAACGATGAACACTGTAGCGATGAGAACCACTCTGCATGGCACGGTCAACGAGTTCCTTCGTCATGTTCAGACCGCAATGTCCCACATAATGGCATTCCAACATACGCCACTCCGACAGATCCAAAAGCTCGCGAAGAGCCAAGGGCGACCACTTTTCGATACGCTTTTCGTGTTCCAGGCTTCGACTGCGACAAGCACGACTCAGGAGCCCTTGATGGTACCTGTGCAGGGGACCTCTGCAGTCGAATATCCTGTTTGTGTCGAGTTTGAGCTCGCTGGGTCGAAGCCTTCGTGGCGTATTGCTTGCGACTCATGTTACGGGACAGAAGAGTCGTCCAAGCAGATCCTCGCAGACCTGGATAAGGCCATGCAATTCTTCTGCGAAGCAAGCAATGACCAGCTCATTCTCAAGACGGGAACTACTACCGACGCAATCTCAATCTGCGGGCTAGACAGCTTCACCCCCTCGAGCAAGTCTATCAAGCTAAGGAGCGCAAACGAAGAGCAGATGACATCTACAAAGCCCAACCATGACGAGGAAGAAATCCATCCTGATGTACTTCATGTCATCGAGGAGATCTCTGGTGCCAAGGCCGCAACAATACAGCCGGGCGACCAGATCACCTCTCTGCTTGATTCAATCAGCGCTATCAAAGTCTGCGCTCTGCTTCGAAAGCGCGGTCTCAAGCTCTCTGTCCGACAGCTGCTCGGAGCTGGCACAATTGCCGGGATCTCAGACCTTGTCCGCAAGAGCAGTGGTACAGATAGAGGGCCTTCTCTTCCCACGCTCGAAAGCCTGGCTTCCATCGACCTGCCTATGGTTCTGCGTGATCTCGGTTATGCAGGCCTACTTGAACGCGCCTCGATACCGGCCCAGCTCGTCGAACAGGTACTGCCGGCTTTACCGATGCAGGTGTATATGCTCAGCGTATGGCAGAACACAGACGGTGCTCTTTTCTGGCCGACATTCGAATATAAGCTGAAAGGGAATGTTACTCGTGAGCGTGTGATGAGTGCTTGGCATCAGCTAGTGAAGGATATCCCCATACTCCGGACAGAGTTTCTAGCTACTGGCTCTCAAGATTTGCCTTTCTTGCAGCTTGTCCTAGAGCCAAGCAGCTCAGCTGATGAGCAAGTCTCGGAATCGGAAAAGTCCTGGATGTGGCACTCATCGTCCTGCCCATTCGTGCGGGTGGACGTTGCTCAACGAGCTGGAAATGATACCCTTGAGATCTCCTTGCGCATTCACCACGCCCTGTACGATGCGTTCTCGTTGCCGATGATCATGAGCCGATTCGAAGCGCTCTGCAAGGACGAAACTTGTGGTCCAGCAGTCGCAGATGACAAGCTTTGGAAGTCGTTCGCAAGTCTGCACGCTGCGTTGGAGACTACAGAACACAGACAAAAATTCTGGACATCTTATCTCAAGGAGTTGGTCCCCTCATGTTCAGCTACAACTTCCAAGGGGGCTCTAGACTCGACCGATCAATCCAAAGCCGAGACCGTGTCGGACTATCGTCCAGCAGTCATGCCTATCCATCAACAGCTGACTTCCACGATGGTCAAACATGGGGTCACAATGCAACACTTGTTCTTTGCAGCATACGCCAAGATCCTGGCCCGAGACAAATACTTGAAGAGCGACAGAGATGTCGTCATTGGTATCTATCTTGCCAACCGGTCAAACCTCCCTGGTCTTGACGCTTTGCCATATCCAACATTAGCACTGCTTCCCCTTCGAGTTCGCAAACCCCTTGACAGGACAATCCTTGAGCTTGCTGGCGATATCAAGAAGGATATCGATGTCATCAGCGAAACACAAAACATATCTGTTGGGCTGTGGGAGATTGAAAAATGGACAGGCGTGGTCTTGGACACGTTTGTCAACTTCCTCCCTGCCGTACATGATAGCGCCGAATCGAGCGACACATCGGGCGTGCGTCTAGAGCTCGTACCAGAACCCGAGAAAGTAGACGCGGTGCAGGGTCCGCCATCCGCAACAGGCTTGGCGAGGCCCGAGATGCCACAGATTGCGGGCAACAATGTTAGGGACTGTCACCTGGAGACTGTGGATGTTGAGGCTGCCTTGCGAAACGGCAGCTTGGACATTGGTGTGTTTGGCCGCCCAGGCATGCTGTCACGTACTCAAACGAGCCAGTACATTGATGGGATGTTGGAGTTGTTGGGAACTATTGCTTAGAATTTCCTTTGTACTTTGTTTGGGAAACCAAAACCGTTTTTGGTGTTCTATCATCTTCGTCTAAATTGCATTTCAATTTTTTTTTTCGACTTTAATATTATCTTGATCGAACCAATCTGCTCC
>Ga0214502_1000020_pt1 | contig 14985 bp, 1 predicted proteins | sample G5R2MT_8_FD_206151 | JGI IMG/M metagenome (GOLD analysis project Ga0214502, IMG submission 206151) | Metatranscriptome of phyllosphere microbial comminities from switchgrass, GLBRC, Michigan, United States - G5R1_NF_12SEP2016_LR2... | ecosystem: Host-associated > Plants > Phyllosphere >... | reverse complement strand
TTTTTTTTTTTAAATAGATTTTTTTACTTAATCAACGGAAATCCGATCAATACCAAGTGTATATCTTACAGAAAATTTTACAAAAGAAAAGAAGAGAAATTTTTTAAAACAGAATGAAGTTGATCATTCGCTTTAGAAAAACAGTCTTATCCAGATTAATCTGATTATAAAAAACAGCAAGTAACTCTCCCAATTAGAAACTATAATCTATAGATCAGATGTAACTGGTTTAATGTACAAAGGGGGGAAATTTCTTCTTTAAATATAAAAAATAATGGTAAATCTATTCTTTTCCAATATCATTGGAGCATTTAGAGAGAATTTGGAATTTCAATCGATCATCGAATAGATGGGCTCATTTTTCTCCAATTTATAAATAATGATTCATGTGTGTGTGTGTGTGTTTTTTTAAGTTTCTTTTGAATTTAAAAAATAGTTCAAAAAGATGATTTTAAAAAATTAAATTTTTCTATATAAACAAAGGGAAATCACATATAATTTTTCAAAAAAAAACATTTTTTTCCAAATGATCTAACCTATACAAATATTTAATAACTCTCTATTTTCTTCACACTATTGGATTGAAAACTAAAAATAAATAGAATGTATTCTCATCTTTCCTTTATCACATCATGTTAAACAATACAGAAATTTAAGCGAAACCAAATTCTGAACATTCATGAATAGCTTTTAGAAGCATTAAGCGTAGCTTATCGTAAGTCTCATAGACTGGCAAATCTAATTGATTGAAACAAGTGTGCGCAGATGGAAGACGGTCTGTTGAACGATCTTCTTTATGTATCTGGAATTTCTGAGTACCATTCATGCCTTCAAGTGATCCAAAGCCTTGAAGAGGTACCTTAGATGTACCGGTAACAAATTGTAAGAATTTAGCACGATCAGCTTGATCAAACGAGCGAAGTGCACGCCAGAACCATTGAATTTGTAATGAGTTAGCTTGATATTTGTGGTATTCAGTGTTGGCTTTAAGATCATCAATATCAATATTAGGTAAACCTGAGATCAATAGTTCCAGTTCTTGTTCATTGAAAATAGAGATCAAACGTTTAGGTATTATTTCATAGAAGCCTTCTAAGAATGCACTTAATTGCTTTTTGATTGAATAGGTCATCTTCTCTTGACAAACTAAGCGTACATATTCACTTTTATTCTCTTCGGTCACCGGTATATTACGACCATTCTCTTTCAAATCACGTACTTCTGTGACACCAAACTCTTGTACTTCAATACTAAATGTCAAATCAAGACCGAGCTCACTGACATCATGCTCAAGAAAATGTACTAAACTCTGATAGAAAGTGTAATCTTCGCTTTCCATATCGGTATATTTTACCGATTTACCGAGTATATGTTTATAGAACGATCTAGTGAAGTAGCAATCAAGTAGTTTATTGTCATAGATTGCTTTTGCGATTACACGACCAACGAATTTGAAGTACTGTAAATGATTAGAATTGCAATGTGATGATGAGTTGATCATATAAGTTACACGATCGCCAGGTGATGTACAGAATAGAGCATACATTGGATTGAATATTTCTCTTGAGATTATAGTGTACCATTCTCGTAATAGACCACCAGCATCTTGTCCTTCTTCGTTCTCGAATACGATGTAGAATCTGTTCTTCCATTCTTCATTTGAACGTCTATACAATTCTCTGAACGAGTCTTCAAATACATGCTCTCTTCTTACATGTACTGCCAGATCTTCTCTACGACCACCTTCATCTAGTAGATCGAGCTCAGTTCGGAAGTAACGTCTCTTTACATCGAAATCTAGTACTCTAGTATGATCAACAAGTACTGAGAATGGACCTTCGCTTAATGGAGTGGTAGATTGACGAAGTATTTGATTTAGAACCACTTTATGAGTTTCAGCGAATTGTAAAAATTTCTGAGTATCTTTCGATAATGCATTGTTTCCGGTTGATTGGCTACCTAAATTGCCAGATGCTAGCATTGAATCATTCAAACTTGATGGATCAACGTTTCGGCTAGCCACCGTTGAATCGTTGTCAACTGCATCACGTTCAGCACTTGTTAAGTTATCTCTACTATCTAGCAATGGATTATTTTGTTCTGTTTGACGTTTGCTTTGATCTTTCTCACAAGCATGCACAAAGAAAAATGCTTCAACTGCTGGCTGTAAAACTAGAACTGCATGTTGATCTGGTGCATTAGCTAACTCTAATAGACTATCACTCAATGATTCCCACAAATCGTTCAATTGTAACTGATTACTCAAGGTCTCTTTAGTGTTCTCTGCTTCTAATGATTCTTGATTTAGATTACTTGACTGCTGCACATCTTTACTATCGATCTCCATTTGTTCATTGACACTTGAGGCTACTTCGATCGATCTACTAGTAGTTGTAGGTCTCATTGTTGGTGTTTTACTGGCGACTTTAATTGATTCTCTCAATTGAATGATGACTTTAAGAATGCGAAGGAAGAATGATTGACTTGATGTTTTACAAGTTAATGCGGTCATTGATGGCAATTGAACTTCTCTTATTGATGGATTATGTTTAGTACTTGCAGTACCAGTAATTAAAATTGGATTCTTGGTGAAACGATCTTGAATAACACCTTTAACACGTTTATTCTTGTTGAACTTATCATCATCTTGCTCTCCACCACTCGATGATGTAGATGGTTGTTGATTGATTTGATTTAGCTTCTTCAACTCATCCGATAGATTATTGATATGCTGACAAACAGTTTGACCAAGTTGACGAGCACCTTGTAAAAGTAGCTTCAAAACAATAACTCTGATCACTGGATCATTTTGTGATAATTTAAGTAGCAATGAAGTTGCATCTTCTAAGCCTTCCTCTGAACAGGATTTCGACGTTAAAACTTCTACAGCTAATCTGAGCTGTTCTTCACCAACACCACTAGTACTCTTGTTTTGTTCTGTAGAAGTAGTTTCTTTAGATGATTTACTTGATGCTTGTTTATTACTAATAGTTTGTTGTTGTTCAATCAATGAGGCGGCTGGTGTTGTATTAGAGGTTGATGTTGCTTCAGTACTGTTTGGTGGTAATGATTTGGCCAAAAGTGATAGTAAACGTAACAATTTATCCGTTAATAAACTACTACGTTTGATGATAGGATGAGCTAATAGACTTATGATTTGAGCTAAAGTTGACGATTGACCGCCAGTAAGTTGATTATCATCTGAAACACTTGAAGATGCAGTCGATTGATTAAGTGATGAACTACTCAATGAAGTGTTATGTTTTAGTTGACTCTTACTACCTTTGCCAGAGCTGCTTGCGTTCGTTCTAGATGAATCTAGCTTTATTAGAATATCCCAAAATTCATCTTTATTTGATTGTTGTTGCTGTGGTGTTAAACTACCACTGCTCTGATTGCCATTTCCTGATGTTGTAGATTTTAATTCGTTCAGATCTTTGAATGTATCAGGTAAGAATTGATATGGGAATGATTTGGCTAACGCTATTAAGGTGTCTAGAACATGCCTGCAGACAATGTGTGCAGCTTGAGGATTGATAGAGATTTGAATCTGTTTTGAGTTGTTAGATCTTTGTACTTGAAAAACGTCCGTCTTACAACCTAGTGCAGCGTCCATAGAAATCGATAACCATGACGTTTGATTATTTGAGTTAGTTGAGTTTTTCTTCGACTTCACACTGCTTGATGAGTCTAGATTTGTAGTTGTGTTGTGTTTTCCTTCTCTAGCCTTTTCCATAATTGAGAGTAGTGATTGAATTATCCATTGTCGAGTTGGTATATGATTACATAAATTTCTCAATACACGATGTAGTCTACCAATGTTAAGTTTAGGTTCATCGACAAATAGAATTATCAAAAGACAGGTGAGCGCTTCATTGTCTAACAATTGTTTACAGCGTAATTTAGAGTTCATCAAACAGCCTGGATGATTACCACGTACATTCGACATACCAGATACATTGACATAGACATTCGATGCATCACCAAGATTACTTAAGGCAGCATTGCGACCACTTGAGCTGAACGGAAATGGAATAGAGCCTAGATGAGGTACTGCTTGAATCGTATATCTTTGATTATTAGAACTAAGTCCACGAACAGAAGCATTACGTAGAATACGACTGAGTGCATGTGTTGCTTGAGTTGATAATAAACGTTCTTGAATATGTCGATGTCTAGCCTCTAATTCATCTCTAAGCATTTGAGCTTCAGTTACAAGATGACTTGGTAACAAAGCTAAAAGACTGTCATCTAGATCAGTTAATACTTGTCTTCGTAATGGTAGAGGTAAGGTCTGAATGAAATCAGTTGGATCAACAGGTGAATCTGGATTTGAGACATTTCGTTGCTGTTCATTGTTGTGTTGAGCAATTATTTCTTCTTGTATAACTGGTGGTAGAGCAGCCAAAAATTCTGGACTTATTTCATTATTACTAGTCGAGCTAGTCTGTTGGTTTGTTGCAGTAGTATTGGTAGATGAAGTTGCAGTACGCTGCTGTTGAATTCGCTGTAATCTAAGTTGTTCAGCGATCACTTCTTGTCTTATACTTTCTGGTAATGCTGCTAAGAAAGATGGATCTATACCTTCAGGTATCTCTTCACTGTTTCCACTATTTGATGGTTGCTGTTGATCAGTAGCCTGTACTGTTGCTGAGCTAGCTGATGCAGAAGAAGCCTGTGGTTCACTGCTTGATGATGAATTATCAATTGCATTAGGTATTTCAATGGTATTATTTGGCTCTGGTGTTGTTTCAGTTGGATTTATATTGGTAACTTCCATTTCATGTTCAGTACTGATTGTTTCACTACAAGTCATTAGATCATCATTTTGATTTGATGTTGCTGTTGATTGTTCAGCACTTTGTATTATTTCACCTGTTCCACTATTCGATGATAGTTGCTGCTGAGTGGTCACAATTTCCATTTGCTCACTTTCGGCCACATTTTCTGTTTGAGCTTGATCACTAGTAGTTGTTTCGTGTGATTGTTCAACTTCTAGATTACCACTATTCTCAGTTATAAGTTGTGCTTGTTCTGAATTGCTGCTTGACACCGTTGTTAAATTGCAAGCACTAAGTTGATTGGTCTCGGTGGTTGTATTAGTAGTAGAAGTAGTGGTTTGTTGTTGTTTTTCTTTCTCTTTTTCAGCTAGTTGACGAGCTTGTTCTTGATTTTTACGATCTTTTTCAATCATCTCTTTACGTTTCTCTTTGCGTTCATTCATCTCTTCATCTCGATATTTCTCCCAAACAGCAATTATATCTGGCTTAAGATTTGCAACACAATCATGTATTGAATCACTATCTAACACTTTAGACTCTTCTGTCCATCTAGTTGTCGCAGTAGCAATTGAGCTGAGCATTGAACCATCATTAGATTCAGGTCCAATTTGAGAATTATCATTCCAACTACCTGTTGTAAATAGTTGATAGTCATTTGAACTGAACACTAAACGTGGTTGAATTGCAGCTCTTGTTATCTGAAGTAGATTTTGTGTACTTGATGGACCTAGAAGACGTTGCAATAGAACAGGTTGATTAGCATGATGTACACCGCCCGGATGAAGTGAGTTGTTGAGAAGTGGTTGCCAATTCTGTGCTGTGTGATTAAGTGTTGGATGTGCGTTTGGTGGTAAGTTAAAGCTGGCTACTGATTGATTACTGCGATGTAGACGCTGTCTGCTCGATCGGAAGTTTCTAGGTAAAATTGATGAATTGTATTGATGATTTTGTGACGCACTATTTACAGAATATACATTATCACCAACATTATTACGAGATAGCAGTGGATGTACAGCGGATACTGTACTTGGACCCGGAGGAACAGTTGGCTGTGATGCATCGGCTCCATTTGTATGTTGTTCACCCTCAAATAAATGTACAATATCGTTGTATCTGTATGGAGCTAACACTGGATCTGCATTTACAATTCTAGGTGAATTGTTGTCCTCTAATTCCCAAATCAGCTCATCCGGTACTGCATATCTTAGAACGAAATCTTCCAAATCTTGACCTTGTGTAGCAAACGAGATTTCTTCGTCTCCATCACTTTCACCATCTTCTTCATCAGCATGTTCTTCATCATCTTCTTCGTCTTCGGCAGCGCTATTATCTTCATTCTCATTAACATCTTCGTCTTCGCCGTCTTCTTCATCCTCTTCATCCTCATCAATTTCTTCACTATCTTCAGTTTCCGTTTCAATAGCATTAATATTAATAACATGTTCAACATCTTGAGCTGGTTGACTTGATGGATCGTATTCATCAGCGACAATTTGATCATCCATCATTGGCTCAGCGACTGAGACGGTCTCAACAGAATCATTTACAGGTAGATTGTTTGATCTATTATGCAATCTATTACCAAGTATTGAGCGTTCATCATTAGTTTGACTATCATGATCATTAACATCCATTAGTAGACTATTCAGTAGATTAATATTATCTGATACATATGGATTTTGAATAATTGGTGTAGAACAGCTATTTGAGTCTTGTTGTTGAACAGCTGATGGTTGATTATTACTTGAACTTGATTCAGCCACCACTGAACCAACAGCCATCGATGTATCCTCTTCTTCAATAGGTACTGATTCTTCAATTGTGTGATTATCTCTACTATTTTGATTCTGATTATTATTGGTCGATGATTCATTAGCGATTTGTGGTTGATTACTCATTTCAATACTATTTGCATTATTAGTTGACTGCTGTTGACCATTTGCACTTAAAGTCAATGTTTTATTTTTCTTTTGATTAAATACCATTTGGTTGGATGGATGATGTATAGCACGTGAAAGTGTTTCCAATGGCTTAAGAACAGTGTTTACAGTTACCGCCATATGTGGTGAACTTAGATCTAATGAATGTGAAATTCGAGCTAGATCGATAAAGAGACCTTTACGAAATATGATACTATTTAGATTGGATGATAAGTTACGTAGATTGTGTAGACTTTGATTGGCAGCCGTTGTTGTTCCATTTTGTATTAGTGGATAACTTTCAATCATCGTATTTATAATACCTGTTAAGGCTTGAATTCGAAGATGCTTTTCATTTGATTCACTTAAGCTCAATGCTCTCAATAAGGCCGCCTTCACTTCGCCAATCAACTGAACTTGAGCATCTTGACAGTGTGCTGAATTGGCTATTGCAACAACTAATAATCTAGCTAGTGCTGGACTATCTCGATCACCTATAAATTGATTGTTTGGTAAAAGATTATCCAAAATGAATGCTAAAGCACTACAATCTTCGGTCACATATTCAGATTGACCGACGGTAAATTGATGATCTGTAATTAATTTAGCAACTACATTGTATGATCTAACTAGTTCAGCTAGAATTCTCATTATAACTGATTGTGTAAAGAGTAGATCTTCTTTTCTCCAACTTGGTGTATCTTCAAACACAGTAGATTGATGTGATTTTGACGATGATTTAGTTATTATTGGTACTTGTTGTTCATTAGTAGTGCTTGCGGTCGTCGTAGCTGTGCTTGGTTGGTGTTGTTCAGTTTGCATTTGCTCTGGTGCCTGTTCAGTAGTAGAAGAAGATTGTTGTTGAGGTGATTCATTAGTATCCATCGATTCTAGTTTAGTCTTTAGATTTTGATTGATTGTATAGATTGAATGCAGAAGATCGTCTTCAGTAACAGTTGATTTGATTGTAAGGGCATTCAATAGATCACTTATAACCTCTTTCACTGTGTCGGTAGGTACAAGAGAAGGATTTAAGCTTTTACTTGGTAATAGTCTAAGCAGTTGTGCTGCGTTCGATTGAAGTAGTCGTTGATCTTCGTCTTCTTTTTTCGTTACAATACTATTAAATTGAATTCGAAAGATGTTTTTAGCTATTTCACTAAACATTTCACTATTTCTACATGCTGCTGGATGAAATGTTCTTAGTTGATAATGCATCTCTTTGTAATTACCGCCGGAAGTTGCCCACAATGATCGTAAAACTTTTTCCATTGTTTGTTTGAGTGTCTGTGGATCTTCGAACACATGTCTTATAATCAAAGTTGCTAATGAGATGAATTCGGTAAATTCAGATTGTTGTGTTATTTTGAGTACACTTTTGATGCCACCAAGCTCAGCGAATGTTCTAGCCATCTCATAATCTCTAGTAATACGTAAGATAAGTCGCATTACAGCTTGAAGTGCTTCAACATCTACAGGTATGCTTAGAAAACTAACACAAGCTCTTATTAAACTTAAATTCTGTTCAGAATCAAGCTCTTTGACCACTTTGAATTTATCGATTGATTTCTGTGTAGCCGATGGAGGTAATATGGCTAAAGGAATGTTCGAAGTAGTAGAATCTTCAGCTAGATCCATTGGAGAATCATTATCTGTTTGTTGTTTTTGAGTCAATGATGAATCTTGACCTGTAGATGATGTTGGTGTGTTAGTCATATTTACAAACATAATTGGACGATAGGTTACAGTTTCTTCATTCATTTGTAACATAATTGGAAATTGTACACAATATTTACGTCTTCCAACGAAAAATCTAACCAAATTTTCACCATTCACGTATGCATCGTCGATTGTCTTATTGTTACTCTGAGTGTATGGTGTCCATTTTCCATTACGATCATCGAAATATTTCCATTGTCTTTTCTGCATTGCGAGTAGAGGTGCTTTACGTTTAGATGAGATTGCAGCTTTATCATAAAGATCAATTAAAAGAATCACTGGTGCTAACCATTTCGGTGTTAAGATCTTGTTATTGGTTGTTGAACTACTTGTGTATTTAGGTTTCAAGCATAGAAGAATATCCTGTGCGGCTTCTAGCAATTGAATTAAGCAACTTATTAAATTACTCTCTTCAATATATTGAGCGCATTCGTTCTTTTTCTCTTCGAACAACAATGAGAACAAATGAATTCTAGATGCTGCTTTCGCTGCCTCCGGTATTTGGCTCATCTGTGCTGCCCATTCAGTCAATGATTTACGATCCGAACTAGTTAACGGTTTTGAACATTCAAGTAACTTATTTACACAGTTAAATATTTCATCAATTAATTGTTGAAGCATCTTCTTAACCCATTGTTCACCATTACGCTGAGAGACAGCTAATAAAATATCACATACACGATGAACTGTCTGCGGTAGAGTGTCTAACAATCTTAAACAACCACTTAAAAGACTATTCGTTAAGCTGTCCATCAATTCTTTGGATAACGGTTCATAGTTTTCTTGTGCACTTGTTTGTGGTTGTTGACTACTACTATTGTTACTTTGTTCTTTAGTGCTACTTGTTGATGGATCCTTAATCTCTACAAGTTGTTGATCGTTTGAGAGTATTGGTACACTAGTAGTTGATTCATTTAATGTTACACCTTGATTGCTGACTTCTTGTGGTTGAGTGGATATTGTTTCAACACTAGTTGCAGTAGATTGTTGATTATTATCACCAGATTGGCCTTGTTGTTGTTGATCAGTAGGATTAGTGGTTGATGCTCCTGCTTCATTAAGTGACATTTCAATAGCTCTTAACATTTGATCGTCTTCACTCATCTCCCAATCTTGATTTTGATGTGTTAATAAATAATCAGTTGCCTGTTCTAGAGTACTTGTATGTAGAAATGCTTCGATTGCAGCTTCACGATTAAAGCCCATATCGACAAGTTGTTGAATTTGTGTCCTATTATATTCATTCTCTTCAATCGATGCACGATCACGATGATGTGCTCTAATTGCACCACTACGTACTAGGCCACCACTAGAACTTGATCTTGCTGCTGGAAATTGTTGATTACGTGCCAATGCTGAACTATCAGCAGCAGCTGGATTAGCGATTAAATTTAAATTACCTAAACCTACATTTCTACTTTCTAAACTCTTGGCATCATTTTGATCTTTGGCCAATTTGTTTTGAATGATCGTCTCACCACGCAATAGATGACATAGTATTACGAGTGTCGTCTCAGAAATATGCTCACCATACACTTTAAGAGGTTTTCGATTCCACAGATGCATAATACAATCAAAGGTCTTCTTGTGAATTTGTTGTAGATATTTAATTGGATCAAATGGTGGTTGGCCTTGTTTAGAAGATGAGGCCGTTTGATCATTTGTTAATGAATTTATATTTTCAAGTACCATTTTTGGATTCACCATTTTCTCGAGCAACATTAACCATGAGTCTAAAAATTCATCAGCACCTTCTGGTAGATTTGGATGCTCTAGACCTTCTTCAATTGGTACTTTACCGCCCTGTGTTAGAGCCCATCTGAATGTTTCGAAGAATGCATCTTGACCACCACATTGAACGAAACTTTGTAACATGAGATTATAAGGAAATTTACGTTCATCGAAAAGAAGCGGTGATGCAAAGCCAACACAACAGACGTAGAATGTTAATCTAAACTTAGGAGTCGGTGAGATTGGTGGTACCCAACTTAAAGCATTGCAAATTAATTTAGTTAAACTATTTGCAACTCCTGTTACTGACGGATTCATGATTTGAGCTGAAGAGATGCCAGAATGATTACGACGATGTCTCAGCGGTGAATTCACACTTAGTTTAACGAGATGATTAAATAATTCAGCTAAAGCTCTACCTAATCTTGAAGCACTGGTTAGTAATGCTTTGATTTGCTTTGTTTCTGGTGATAATTTATTCGATTTTATTTTTGATCTGTAATTACTTAGAATTGCTTGTGCTACTTCAACTTGTGTTTTGGTCTTCTCTACGGCCTCTTCTACATTAAATTGAGTAGATTCATCGATATCCATTTGTTGCTGTTGTTGTGGATCAGAAGAAGTTGTAGCTGGAATAGTTGATTGTGAAGTTTGTTGTTGATTATTATCTGAACTTGCTTTTCTCAGTTCAGCACTTGTATTCTCCTCACTTGTTGAGCTACTTGTCGCCGCGGTTACAGTTGTTGTGATATTAGCATTATTAATATCTTTTGATAGAGCAGCTAAACGTTCTAATTGTGCTTGACCAAATTTGGAATAACCAGCACTAGTTTCTGAACAGAATGCTAGCAATATAGTACTTTCCCAAACTAATGATGTGTACAATTGACCAAGTTCTTTCAAAACATTTTGGCCTAATTCAGATCCCCAATGTGTTATACAAATATTACGTACTTCGTTGTGTGAGCTACGAGACAGTATGATGAACATTGCGATGTAAGCATGTGCTGCACTTAAATTGTGCAGAAGAGGCGTTAATGCGGCTGATTGAAGTGGATCACAACCATTTAGATTTTGACAAAGTTCACTGGCTTTCACTAGTTCTTCTAGTAGAACCGAACCACCTGGTTGTTCAAGTGGAATATGAAGAGGTTTCAATTTGTCTAGAACTTTCTGTAGGCATGTGAGACCTTGATTAAGAACTTCTTTTTCTTGAGATAAACTTAAAACTGATTTGCATACGTTTCCCAACGAAAAACAAGCTTGTGATAGTGGAAAGTCGATAGGTAGATTAGGCAATTGGTGAATCATAAGTAGTGGTTCAAGACCGTTTTGAGCAACAAATTCTCTACAATGATCTTCTGTGTTGTTGTTTGATAGAATGGCGTCTAAAAATTTCATTACATGTAAAATGTAATCAACTAAAGGTACAACCTGTTGTTTACTGTTGTTCGAATTGCCACTGTTGTTGATTAAATTACTATTTATACCACTATTAACTAAGATTGTTGCTTGATGATTGCTCTGTTCGAGCTGATTATTAGTTGTATTATTACTATTACTATTTTGATTGGTTAGATTATCTACATTGGATGATGAAGTACCGCCTACAATATCTGCATTTGCTTGACCAGACACAGTACCAACTACAGCGTTATTGGCTGGATTTGTATCTTCTTCCTCTTCTTCATCATCACCTGAACTATTAGCATCAGCTTGAACGACATTTGCTGGTCTAGAGCTGGCCGATTGACGAGTTTGGTTTGTTGGATCGGACGGTTGTAGAGCGTTGCTTGTTTTGAATGGTAATTTTGATGAGCAAATCGTATCTGGATCACTACCTAGCTTACATAATTCTTTGAGAAGATTTATAATAGCTGCTATTGCACTTTGCTTTAGGCTTGGCAAATGCCTCATCAATTCGTCCATTGAAACACCTAGATTTATTGACGTATCACCCATTGGATCGGTGGATCTGCGTCTTCGCATTGCTGGTAGATATTCAGGTGATAGAAGAACTTTAAAGATCTTATCAAATGGTTTAAAGGATTTAAATGATTCTAGACCACGACTATTTAAACAAAGTGCACTAAATACGTTGGGCAGTGATGCAAGTACCTCTTTAGTGGCTGGTATATCTTTGGTTAATAAAGCATGCAGAATTACATCCGTCAGACCGTTCTCTTGTAATGAAGACAAAAGTGATGGCTCTTGAAATACGTAGACAGTGACCACATCGGTTGCTAGCATGAACAATGATGGACCATAATATTCAGCATTACTGATAATGTGTTTTAAAGATTTAGGTAATGAACCGTCCATTAGATGTCTTATACTATCGGAGAATGCTGCATCTTGAATTGCTTTCTTAAGAAAATTTAGAATTGATTTTAAAACCGCAGCTCTTTGAGGATAGCATTGAAGTTCTTTATTATTAGATGCTAGCTGCTGTTGTTTTTGTAGATACTGAATTTGCTTTTGATCAGCTAAGATTTGTTCTTCAGTGGGTAGTCGATTAGTATTACTACTAGAAGAAGTAGCAGCACTTTCGTTGATTTCAGTATCCACTTCCATTGATGTATGTTGTTCATCTAAATCACTCAAGATAAGGTCTTGTGAATCACGACGCTTAGATTTGATCTCAATTTCAAACGGTTGATCTTTTCTACACATGTCTACGTCATATTCAAGACGATCAATGAACACATTCAGATCTGCATGAGTATGAAATGCGGCCATCTCTAGATTGGTGATTAAATCGATTACACGTACAGCACGAGTGACAAATGTAATATGATCAGAATCAGTACCCTTCCAACTGATTACTTTGAGCAATGAATCAATCATACCACAGCTAACCAGTGCTTCACCTCCACTTTCATAGTTCGCAAGATGATAGAGAAACGAAAAGAGAGCGGTGGCGAATTGTAGTGTATACTGTTGTGTGTTGTTATCTATTAAAGCTTGTATACAACTTCGAACCAAACTAGGTAAAAAACCATGATACGATGATGCACCAGTTATATCAATTATACTATTTAATTTGGTTGTATGGTCTAGATGAATGATAGATGTTAGTGTACGAATTGCAGCAGCTTTGATCTCTAGTAATTTGTTATCCTTCAACTCAAGCACTTCGACTAGTTCTTCGATAAAACCGTTGTAGAGAACGTTAAAGTTTTCTTGCATAGTCATCGCATTTGAATAGACAATTATAGATAGAGCTTGAAGGCGTGCTTGTACACATTGAAGACGTTTACGATAATTTGAAAAGTAATGAGCTAATCTAAGATGAGTAAATAGAAGCATTTGTTTTTCTTTCGGCACATTATAAGTAGCGATAAGCTCTTCCATTAGTTCAGCTAAGGTGCGATCTGTGATCTGGTCTACATTATCAATGTGAATTGTATTTAGAATACTTGCTGAGGACGCTTTACTTGTGCTCTTGTTCGTTGATGCACTACTTAGAAGAGTCTGATGTAGATCTTTTATCGATTGTGTTGCGGTTTCATCATTATAGAATTCAAAATGTAATGTTGTTGCACTAGGTGGATAGAAGGATCGTTCTAGATCTTGACAACATTCTGCTAAACCAAAACCATTCTCTTTACCACCCCAACTGTCAGCTAGATGATTTAAACGCGATAGTAAGCTCAATTTTTTCTCTGGATTTAATCTTGAGATGAAGTTTGATCGTTTACTAAATACATAGAGTAGATTGAGAATTGCAAGCACAATTTGCATATCACTTGAAGCAAGTAGAGTCGTTAGATGCTCCATTGAACTATAGACATGCTTAGAGAAACTATGCTCGATCAGCAATGAAGTGAAGACGATGATGTTGATTAGAAGATTTTTATCTTTCTCATTTTCAGGTAGATCACATGGTAGAGTCCATTGTCCTTCTTTATCTTTATGTACACATCGTTCCATAATTGAATCAAAGTAATCGAGCACATCGATCCAATGATACAATTCACATTTTCCATAATTCCAGGACTTTAAGTTTCCCAAAGATTCAACTAATTCGTCTTCATTACATGATTTGAGATGTTCAATTAATTGCTTACAATCACTAGGCACTTCGGATAGACTTTTCTTTAATTTGGTCTTGTCAATCTTCATTTTAATTGTGTTGTATCAATTGTGATGTGTGAATGAAAGGCCTTTCTTTTGATAGGCAAAATAGTAAATATACGATTTTGAAACGTATATTTTACTATTTACTAGCAATTTGATGAAAGACGATTCTGTAGTGGCGATGTTATGGATGAAAGAAAAAGAACACACTTCTTAATATAAATGAAGATTAAATCGGATAAAATTGACTAATTTTTGTTTATAATCAAAATAATCAACTAAAGATGATAATAATGATGTTGTGTGATGGGATGAAGGAGGTAAAAATCTACAATTTATACAAGGGGGAGAGATGATGAGTGGCTAATTGTTGTAATTTTTTTTTAATTATAAATAAGCTGATTTTTCAAATGAAGATAGAATACAGAAGAACACTAAATTCTAATCAAAAGTAAGATGTTGTTGAGAGAGAGAGGGGGAGAGTTACTTTGCTAGTATTCTTATAAATTTGTTTGTACACGAAATTCTATACAAATGAATAATCACAAATCGAAAAAAAAAGAAATTACAAGAAAAGGTGCTAATTCTACTAAATAACGGTCGATTGGTGAGCTGTGAAGAAGATCAGTTGACGATGAAGAGAACAAATTTACAATTAAAAATAGAAAAAAAACAAATTCTCTTTTCTTCTTCTTCGTTAGTTTCTAAATCCGATTTCTTAACGAAACAAAAAAATGAGTTCTTTTTAGGCAAAT
>Ga0214502_1000017_pt1 | contig 15705 bp, 41 predicted proteins | sample G5R2MT_8_FD_206151 | JGI IMG/M metagenome (GOLD analysis project Ga0214502, IMG submission 206151) | Metatranscriptome of phyllosphere microbial comminities from switchgrass, GLBRC, Michigan, United States - G5R1_NF_12SEP2016_LR2... | ecosystem: Host-associated > Plants > Phyllosphere >... | reverse complement strand
CGGATAATAAGCTGACTGCTAATAAATCTTCTAAAAGCCTTCTAGGTGCAGTTGACAACTCAGTCAAAATATGTGAAGAAGGAATCAAGGAGAAAATATATGTACGGAATGCCTTATAAGCTTGTTGGTAATGCTCTTGCATACGCTGTAACCCATCATGCAGGTCAGTTTCGCAAGAACAATGTAACGCCTTATATCGTTCATCCTATTGGCGTTGCTGATATCGTATATAAGAACGGTGAAGGTGCATTTCTTCCAGCAGATCTGGAGATTATGATTCTTGCAGCTCTGTTTCATGACATTCTTGAAGATTGTACTGATGAAGAGACTTCAAAAGCAGATCTTGAACATGAAATGCGCAAGCGATGGGGTGATGAAGTTGTGGAGGTCGTTATCGGTCTTACCAACACGTCGAAGCAGGATCAGCCTGAACTCAATCGAGCACAGCGTAAAGCGGCTGATGCAGCACGGCTTGCTAATGAATCTCTTGCAGTTCAATTCGTTAAGCTTGCAGACATCCTCTACAACGTGAATGACCTTGACAGCTTCACTCCTGGTTTTGCTCGCAAGTTTCTTAACGAAAAGCGTACGCAGGTTGAGGTAATGACTGCTAACTGGGTTGAAGATAACGACGATATTGCACCTATTGAAGCATGGAACCTTCGTGAGAAGTGCTTGAAAGCAATTGAACGTCAGTTGGAGGCACTTCGTTGATGACTAAAGCTAGAGAAGCACTTGAACAGTTTCGAGAAGTAGCACCTATAATCATGGAGTTGTTGCTTGATATTAATGGTCGTGAATCAATTCTTCTTTGTGGTAGAATTCATGACATTGATAGAAATGCACGAATTGCATTAGCGGAGATGGATGATGACTAAAGGTTTAGAACGATTGGTGAATGAATATAGATCAACGATGGATGCTGATGTTGTTCATAGTTGGGCACGTGACCTTGTCAATTACCTAAAGGATAATGGTTATGTACGTCGAGAAGCTACAATGAGTAGAGGATCAATTCCTTATTCATATCGTGGTGAAGGAAACAATGACCTTGGCTAAGCATAAATCAAAACCTAAACAGACATTTCCTGATTTGTCTAATATGACTGTTCAGGAAAAGACTCAACTTCTCATTGACTTGATTAAAGAGCGAGGAAGTAGTGCATCTGTAGGTGTTGGTCAATGATGTTCGATAAAAGGGTTACTGATGGTCCTCACTTTGGCTTCACAGGTACTCAAGCTGAGTTACCAACGATTCAGAAGCTGACTTTATGGAACCTTCTTTGGGAATTCTATGACAGCGGTTTTCGTACGATGCATAATGGTGATTGTACAGGTGCTGATTATACTGCAGGAGTGATGTGGGATCAGATGGATGAAGGTTGGATTTATCTACATCCACCAATCATTCAGGCTAAGCGTGCATTCCTTGTATGTGACGCATCTGAACCTCCTAAGGATTATCTTGTACGCAATCGAGATATCGTCGATGCATCCGTTGAACTGATTGCATGTCCTCAGTATATGCATGAACAGCAACGATCAGGTACGTGGTCGACGGTTCGATATGCAGCAAAGAAGCTGTTGCCAATCAACATTGTATGGCCTAACGGTCAGGCTCAATTATTTAATAAGGAATCAGGTTATGCGTTTCCACAAGGGTGATATTATTTCAGGTGCTACCGAAGCATATCACACAGGGGCTCCACATGATGAGACCAATTGGTCTGGTGCAGAAGTAACTGGTGTCATTCCTGATACGGCTCTTCTGTTTCCAGGTTATATTGATGTTATATCTCAAAATGGTACACGAGGACTGTTTAAGGAATCGGAGCTGTACAAGTGAAGAAGCAAACACTAGCAGAGTACTTTGATCAGCATCGTACTCTGCTAACTTTGTATGGTGCGTACTGGGGTGTTGATGACCAGTATGACCAACTTGCAGAAACTGTACGAGTTGGTACAGATGAAGACATTCGTGTAGCTGCTAGACGTATGCAGCTAGAGGTTCCTGACATTCGCAATGCAAAGACATCAGGATATTACATCTTAGGGAAAATTGGCTGGTCTAATGTATAAATAATGGATGATTCATTTATACATTAAAAAACATAATATTACTGGTTTAAGATATTTTGGTAGAACATACCAGAATCCGTTTGTGTATAAAGGCTCCGGCAAGAAATGGAAAGCGCATCTTAAAGCACATGGAAACAATATTAGTACAACTCACGTATGGTCGTATGTAGATATTAATGAAGCAATAGTACATGCGTTAAAATTTTCAATTGACAATGATATTGTTAATAGTAACGAATGGGCTAACTTAGCTATAGAAAATGTTGTAGATGGAAATCATAAAGGGTTTAAACTATCTCCAGAATCTATAGCATTACGAACCAATACACGAAAGATAAATGCTAAACCTTGTGTTTTAAAAGGTCGACCAGCTCATCCTAACACTGTTGCAAATCTCAAATTAGTTAATACAGGTCGTAAACTAAGTTCAGATGTCCTTGCTAAACGACTAGAAAGTCGCCGACGAAATGGTGTAAAATCTTTAAAAGGTATTCCTAGATCTGATGAAGTAAAACTAAAAATTAGCACATCAAAATTAGGACATACTCATTCTAATGAAACGTTAGAAAAATTAAAAGCAGGACAGCAACGTAGGAGATTAAGAGAAAATGGAAACTATGAATAACAATAACTCCGTTGTGCTGACCGATGCGCGGGCGCTTTTACAAAGCATTGCAGACAACCCCCGGACGCTCAACGATGTTCGTGTGGCCATCAACGCCGTGCTTTCCACCCCGCCCGCGAGCGACTCCCACAAATGCAATTGAGAGGATGAATTATGGAAGATAATAAACTTTATACAGCACTTGCTCAGATTGTTGAATTAGGAACGTGTGCTCATAGTAAAACACCAAAGTATATGCTGTTTGATCAAGCATGGGATATTGCTGAAAAGGCAATTTCTAGTAAGCCATCATACGAGAATATGCTGTTCGATCTCCTTGAAACATTGAAGATTCGATATCCTGAAATCGCAGGTGCTTTTGCACGTGGTACAGGCGGTGTCGAACTTCCATATATCCTAGAGGTGCTACGTGAAGCAAAGTGAATTCGATGAACTTCTAAAGACAGCTAAAGGTCCTACAGAAAGAGAAGTATCAGATCGTCGTGTTGCTCAACGTATGTTGCAGCGTATGCTTGATCGTGGTGAAGCAACGATTGTAGGAGGTCCTTTGTGGCCGCCGACGCTTGTCAATCCAGATCCAGAAGATCCGTACGAAAATATGGATGAAAAGTATCGATATTATCAAGGTCCTGTATGGGGATGGTTCTCGCTAACATATGCTAGCTATGCTGTTCTTCCTCGTGCAGTTATCTGCGAGATGCCTATCGAGTGGCAGAAGAAATTCGTTGCATTGATGGATGAAGTGTCGGACACTCTTGAATGGGATGAGCCTAACAGCTATACTGTTCAAATTCGAGACAAGAAAGGACGTTTTACGTACGATCCTTTATGTTCATACAAATATCCTCCTGCTAATGCTGTGAGGAAGAAAGGAAATCCAAGTGATCTTTAACTGTAATTGTCATCGCATATGGAATGTTCTTAAAGGTATTTTGTTTTATGGATTTGTTTCTGCTTGGCTTGGAATTGTGTCCTATGGACTAGGTGAAAACGTTTCTGCATACCTGCAACTTGCAACAATTGCATCGCCTTTGTTTGCAGCATTAAAGATTCTGCTAGTAGGATTTATTACATTCGTCGCAGGAATAGTTATTCTTCTTGGCACAATTGCAGCACTTGCACATGGTGTTGACTGGCTGATGAGAATGTATCGTCTAAAGATTGACCCTGCACATGACTGGAAGAAGGTGTATGTGATCTTTCCACGTACCGTATACAACAATGACATCACTGAGTATCGGTGTGCAATGTTCGCTCATGTATGGCGTCGTCGTATAGTTGATGGTCACTATGCTCGAACATCATATCGTTATGAGGATCCTACTGTTGAAATTGTTGACTAAAGCAGATTATCCAGAAGGATCAATGTATGCATCAGGTGTTTCACGAGGCAAATGGAAGTGGAAACCTGTTGATCAAGCATATATTGATCGTATAAACAAGACAATTCAAGCTACTAACGATCATTTTACAAAGAAGCCTGAGCCTGTTAAGAAAGGAAAGAACAAATGAATCTTACCACTACTGATATGAATGTTGCTGCGGAGCTATGGAGTGAAGCGCTCGTTCCTAATGATGGTCAAGCTACGCTAATGGAGCTTGCTCTCAATCAGGCGCTTGTCATCATCCATGGTCCTAATTCAGAAGATACTCCATATTCACTCGAAGACGTGTTTGATGTTGATGTCGATACGTTGTTCGACGAGAACTGGGGGTTGAACTTCAATCGTGCATATGATCGCGATGACAAGCTCAACTGGATTGTTGCATGCAGTGTCATTCCTGATGCAAGTGAGCTACCAGCCGTTAAGAACTCAGTGTCTGCTAAGTCACGATCATTTCGCGGTGCAGCATATGCTACATTGATCTATGCAGCGCTTCTATTTCAGTCAATGGGTGAGCCAAATGCGATCGCCGCTTGAAATCTATGCAACTAATCGTTCTATTCTTGAACAGTATCTATCTGATTGGAATCTAGAACGATCATTTGTTGCAATGGATCTAGCATATGAAGATAAGGATCCAAAGAAGCTAGTGCGAATTGCTAATCAAGCTTGGTTTGCATTACCAGATTGTCGAGCTATTCGTACACATGGATTCTTTCCACTATGTGATATTGCTGAATGTATGTTCGATGATGATCGTGAGGATGAAGAATGAAGTACTATCACCGAATTATTTCAGGATCAAACGCAGCGATATTAGCTGCTGATCTTGACGATGCATCTGAAAATGGCTGGGAAGTTGTTAGTTTAACCTGTGATGATGTCAAATACTATGCATTAGTTCGTCAATCACGAGAAGAAAGTGTATCTGAATGATCAAATATGACTATAAAGTGTTCACTGGTGATGCTGCTTATATTGGGGAATCCATTGAAAGTTATGGTAAGAAAGGATATAAGCTATTATCGCTACAGTTAGCTGTTGCTGGTAATGGTAGTACCATGTCACATACTAAAATGATTGCTGTAATGGAACGTCTTGGTAATTCTTATCTATCTAAACCAGATGGAGAGATTACAGAATGACCAAGTATGAATATTATACTGCGTCAATAGATGTAGAAGAACTTAATAACACATTAAATAAGTTAGGTGCTGAGGGATGGAAACTACAAGGTATTTGGCGACTTACTAATCGATTTGAAAAACCAATTGAAGCTGTTCTAATGCGTCCATTACCTGATCCTAAGCCAGAATCTGATACTCAAATTACTGAGTAATTATGTTAATGGTGCATTGGGATCGAATGCATAGCCAATCTTTCGTAGTTTCTTACCATTCCAGAACACTGATCCAGTTGTCCATTTGATTTGATCACCTATCTTTGGACGCTGATTAACATCAGCTATAAACTCAATGTAAACAGCATAACGAGGATCACTGCTATCAGTGAGGACTTGAAGTGCTGTTTTATTTGTATTTGGAACAGACACCTGATCGCATGCTGTTACGTTTCCTTGACCGCTCATAAAAAATCTCCTGCTTGTGTATTTAGCGGTTGACAGCTCGTTGGTTGCAGCCTATAAGGAAGCATCAGAAGGAGATTTCAGATGACCGATTTCGATCTTGATGACTCACTCGACGATTTCTTTGGCGATTTTGGCCTCCAGGTTGAGACGAACGCAGCTCCTAAGGCTGCTGATCTTCCGCTTGTTAGCAAGGCAATCGCTCCAATGTACAGCGAGAAGTGCCCTGGTTGTCGTGGTACTGGTCGTTTCACCAGCTATTCTGGTCGTGTGACTGGTTCGTGCTTTAAGTGCAAAGGCACTGGTACGCTTGTTTTCAAGATGAGCCCTGAGAAGCGTCAGGCTGGTCGTCAGTATGCTGCTAACCGTAAGGAAAAGCAGATGGCTGAGGTTCGTTCATCTGTTGATACATTCGCAGCTCAGTATCCTGCTGAAATGCAGTGGCTGCAGGCAAACAGTGCCAACACGTTTGCACATTCGCTCAGTGAGCAGCTCAACAAGAAGGGCACTCTCAGTGAAAAGCAGGTTGCTGCTATCACGAGTGCAATTGCACGTGATGCTGATCGCAAGGTAAAGTTTGCTGCTGAAAAGGCAGCTCGTGAAGAAGCTGCTCCTGTCGTTTCGATTGAAGCGATCGAGCAGTCGTTCAATCATGCACGTGAAAAGGGAATCAAGCGTCCTAAGCTTCGTCTTGATACGTTCAAGTTCTCACTTGCACCTGAAACTGGTCGCAATGCTGGTTCGATCTACGTTGTTGACAAGGATGCTGATCAGTACCTCGGTCGTGTGACGAACGGCAAGTTCTTTCGTGTTCGTGAGTGCAATGACCAGCAGGAAGCTCGCATCCTTGAGGTGTGTGCTGATCCTAAGGCTGCTGCAGTTGCATACGGCAAGCGTTATGGTTCGTGCTCGTGCTGTGGTCGTGAACTGACGAATGGTGCATCGATTGATCTGGGCATCGGCCCGATCTGCGCAGAAAAGTATGGGTGGTGATATGACACTTCGTCGAAATGATATTTGTTATTATGATTATCAAGATGGTGGTCCTTGGAATCCTTACGGGCGAATTTGGAAGGTAGAAGGTAATATCTTCTACATGATTAATGGTAAAGGCGAATTGTATCGTACTTACGCGCATAAGTTAGTTCCTGTTAAAGACTATCAAGGTAGATGGATCTGGCGTACAGATCAGAAAACAGGTAACTATTATGCTAGATGGCATAGAATGCCTTCACTTCGTAAATTGAAGCAAACCGGTTGGTTTCCTCATTATTATCGTACAGGAACATTTTGGAGAGACGATGTTGAAACGAACAATGAGTGAGCCGCAAGCTCTTCTGCCAGGTCAACCTAATCCATGTGAGTTGAAAGACAAATGTGGATGGGATGGTAAGAGTGTAGGATGTACACGAGCAGGATGTTTCGGTCCTGCAATCTTTAGATTGGAAGGAAAAGTAGGATGATTGAAGAGACTAACGATCAGCGTCAAGCCAATATGATCATTCGAATAACGGAAGCTTTGATGGGTAATCCGTTCCTAACATTCAAAGAGAAATGTGAGCTGCTTGCTGACTTCGTAGACAAGATTGGACAACAGCAATGAAAGCAATTGTTAATAACAGCGGTGATCTGTGGGCAGATGAAGATCGTCGTCACTTCATTGGCAAGACAGTAACAGTTAGTGCAGTTCTTGGTGTCAATTTGTATCGTGTATGGTATGAAGAAGGTTCTACCATCTATGCAGATAACTTTGACAAACACAATCTTAACTTTATTCCTCTTGACATCTCTACACTCGAGCATGTACGAGAATATATTCAATATGCACATAATCGAGCAGAGCGTGATTGGCGTAATGAGCATGCGCAAGCTGCTGTACAGCAAGTTGCAGATGAGCTTCTTCAATTAATTGATTATGATCTTGACAAAAAAGGATTTGCATTTACATGAACACTCAATATGCAATTAGGAACTTCACTACCAACCAATGGGTAGGTGGTGATGGTTCATGGGAATCCGCTACATTCTATACTGCAAAGGCTCCTGCAACATCTGCAATTAACTTTGAGAAGGGATTACAGAAGTATAAGCCGTGGAGAATCTCAACAGATGATCTTCGTGTTGTTCCTGTCAGCATTCCAGAGCCACAGCTATGATGTATGAATATAAGCAAACTAAATCACCTGCAAGCTTGGTATATGATTTAGCAAATGTAAATGCTAAAGAAGGATACGAAGTATTAGCAGTGTGGCCAACTCATGATGCATACTATGTCTGGGTACTGTTACGCAAACCTATTGAACAAGACTTACAGGAGATCACAGAATGAGCTTACCATATCCTCTTGCATCAATTGTAATGATTCCTAATGTACCAGATCGAAAGTATCTTATTGAAAGTATTTCACCTGGTCCTCTATATGCTATTTCAGGTCATTCAATTCTTAATTCACGAGGATTCGGAAGTGCTTGGCATGAGCAGGATGCACTTGAGCTAGTTAGTCAGCCTACAGAAGATTCTTGGAAAATGTGGGAAGACATTCAAGATGACTCTAGTCCTGAATTCAAATATGGTGATCCTGATTGGAACGATGATAATGATTAAGATCTTTGACCATGACGGTAATACAGATCAGTGGGAAGAGATTCCTGCTGATAAACTAGAATCTGTATTAGCTGATCGATTTGATACATCATATTGGTATGATAAAGACAATTCATTCGACCACTACATTGAGGTATGGAACAGCGAGACAAATGAGATCGTTGTTCATCATGCATCTCATGGAAGCTGGTTGTATAATGATGATCCAGAAGGTCCATACACGTCACGTGATTATGGTTCGCTTGCAGATTATGCACGTAGCGATCGCTTTCGTCCTACTAAGCTAAATCCAACAAAAGATTACATCATTGTATGATAAACGAGCAAGGTCATCAAATCAATCAACCTGTAATGCCATTTGGAAAGTACAAAGGTGCTTACCAAGTGGACATTGCTCGTTCTAATCCTAGATATTTCTTATGGATGTTAAACAACACAAATGCATTTCCTAGATTAGCTGATTCACGTGCTGTAGGTATAGCTGAACGACAGTATCAGTTGACAAAGCGTATCAGATACATTTATGATGAGCGATACGATGATGATGATTGGGATTTAAGTGGAGATCATGGACAATGGTAATGAATGATAAGATGCCTGATTTACATAGCAATGCTACTGGTTGGACGTGTAAATTTATTGATGGCGTATGGTGTGTTGGTATGAGAGGAAATCTTGATACCAAGCATGATGCTACACTTCATATTACTGGAGGATTTCTACAATCTGATGAGGCTGAACATTTAGCAAATTGGCTAGTAGACACTTATAATCATAAGCTAATCCAGCATTTAGCATTTAGAGCTGGTGTGTATGATGAAATTAATCAGCAAACATATGGTCACTTAATGGAAACTACAAATGAAGTATGAATATAAAGGTATTGGTAGCAATAGCTTTTCTGATTCGCTAGCTCAAGTTAATGCATTAGGAGCTCAAGGATGGAGAGTAACGGCAACATACTGTACAGTAAGTCATAATCGCTTTGTTCTTGAACGTGTTATCGAAGAGGATGTAACAGAATGAAAAATGAATACATTCATAAAAATGACTATGCTACCGCTGTAGGTGATTGGATTGTTGAAAAGGGTTCATATGGGTATACGCTCGTAAGTTGTTCATATGATACCTATCGTGCTATGGCTGTTATGCAGAAGCTATCTGAACAAACTAGTGAGATCAGAGAATGATCATTGGTCTTTCAATGCTGTTAGCTACTCCTGTGCTAGCAGTATATTGGCTTACTGGAGCTGCAGAAGATGCTGCAAGTCAAGCTAATAAACGTAAGCATTTTAGTCGTCCATCATTTTCTATGTGGGCAGACAAAGATGGTATTCACGTTAAAGAAGGACGTAACCCTGATCATGCCACTCGCTGTCAGGAATCATTAGCTGACTGGTATAAAACTAAACAACGAATGAAATGGTATCCGTGGATCTGGTTACTTGTGATGATTATAGCATTACAGACAACTACCACAGCATTTCTAATCATATGTGCAGAATGTGTTCTATTTTACATTATGTATCGTTGCATTAAACGTGTTATATGGCTGCTGCGTGTAGGTCCTAAAGGATTACGCAGGCATTTAGATGAGAAATATGGAAATGATTAAGTTTGCAATTAAGAACCAAGAAGGCAAATGGCGATCAGCTAGTTGGTCTGACTCATTTGGTGAGTGGGATGATGCTCAGCTATGGAATAATGCTAAGACAGCTAAGACTGAGATCAAACGTCAAGAGAATCGTCACCGATTTGATCATGCAAATCGTGTAGAAGGTCAGCCTGTTCCTAGGATCCATATGAATCTTAAATGTGAATTAGTTGTTGTCAATATTGCTGAGCCACAATGAGCATCCTTTGCAGAATAGGTATTCACAAATATCTAACGTCATGGTGGCCACCTTATTATGAGCCTCACTGTGAACTGCAAACTACATCATGTATGAGATGTGGACATTGGAAGAGACGTAATATGCGATAAACAACATATCACACGTTTATGCGATTTATGACGTAAGCTTGTTACTTTTCTTTCTGTTGTCTGCAGGAGTTAGCAACTGTAAATTCCAAGGAACATGAAGACCACATACAGTTTTACCTAAAAGAGGAATGTCATGATCTACATGCATTCCTTTTTCTTTTCCTTCTTTGTAGATTGCTATAATCTGTTGATGATGTTCTGCTGTAAGCCATTTAGGAGTAGCATTTAACTTTCGTGCACGTCGTTCATTAGATTTTGCAGTATAGTATGCATGATTATCAATTCGATGTTGCTTTCTGTTAAATGGAACTTCACATCCATACATTGGTCGATCTGGATCATGTCCATTACGGATTCGTTCAAACTTTAACCTACATTTCTTACAATGATAGGAACGACCATCAGCACGTGCTCGATCTATTGTGAAATCTGTAATAGGATGTGATTGATGGCATTTTGAACATGCCTTATAAATAATCATGCTGATGCTCCTCTAAGCGTTAGAATGGTTGGGACGGCAATCCGCGAACCACTTTATATTTATATGTTGACCTACAAGAATGATTTAGCTATAAGTATCTAGTCACCAGTTCGTAGTTGAAGATTTGCTTCATCGAGACTTGGATAGATAGGCTAGCAAGACGTGGGTTCGACTCCCACTACCTCCACCATAAGTTGTTTGAGATGACAATTTATGTAGGGGGGTAAACTGGGCTCGATTGCTTTCATTAAGGATCTTGGAAGAACTAAAGACACGTTAAATGCAACGGTAATCGCAAACGACAACACTCCTTATGCACGAGCAATCGCTGCTTAATTGACTGAGTCTGCAGTATGGCTCCACTGTATCACCCAACGGGCCACTAGATAAGAAAAGAGCGTGACATTTTGATAGTGCCACGCTCTTTTTATTTCTTACTTAATCTTTAGTGCCTTGAGGATCTTTGTTGCAAGACCTTCTACTTCACCCTTTAGATCATTGTATACTGCTTGTACAAATTCAACAGCAAAGTCCTTAGTTGCTTCTACACCAGTCTTGGTAAGAAGGATTGGAAGAATCTCTTCTGCTACTGCTTCAAGCTTCTCAATACCCTTCTTGTCTGAACTTTGTAGAGCAGCAATAGCAGCAACTACATGATCCTTTACTTCTGTTTGCTTTAGTGCAGCAATTGCCTTGTTAACTTCTGTTAGTACTGCTACTTCTGCAAGAGTAATTACATCCTTATTTGTGAATGTAAATCCTGCAATCTTGATCTTAAAACCCATTTGATTCTCCTTTGTTGCTCTCTTGTATTTAGAGAACAAATCAGCTATATTGCTATTTCGATAAGTATTTAAAATAGCACAATGTCAATGAAAGGCATGTGAGCTTGAGTGACAAGCAAATGAAACCGGTGTGAAGGTATTCGCCTTTGTGTCGGTTTTTTCTGTTTCCGCAACCCCTAAGGATTATGAAGTTACCAATTATTGCAGGAATTCTACTTGCAGCGTTTCCAGTACCAGCAGAAGCTAAAACTGAATTAGACTGCTTAACTCGTATTATTGATCATGAAGCACGTGGAGAGCCTGAGAAAGGTAAGGAAGCTGTTGCATATGTAGTGATTAATCGAACCCAATCTCCTAAATTTGCTTCTACGATATGTGGAGTAGCAACTGAGAAGGGACAGTTTAGCAACTTTACACTAAACAAAAAGATACCACCAAAGCTTTATGAGAACTCAAAAGCTGTTGCCTCAAATGTCACAATAAAGTACAATCAGAAAATTGATCCGACAAATGGTGCATTATACTTCGCTAGAAAAGCGTGGTCGTACAAGATACGTAGCATCATTAAGATCGGAGCTCACTCATTTTGGAAATGATAACGTAGGATTGACCATTGCTAAAGCGTAACGAAATTAGAAAACTTGTAGACGTGACAGCATTCTTCGATGAAATCAATAGAATGGTTGTTACATATGACTGTACATACCTAGATGCATTAGAAGAATACTCAAGAATACATGATGTATCTCTTGATTTCGTTGCTAATATTGTTAAGACACATAAAGGTAAAGTTAAAACAAATCTAACTGAGCAGTGTCGTACTCTTAATCTTGTGAGTGAGTAATGGATTCATTTGACGTCTACAAAGAATTCATGGCTCTTCGCAATCACTTCACTAAACCTTCTTACGATTACCACAAGTATAATGGTAAGACAAATGCTACATATAGTGCATTTAGTAAACGTAAGGATAAGTTTATGTTTGACAAGCTAGCTCGACAGTCTGAACCTCGGCTCCGTATCATTTACGCTATGGTAGAAGGGATTACATGGATTGGAGACATTGGTGGTGATAAGGGTAAAGAAGCATACATTAAACATATGAAATACAATGATGCTGTCTCGTATAACTTCAAGCAAGAACTTGGTCAGTTACCTCAGCCAATTGGAGTGTTAGTTGGAACTGATAATGGTACTCCCAAACTTGCACAAATGTACTTCCGTAACAAAGTTTGCTTGGAAACAATAGTACTGATCAACAATTTAGTTGACTTTACAAGCATCTGGAAGGATAAGATCTCTACTGACCCACTGATAGTGGAATTGATTCAGAAGATAGAGAAATATACGGCTTTTGTTCCGTATGATTCTGCTAAAATTAAGCAGATATTCGTCGATTTCTATGTAAATCGAGATAAATAAACCACTAGTATCACACTAGTTTTATTATGTAGAAGTGGTTAAGATAACCTTAGGATAACATCAGGAGAAACACATGGCAAGTTCATTTAGAGACCTCAAGAAGAGCCGCGATCAAATGTTTGAAGCGCTCAACAAACAGCTTACTGATCAAAGTAAGAAAGGTGGTGGTCGGCCAGAAGAGGATGTACGTTTTTGGTACCCTCAGACTGATAAAGCTGGTAACGGTTTTGCTATTATTCGTTTCCTTCCTGCTCCTACTGGTGAAGCAGTTCCTTACATTCGTGAGTATTCACACGGCTTCAAGGGTCCAGGTGGTTGGTACATCCAACGCTCATTGTCAACTATTGGCAAAAAGGATCCAGTTGGTGAGTACAATCGTGCTCAGTGGGCAAAGGGACAAGTAGCTAAGGATCAGGGAAATACTGCAGTACAGAAGCAGTATGAAGACGGTTGTAAGAACCGTAAGCGTAACACAGGTTACATTGCAAACATTCTAGTTGAACAGGACACTGCAAATCCTGAGAACAACGGTAAGGTATTCCTTTATCGCTATGGTCTCAAGATTCAGGGTATGATTGAAGAGAAAATGAAGCCTCAGTTCGAGGGTGAATCACCTATGAATCCATTCGATCCATGGGAAGGTGCAAGTCTAAAGCTCAAGATTACAACTAATAAGCCAGTTGGTAATCAGAAGAAAGGCTTCAAGAACTACGACAAGAGCGAATGGACTCAACCATCACCTCTTGGTTCTGATGAAGAGATCGAAAAGATCTGGAAGCAGGAGCATCCTCTACAGCCATTCATTGCAGAAGACACATTCGAATCTTATCAGAAGCTCGAAGCAATGTTCAATCGTGCAATGGGCTTTGATAAGCGTGATGCTGACAATGCAATGGAAGATGAGCAGGAAGCACCTGCAGAAGTGAAGCACAAGTCATTGGATGAAAAGTTCAGTAAGAAGGCTTCAGAACCTAAGGAAGAAGTTCCTTGGTCAACAGATGATTCATCAGACGATGATGACGATGATGATCTTGCAAAGTTCCGAGCACTAGCTCAGATGTAAAAAAGATAACCCCAGGGAGACCTGGGGTTTTTCTTTATCCTACTTTGTTAGGTGATCCAAAGTACCAATTGTATCCTACATCACTTCCTGCTCTACCTGGTAATGGTGTTGCAAGATCTGCTGATGATGCAATCTTTAGTGGCATTGGCTTGGATGATGGTGTATTAGTACCTCTTGGTGGTACTTCCTGTGATGTTCTAGTCTTACCAGCAGCTTCTTCACGAAGAGCTTTAATAGCAGTTTTGTTACCAGCTTTAGCTGCTGATACAATTGCTGCATGAGCTTTGTTCTTATCACTATTAGTCAAGATCTTTGAACGATCAGGAGCAACAGCAGTCTGCAACTTACCAGCAGGATTAGGTGCTGATTGTTTGACACTTAGAATGTCTCTACTCTCATTGTCCATTCTCTTTGCAACACTTGAGATCTGTTTAGCACTACCACCATTACGTGAGATTGCACTAACAGCATATGTTTTACGATCTTTGTAGTATTGACGAATAATATCTTCTGCAGGTGCTCGACGAACATCTACATGCTTAGCAACATTTGTTAGAATCTTCTTGATACCACCATGCTGAACTGATCCACTCCAGATCATTTCCTGCACACGGCGATCGTCAACAGGGAATCCTAACTTTGCTGCATGATTAATAGCTGGAAGGTAATGAGTCTTTGCAATGAAGTCATGTTGTGACTCTTCAAAGTTCTTATCATTCTTTGCTAGATATTTCCATTTAGCATCAAACTCTTTACCACCAATGTCCATACCAGCAAACTGTTTAGAGTATCCTGATTTCTTCAAGTATGTGTTAAGTGTTCCAGTCTTTGATGCTAACTGATACTTTCCGTATGATTTACCACCTGGATCACCTTTACCATTTGAAATAGTACCAACACCACGACCACCTGACTCATACTTCTCTGATACGAATCCAAGAGACTTACCAACACTAGAGATAGCACGACCAGCAGCACCTTTAGCTACATCGTAACCTTTACCTACTGTCTCTCCTACGTAACTTGCACCTCTCTTGATATCATCAGAATGATCGTACGCAGCCTTACCAAGAAGACCAACACCAGTAGCAATACCTAGTCCACCCAGAATTGCTGGAAGCATAGTGAGAAGTGCAGGACCAATACCTCTTGCAATCATACCAATCATTCCTGCCATTGAACTCTTTTCAGATGATTTAGTGTTCAATGATCCTTTCTCGTGTTCAGGAGCTGAACTGATTGGATGAGGAGCTTCAAGGAAGCGTTCACGATTCTTTAATTCATCTGACTTCTCGATCTCTAATTGATCTTCAATATTGTTGTCAATACGATGAAGAAGATGTACTGCAGTCTGCAGCAACTTGTCAGTAGATTCAGATGTAATCTTTGATTCTGGTTTGATTCTTACATTATCATTAGCTGCAATTGAATCATTATCATTTGCTGAGCGAGGAGTTGAAGGAGTATTAACTGGTTGATCGTTGTCATTTGCTGACACAGGACGTGGGTCGTTATCATTAGCAACTACAGCATTGTCGTTAGCTACTTTAGACAAAGCAGCACCAGCCATTCCAAAACGACTATTACCTAGAATTCTTGATGCTGCGTTAGCCATTACTTTTCTTCGCTCTTACGTCTTGCTATGTTAATATCGATGTAAACATCTCGTTCATATGGATACATTTGTTCAAT